>CEVP01005204.1_pt1 | contig 9283 bp, 5 predicted proteins | sample 427071 | NCBI WGS metagenome assembly CEVP01 (sample SAMEA2623808, study PRJEB7988) | marine metagenome | isolation source: saline water (ENVO:00002010), including | reverse complement strand
GCAAGATTTCCTGCTGCACCCGGTGCAAATGGACATCCACCAAGACCACCAATACAACTATCAAATTTCCTTATTCCCTCTGTCAATGCTGCACACACATTAGCTAATGCCAAAGCCCTAGTATCATGGAAATGAACAGATAAAATATCTTGATTAAATTCATTAATGCATTCTTTGATAAGTGCGCTTACACTGGCGGGGTTAGCTGCACCAATTGTATCAGCGAGTATAATTTCATCTGCCCCAGCCAAAATTAGTTTTTCGGCAATACTTAAAACTATTTTTTTATCGACTTTTCCCTCAAATGGACATTCCCATGCTACTGCTACATAACCTCTAGCTTTTAAATTAATTGATTTCGTTTCTTTTATAATTTCACATGAGCTACTAATTGCCTCATCAAGACTCATATTAATATTTTTTTGATTCATAATTTCTGTTGCCGCAGGCACTACTGAAAAAACCTTTGCTCCTGAATCTCTCGCAAGTTCAAAGCCTTTAAGGTTAGGCACTAAAACAGAAATTTCACATTCTTTTGTATCTTGAAGACCTTTCATAATGTCAGCAGCTCCCTCCATTGCTGGAACTGCTTTAGGATTTACAAAGCTAGTCACTTCAATTCCAGGAAAATTAGCATCAATTAATTTTTCAATCAATTTTAAGCGAGCAGATGATGACATTATTGTTTTTTGATTTTGCAGACCATCCCTTGGACCAACTTCATTTATAAAAACATAATCTTTATTCATTTTTTAAACTCAATTACTTGTTGTTCATCTAATTCATTTAGTTTTTCATCTGAAAAATTTAACCATTTTTGTAAAACTTCTTTAGTGTGTTCACCAAGAAGTGGAGGAGATGAATATTGCTCATTTTCAATAGATGATAGCTTAATTGGATTGCCTGGCACTTTAACAGAACCACCTTCAGGATGCATTATATCTACAAGCATGTTCCTATACTGAATTTGCTCATCATTCATTGCTTGCTCTAAGTTATTTACTCTTGCGCAGGGTACTGACTCTTTTTCAAGTTCATTTAACCAATACTCTGACGATTCATTTAATAGTTCTTTTTGAAGAATGCTTTCAATCTTTTCTTTATTTTTTTGCCTTTCAAAGGCTTTTTCAAACTCAGAGTTTTTCAGCTCAGGATCTTTAAATATTTTTAGCAATCTCGGCCAAAATTGATCTCCCACAGCTGCAATAACTATAGGAAAGTCCTTGGTACGAAAAGTGTTATAGGGCATGTGTACAAAATGAGAATTACCAATGGGTTCTGGAATAAGACCTGACATTGAATGCATTGTTGCCATATAGTTGAGCATTGAGATTTGACAGTCCAACATTGATATATCCACATGCTGGCCAAGTCCAGATTCTGATCTGGCAATAATTGCTGCCTGGATTCCCATAACAGCAAACATTCCACCGCCTAGGTCTCCAATTGGAATTCCAGCGCGCATAGGGTCTTCTGCAGATAATCCAGTTATGGACATTCCACCGCCAAGAGCTTGAGCAATTTGATCAAATGCTGGGCGTTGAAAGTTAGGACCAGTCTCTCCAAAACCACTTACAGTACATGTAATAATTTTGGAATTAAATTTCTTTAGAGTATCAAAATCTATTTTTAGTTTTTTTGTAACTCCTGCAGAAAAATTACTTATCACCACATCAGCTTTTTTTACAAGCTCATAAAAGATATCAATACCTAATTGATTTTTTAAATCTATAGCAACACTTTTTTTATTTCGATTAAGTGTGTAAAAATATGCTCCCATTCCGTTATGCGAATAATCAGGATCATTTTCTAGCAGCCTTCTTGTTCCTTCACCTTTTTTTGGCGGCTCAATTTTAATAACTTCACATCCCAAATCAGCTAAAATCATTGATCCATAGGGACCAGAAAGCATATGTGTTAAGTCTAAAACCTTAATATTTTTTAATGGTTTTACATTTTTATTCATCTAACTATTATATCTCGACAAGGATAATTAGATATAAATTTGGTGTATTTAAGGTATTTAATACCATAAGAATTGTTTATAAAACAATATTACTGTATAAATAAAGGTATCTTGTTTTTTTAGGGGAAAAACCATGCGAATATTTAGTTATATGAACCGATTTACAGTTTCATTTAGTTTTATTTTTATCTCTTTTAGCTTAATTGCTGAACCTACTCTTGAAGAAGTTGTTGTTTCTGCTCGAAAGGTTGACGAGAGCGTTCAAGATGTGCCTATTGCAATGAGTGTATTTACGGCAAGTGATATTAATGATGCAGGCATTGAAAGACCAGAGGACTTTATTGCATTAACTCCAAATGTGGTTATGGCTAATACTGTGAATGTTGGAGATACATTAGTAACAATTAGAGGTCTTACATCTACTCGTGATGCAGAATCAAATTTTGCATTTGTAGTCGATGGCGTGCTTCAAACAAATCCAAATGCATTTAATAGAGAGCTTCTAGATATTGCTCAAATTGAGGTTTTGAAAGGTCCCCAGGGAGCCCTATACGGAAGAAATGCTACCTCTGGTGCAATCTTGATAACCACAAAGGCACCTTCTGATGAGCCAGAAAGTTCAGCACTTGTTGGTATGGGAACAAATAACTCATCTAAACTTCAGTATGTTAATTCAAGCAAAATGGGTGACAATGTATATACAAGATTTTCAGTTAGTACCAGAGAAACTGATGGTGAGCATACAAATGTTTTTACTAAGTCTAACAATGTAGATTTTTTTGAAGATACTACTGTTCGTGCAAGGATATTAGTTGATAATGATGATAGTTCATGGGACTTTAGAGCTGGTATAAGTGAGGCCAGCGGAGGAACTATTAATTTTAATGCAGTTTTTGCGCTCCCAGCTTTCCAAGGATTTGGTACTCCAGGAGCAGATCAATTCTTTAAGGATGTTAATACTCATGATTTTACTTACATGTTTAATGTACCTCCTGTTAATGAACAAGAAACAGCAGACTTTTCTTTAAAATTTTCTAGAGATCTCGTAAACGGAAGAGAATTTACTTCAATTCTTGCTTACAACCATCTTGAAGAATATTTGATGTCTGATGGAACATCCGGAGCATTTGGTGGTTATTTTGGAGTTCCTTCTTGTGCCGCATCGAATACAGCTACAGCATTAGGTTTAATTAATTCATTGCCTCCCGGATTCTCTTTTGCTGCTCCAGGTACTGCTCCATCAGGAGCCAACTCAGTGCTTGGACCCTATTTGCCTCATACTTGTGACGGTTATCAATTTCAATCAAGAGATCAGGATGATATTTCAATTGAAGTAAAACTTACAAGTGATCAAGATCAATCAACAAGATGGTTGATTGGAGCCTATTACGCTGAGATCGAAAGAGATGTTGCTGTTTCTTACGGTGCAGATTTAGGTCAAGGCTTTGAATATAAATCATATGTTCCGGCAACTGGTAAAAATCCAACCGATCTTATGTTTGATGATACATTTAATACTGACGTATTTTCTTTATTTGGCCAAGTCTCTATTGATTTATCTGATGTGACTGAGCTTTCAATTGAAGGGAGATATGACAAAGAAAAACGATCTGTTGATAATAATGTTCCAGGCGCTGCATCGGCATTGTATTATGGAGGCGGTAATCCAATTAACCCTGCAATGTCAGCAGTTGGTGACACAATACCCTCCAGGGATAAAAGCTATGACCAATTTCAGCCAAAAATATCTTTAACCACAAGTGCTGAAAATACAACAGTTTATGCGTCTTATGGAGTTGGTTTTAGATCAGGTGGATTTAATTCTTCTGGTAGTGGAGCTTTAATCAATTCTCAATTAAATATTCCTGTGGGTGCTGGTCTTGGAGTATCAGATTCATTTAAAAAGGAAGTCTCAAAATCTTTTGAGGTAGGCTTCAAAGGTAGATATCTCGATGGAAGATTAGAAGTAAATGGAGCTTTGTTCGAAACAGAAGTTGATGATAATCAATTTTTTGAATTCTTTGCAGGACCATGGGGTCTATTAAGGGTTGTAACCTCAATTGATCAACTTGATATAAGTGGCTCAGAATTAGATTTTAAATATGCACTAACAGATAATCTAAGATTGGATGGAGGTCTTGGTTTTACTGATGGCGAGATTAAAAAGAATTCTCATAGACCCAATACTGTTGGTAATAATGCACCTTTAGCCCCTGAGCATACTTATAACTTAGGTATTCAATATGAATCATCATTTTCAGCTAATTATGATCTTGTAATAAGAGCAGACTACATGGAAGTAGGCGAGACTTGGTTCCATACTGTTCAAAATAACCAACAACCATCAGTCTGGGGAGCTTTACTTGGGTTCCCTGTAAATTCTGATATGAGTAAAGCTGTTAGAGATAAGTACAATTTGATTGATTTAAGAGCATCATTGATAGGCGAAAATTTAACTCTAACATTATGGGGAAGAAATATTACCGATGAGGAATATTTAGCTGAGGTTATTCCTGCTCCAGAATTTGGTGGCTCCTTTATACATGAAGCGCCTTATGCAACTTATGGTATAGATTTAAAATATAATTTTTAAATAAGGGATTTAAACATTATGTCTTATCGATTGGGCGTAGATGTAGGTGGAACTTTTACTGATTTCCTTTTAATTAAAGAGTCAGATGGTTCAACTCATACTGCAAAAGTTCCGTCAACTCCAGAAGATTCATCAATAGGTGTTCTTAATGGCGTAGCAAGAGTATGCGAGCAATCTGGGGTTGATCCAAAAGATATAAAATTGGTGATGCATGGCACAACTGTTGCAACGAATGCAGTTTTAACAGGGAATGGTGCAAAAGTTGGCCTTTTAACTACTGAAGGATATGAGAGCATATTGCAAGTAGCCCGTTCCTTTTGCCCAGGTGGTTTGGGTGGTTGGGTAAGTTTTGTTAAAGGGCCATTGTTGGCTCCATTGGAGTTAACGTATGGCGTTAAAGAAAGAACTGATGCCTCAGGAGATATATCTATAGAACTTGATGAGGATCATCTTAGAGATCAACTCAATCATCTTAAGGCAAAGGGAGAAGTAGAAGCTCTAACAATTAGTTTTGTTAATTCATACATCAACAATAAAAATGAAATTCAGGCTGCAAAGATAGCATCGGAAATCTTTACAAATATCCCAATTTCAATTTCAAGTGAAGTAATACCTGAAATGCAAGAATATGAAAGAGCTGAAACTACTGTGTTAAATTCTTACGTTCGACCTCAGGTTTCAAACTATGTAAATAACTTACAGTCAAATCTTGAGAAAACTTTAGGTAATGATGTTCAGTTATCTATTCTACGATCAGATGGAGGTTTGGCATCCAGTCGAGCTACTGCTGATTCTCCAGTCAATCATCTTATGTCAGGACCTGCTGGCGGTGTTGCAGGGGCAATACATTTTTGCAACCAAGCAGGATATGAGAATATCTTGACATTTGATATGGGTGGAACATCTACTGATGTTGCATTGATTCAAAATTCAAGAGCTAAAGTTCGAAGAGAAACTCTTGTTGGAGATGTTAGAGTTAAAGCTCCATCAGTTGATGTGAGGACTGTTGGCGCTGGAGGTGGTTCAATCGCGTTTGTTCCTGAGTTAACTAAAGCATTAAGAGTTGGTCCTGAATCTGCTGGGGCAGTTCCGGGTCCCGCTGCTTATATGAAGGGAGGTGACCTGCCTACAGTTTGTGATGCGAATATTGTTTTAGGTCTTCTACCAAGTGATGTACAACTCGGTGGCGACATGGTCATAGATAAAGGAGCTGCTGAACAGGCTGTCCAAAAAATTGCAGATGGAATTGGTGTTGGTTTAATGGAAGCAGCTGAGGGGATTATCAAGATTGTGAATGAATCAATGTTTGGTGCATTAAGACTTGTTTCTGTGGAGCAGGGCTTTGATCCGCGAGATTTTGCATTGGTTGGATTTGGTGGAGCCGGTCCTTTGCATGCAAATGCTTTAGGAATTCTTTCAAACTCATTTCCGGTTATCATTCCTCCTGGTCCTGGGGTCCTATGTGCCTATGGAGACGCTACTACTCAAATTCAAGACGAAGCCTCTAGATCATATCTAGCAATGGCTCAGGATATTTCAACTGACAAGTTTCTTGCAGATTTGCATGACCTTAAAGACAAAGCTTCAGAATCTCTTATAAAAGATGGTGTAAGTGATTCAAATCTCGAAATTACTTATCAAGCTGATGTTCGATATGCAGGTCAAGCTTTTCAGATTACTGTTGAATTTGATGAAAATGAATATAAGAAAAAAGGCATTCAATTAATCACAGAAGCTTTTGATGATGAGCATTTTCAATTATTTACATTTAAACTAGATGATGGGCACGAAATTTTAATGATTCGAGCTATCGTCAAAGCAAAGCAGACAAACTTAAAATCAGTTTCTCTCTTTGATAAGAAAGCTAAATTAGAAGATTCAATTATCCAAGATTCAAAGTATTATCATGATGGAGCTTGGCATGATATAAAAATTTACGACCGTTCGAAATTAATGGAAGGGATGAAGATACCTGGACCAGCCATTGTTTCAGAAATGGACTCGACAACTGTTATTCTTCCAAATCACAACGCAGTAGTTGATAAAGTTGGAAATTTAATTATTAACCCTGAGAATTAACCATGCCTGCAAAGATTATAGAAACAAATGATACGCCTCTTAAAAAGATAGAAGTTGATGGTATCACTGTAGATATTATTGAAAACGCTCTTAGAAATGCACGTGAGGAAATGGATGCAATTGTCAGAAGGACTGCACTCTCTCCGGGTATTCGAGAACAGGGAGATTGCTTCCCTATGATTGCTAACAAAGAGGGCAAAATGGTTGTTGGTCAATTTGGCTCATTTATTTATGGTTTTACTGAAGCATATGACGATGAGATTGAAGAGGGAGATATTATTCTTACTAATGATCCTTACATGTGTAATGCTGCTGTATCGCATTTACCTGATTGGATTGTTTTATGCCCTGTTTTTCGTGAGGGCAGGCATATTGCATGGACTGCTATGTTTGGTCATATGTCTGATAATGGTGGAATGGTTCCTGGATCAATACCCACCGAGGCAACAACAATTTTTCAAGAGGGTATAAGAATACCCCCAACAAAACTCTATAAAAAAGGTAAATTACAAAGTGATGTCCTTGAGCTAATTTTGCATAATGTTAGAACTTCTCAATGGAACAGATTTGATTTAAATGCATTAATTGCTGCTTGTAATACAGCTGCTCGAAGATGTAATGAAATTGCCGATCGTTTTGGCGATGAAGTTTTCTGTTCAACGATGAATATCATGCTGGAAAGAAATTACTTAGCTATGAAGCATATCATCTCTATGTTTATTCCAGAGGAGCCAAGAGAGTTTTCTGACTATATTTGTGATGATGGTATGGGTATGGGCCCATATAAAATTAAATGTAAGCTTTGGCGAGAAGGTGATAAAGCAATTTTTGATTTTGACGGAACAGACCCGCAAGCGCAAAGTTCTATCAATTTTTATCTAAATGAAGAGATGTTTAAAATGTTTTTCGGTTCTTTCACCATTAATGTTGTCGATCCTCAAATACTTTTCAATGATGGCTTTTATGATTTAGTCGACGTTCGAATCCCTCAAGGCACATTATTAAAACCAAACTATCCTGCTGCACTGTCTGGAAGAACTCATGCGCTAGGAAGAATTTTTGATGTTTTGGGAGCATTATTAGGAATGGGAGCCCCAAATGAAATGTTAAATGCAGCTGGTTTCTCAGATTCACCCCACTTATTTTTTTCAGGTTATGATGAAAAAGGAGATTGGTTTCAATTGTTCCAAATCGGTTTCGGCGGGGTTCCTGGAAGACCAATTGGTGATGGTCCAGATGGTCATTCCCTTTGGCCCTCATTTACCAATGTCCCAAATGAGTTTATTGAGGCATATTTTCCTCTAAGAATTGAAAAATATGAAACTATAACTGACTCAGGCGGTCCTGGTTTGCATCGAGGTGGAAATGGTTTGTCAGTTGCATATAGATTTTTAGTCGATGGTCACGTAGGAATTCATGATGATAGATGGCTTACATATCCTTGGGGAGTAAATGGAGGAAAGCCTGGGAATCGCTCCACAAAGCTTCTTGTAAGAGCAGATGGCACCGAAGAATTTATTCCTGCTAAATGCGAGGGAGTAAAAGTTCAAAAAGGTGATTTGCTCTACTTTAATACATGGGGAGGCGGAGGTTGGGGCGATCCACTTGAGAGAGACCCAGCCAATGTTATATCAGATGTTACCAAGAAATTAGTCTCTATTGATGGTGCCAAGAGATATGGAGTAGTGATAAATGATGATTTATCTCTTGATGAAAAGGAGACTAATGCATTGAGATCTAAAATGTCAAAAGATTCAATAAAAGATGAAATGTTTAATTTTGGAGGGACCATCGAAGAAATTAAATCAAGAAGTTTAGAGGAAACAAATTTAGAACCACCAGTCTCACCAACATTTTTAAGTCAATAAAACTTGAAAAAGCTTGATTCACATTTTCTAGGATTAGGAGAATTTCCTGCGTTAGTTGTTGTTGATATGTGTAAGGCATTTATAGATCCATCCTCACCGCTTGGTTTTGAGTGTCCAAAATTGATAGATGCAAATGTTAAATTAGTTCAAGAATTTAGAAATAGAAATTTCCCGATTTTTTTCACTACTACCATTTATAGAAACGAATCAGAGGCCTCTGTATTCAGAAAAAAAATACCTGCATTAAATATTCTTAAACCAAATTCAAATGAGGTATCTTTTTTGGAAGAGTTGTCTCCAATATCAAATGAAGTATTGATAGAAAAAAAATTTGCAAGCGCATTTTTCCAAACAAGTCTATCTTCAATTTTAGATAAAACAAATATTGATTCATTGGTTGTATCTGGAGTTACCACAAGTGGTTGTGTAAGAGCTACAGCTTTAGATTCATTACAGCATAATTTTCTTACAATAATTGCTGAAGATTGCGTAGGCGACAGAGATGATAGTGCTCATAAATCAAACCTGATTGATCTTCAATTAAAGTATGCAGATGTAATGCATTCCGATGAAATTTTTAATTAGTAATTTCAGATCTAACTGCTTCATATACAGTTATTTTTTTAAATAGTTATATTTTTTTTGGTACAGGTGTTGACTCTATTTTCTAAAGGCGTATATTTAATAGACCAACTCGGACTGACCTACAAGCAACTGCAGACGGGAGTAGGAGAGAAAGAGGAGGAAGAGACGAAGGGCGAAAGCGTTATTAAGAGT
>CEVP01013717.1_pt1 | contig 9319 bp, 8 predicted proteins | sample 427071 | NCBI WGS metagenome assembly CEVP01 (sample SAMEA2623808, study PRJEB7988) | marine metagenome | isolation source: saline water (ENVO:00002010), including | reverse complement strand
GTAGATTCAACTCAGTATTACCAGCCATGCCTGGTCTTTCCTCTATTCTAGTTTTATCTAAAACAGGGACAGGTTGTTCTGGACTGAGCCTACTACACTCACCAAAGATGTACTTATCTGTACACTTATCACCTATGACAATTACATTAGCCACGAATCTTCTTTATGATATCAGTTGTAGAGTAATTCAGTCTAGGAAGAAATCTAGCTTCTTTGGCATATTCTATACCAACCACATCTCCTCCTTGCCAATCATCACCTAACAGTAGTATATCAGGTCTATACAATTTTATCAACCCTTCCAATTCTTCTCTTGTATTAAAGTACAATACTTCATCAATATATTTTATCGCCTGTAATAGGGAAATTCTATCACACAAATTGTTGACGGGCTTAGACGCACCCTTATCTTTACGAATCTTTTCATCTGTGTCTGTGGCTACGATAAGTTTGTTTCCTAAAGATGCACCAACCTTGAATAATTCTATATGGCCTGGGTGTAGGATATCAAAAGTTCCATTACACCATACTATTTTATTTTCCATACCATTCTTTTAGTAGATTTATTTGGGGAATTGATTGCTTTACACTACTATCTAGTCTGTTTAAATAATTTTCATATCTAGGAACAATATGTTTAACGTCCTCATACCAATATGTTTTTTTAATAACTTCTGGCATTAGTTGCAATAACCATACATGCCAATTACTTCCACCAAAGAAGGAACTAGATCTATGATCTTGAAATGTTAGTGAATTTGGATTGTTTATTTGATCTTCCATATACTTTTGCATACCTGATTTTTCATGACTCAACCTAACATAATCCCAAAACTTACCTTCTCTTTCACAATATGAGTAATGCATATTTACATAGTCAACTGCACTTTCAAAAGCACATTTCATTCGGACATTATAGATGTCTTTTTCATATTCACTATAAACACAATCAACCATACACTCTTCTAAAAATTCACACCCTCTTATCATTAGAGCTAGTCCAGTGCTTTCTAATGGCTCTATAAATCCAGCACTAAGTCCGATAGGAACTACATTACCATCCCAGAATTTTTTAACATATTGAGGTTTCCAATCTAACATTCTTAATTCTTTTTTCTCAATCCTATTATCCCAATGTTTAATAAAAGCATCTGCTACTATATCTGGATCTGTAATTGATCTATTGAAACAATATCCTGTTCCTATTCTAGATTGTGTTGGTATTCTCCACCTCCAACCATGTTCCAATGCCTGACAATCTGTATATGGATGCATCTCTTTATTTTTATCTTCATATTCTACCTTAGCAGCAAAAGCAGTGTCTATGAATAATCTATCAGTCAAATCTACATTATGATTGCCTATCAACATCTGTTTCCAACCAGTGCAATCTATAAACAAATCTCCAGTGATTCTTGATCCATCATCTAATACTAATTCTTTGATACTAGATCTTGTCAAATCATCAGACAAACCATCTCTATAAACTTCTATAACATCTGATTTAATATACTCTTTCAAGTATGGTATGGTATTTTTTTGTAAGAACTGTACCAATTTACCACAATCAATTTGGTAAGCATATGTGTCTCTAATATAATCTGGTTCTACTTTATTTTGCATAGCAGATTTGTACAAACCAGATACACTTTTTATTTCATTTTGATCTTGATAATTAGACCAAACATCATAGAGAGGGACTCTAGGTATGTTTGGATTTTCACCATCACCTAAAATACCAAAACCAAATGGATGCCAAATATTATTCTCTTCCTTACCCCAGCCAGGAAATAGTATTCCTGCCTTGAATGTTGCATCTATTTCATTCATCCATTGTTGTGGTTCATATCCCATCTCTCTCATGACCTGTGGGAAACTTAACAACGTAGCTTCTCCAACACCAACTCTTTCTGGATCTGATTTATCAATGACAACTACTTCTAAGGATCTCCACCTTCTTGCAAACCAAGATGCAGTTATCCATCCAGCAGTTCCTCCACCAACAATAACTAACTTTTTAACTGTTTTCATCTTTTATGATATAAAAGTTTTGCAAGACCTATAGAGGTGCCTGCGTCGTTACTTACAGGCTCTATGTATAGATTAACATTCTTTGGAAGATGTTTCAAGTATTCGTAATTTGCTACACAATTTAAGGCACACCCACCAGATAAAACAATGTTTTCATGATCGCATTTAAGTATGAAAGATGTCATCCATTCTTCAAAATCTTTTTGTAATCTATACGCTAAATTAGCAACTCTTTGAACATCTTCATTCCAATTTGTATAGTCCCAATGTTTCGGAAGATAATCGTAAGGTATGAAATGAGCCCCACCCTTAGTTCTATAAAATAATGTAGAGTCTATTCTTCCGTCATCCAATAAGAAAGGTTTTATATTTTTATCTTCTTTACCGTATGGTGCAAGTCCCATAGTTTTACCAGATCCCAACTCTCCAAATTTCAAAAAAGCAGATATTCCAGCATATACCATACCAATACCCATAGGCCAATGTTGATGTTGTTCCATACCTAAATGTTCTTTACCCCCATATTTCATTGTAACTTGGTGTTCTATTAATTGAATATCGTGTGGTTTTTTGCAGTGCCATATACTAGCACATTCATGATATTCATCATCATAACAATTTCCCATACCATCAACCACTACTACATCTGCCTCTTCAAATCCAGAGTTATAGAATCCACATGCTGTATGAAATATATGATGTTCTCTATGTCCTAAAAACTTTGCTTCGGATTTTAAAATGTATGTACAAATATTATCTATAGCATCGTTAAGAGACATGCCTTCATATTCTAATCCAGTAAAATGCAATTCATCACCCTCTTCTAAAAGTTCAAGTAATATTTGTGTGGGTATCTCATCATGTTTATGTCTACTTAATCTTTCCTCTTCTAAAAATACAGAAACTTCCCCATTTACACATCTGCAAAAGGAGGAATCGTGAGATATATTTACACCAACAGTCTTCATTGTTTACAATAGTAAAGGTACTTTGCCAATCCTACAGATGTGCCCGCATCTTGACATAATGGATCTACGAACATTTTAACACCTTCTGGAAGATGTTTCAAGTACTCATAATTAGCAACACAGTTCATAGCACACCCACCAGATAATACAATATTTTTTTTACCAGTTTCCTTTAGTCCCGATATAATAGTATTTGTCATCCATTTTTCAAAATCTTTTTGCAGTCTATATGCCAAATTTGCAATTTTTTGAACGTCATCATTCCATTCTCTATAGTCCCAAAATTCGGGAAGATAATCATAAGGAATAAAAACACAACCATCATGTGATCTGTAAAAAAGTTTAGAATTTACTAGGTTGTTTTCTAAGATAAAAGGTTTTATATTATCATCTTCTTTACCGTATGGTGCCAATCCCATAGTTTTACCAGATCCTAGTGTCCCAAATCCAAGGTAAGCTGATACTGAAGCGTAGGCCATACCAATACCCATTGGCCAATGATCTAAATGAGTTTCCCTAGATCTCCATTTCTCAGAATGATGTTTTGGAGTTTCTTGTTTAGCTAAACAATTCAATACAAATGGATCTTTTTGAATTGTGTATAAACTTGCCACCTCATGCATATCAGAGTCTTTAGTTGATGGATTACCCATACCATCAACAACTAAAACTAATGCATCTTTAAATCCAGAATTATAGAAACCACCTATGGCATGAAAAACATGATGTTCATCATACCTAATATCTTTAAATTTTGCTTCTGTTAATTTTATTTTTTCATTATGTCTACTTCTACCTATAGATTTTAATATTACATGGTTTACAAAGGCAGCTACACCTTCTTCAAATTTTAATCCAGAATCAAGACGTACGGAAACATCATCTACGGGCCAATATTTTAATCCAGAAAAAGCATAATCATATTCTTCTAATTGTTTAACAGTAGTTTCATATCCAAACAATTGGTAGAATGATTTTGCTGGAAACCCATCATGTTTAAAACCACTAACTCTTTCTTCTTCTAAGTAATATTCAATTTCTCCATTATTACAAATACATATTGCACCATCATGGGATATATTAAATCCAGCTGTCTTCATTAGTTCTTTATTTCAATCATAAGACCATACTCAGGCAAATAGAGGTATTCTATCAAACTATTTGCAAGAGTCCTCAGAGCGTCGTCTAGGGTCTCTACAAGAGGTTCCCCTCCTAGATTAAATGAAGTATTGAATATGATTGGACAGTCTGTTTTCTCATAAAACTTTTTAATTAAATTGTAGTAATGAGGGTTAACATCCTCGGTAACTGTTTGAATTCTACATGTTTCATCGACATGAATAATTGCTGGAATTTTCTTTTCAATTCCCTCTTGGCATTTAACCGCATACATCATAAATGGTGTTTCATCCATACCACGAAGATCAAACCATTCATGAACATGTTCTTTTAATATAGAACCAGCAAAAGGTCTGAAGTACTCACGACGTTTGATGGTGTTTACATGATCTTTTCCGTTTGGATCTCTTGGATCATACATGATAGATCTGTTACCCAAAGCACGAGGGCCCGCTTCTGATCTACCTTGGAACATTGCAACAATATTTTTCTTCATTATGAGATCTACTGCATCTTCATGATCAGCCTCAAAGATTCTAGTTGCATCATAATAAGTTGCAAGATTTTTAATATAATCAGTATCATAATCATACTTAGGGCCATAATATAAGTCAGTAATCATAGGTTTAACCTCCTTGTTTTTTGTAACTTTATGGTAGTGCCAGTATGCGGCACCTATTGCAGTTCCAGCGTCATTACTCACTGGTTCTACAAATAAATTAATACCTTCATCCTTTAACTGTTCAAGATACCAATAGTTTGCAACGCAATTCAAACCATAACCACCAGAGAGAACTACATTTTTTTCTCCACTCATCTTAACTGCCTTACGAATTAAATCTAACACCATTTGTTCAGATTCAGTTTGAATCGCATATGCCATATCTCTACGACTTTGTAATTGAGTTAAATCATCTGTCTTTTTTAGGTCTGGAGGATTTCTGAGTTCTGTAAATCTACCTTGATTTACAACTGCTCCGTTTGGATAAGTAGGTACAATTAAATCTCTATTGGTTGTGGCCCAATCACTCATACCATTATGATCTGTGTAGACATCAGGTATGTTGAGATTCTGACTTCCGTATGGAAATAGTCCCATAGTTTTACCAGCTTCGATAGGAGCCCAACCACAATATTGAGTCACCGCTTCATAAGCTTTTACGATACCAGCCGAATCATCTAATATAAACTCATGAGTTCCTTCTTCATCTTCTCTTTCAGATGTAAACTCAAGCATTCTCTCAGATCCCCAAGGGCCTCTACCCCCTTGATGTTTGTATAGAGTTTTAAAATTATCTGGATAATTGCATTTTATTATAGTTTCTAACTCCCATGTCATCACATCTTCACCATCAATGTGCATGGGTATAAACGATCCAGCACCATCTACTATTACAGATACAGCACTCTTAAATCCTGATCTATAAAAGGCACAAGATGAATGAAGTTTATGGTGAATATGACTATAATCTACTACTTGAGGATGTTTGTAAATATCTTCTTGTCGATTAATCAATCCTAGTTTTCTAGCAAGAGCAACGTAGATAGGTTCTCCTGTAAAATCATTAGATCCCGCTTGTTCTAAAGGTTGCGTATGTGCAATCACAAGATAATCTAAGGTATCAGTATAATCCAATATCTTAATCATAGAGGCTAAAGGGCCTCCATCATATTTTTTTCTTGATAATCTTTCTTCTTCTATAGAGAAAACAAGCTCACCATCTTTAAGTAAGCATATGCCAGAGTTATGTCCTCTAGCAATAGCTGCAATCCATTGAGTCATTATTTTGTTTCAATATCGATTGTTGTTTTATCCGATTTTAACAGATTTTTGAATCCTTTGTTTGGTTTTGGTTTTGGTTTGTTTAAAGTAAATGTAGGTTTAGGAGCTCCTGTTGATAGGGGTGTAGTTCCTATTGGTTGCCTTTTTGCTCCATCAGCAAGTTGATATGCGTCTGGTTTGGGCATCTCTTGCATTGATGGTTGTTGTGTTGGAGTAGAACATGCAGATGCTTCCTGTTGAATAGGAACAAATGTGCCTGTAAATACCCTTGGTTTACCTAACCTCTTTCTACAAGATTCTACAATCTCTTTGATTTGACCTCTTTCAAGTTCCATAGATTGATCATTGAATCTATCAACTCTTTCATCTTGAGTAATTCTGATTGGTGCATACTCTCTACGACCATCACCAACATCAATAATATCAAAGTCTTTATGGCCAGGATAACTAATGTTTTCTGGATATGTAGAACCCACAACTACAGTAGCAGTTTTATCAAGAGCTCTTGCCATATGTTGTCCCATACTATCACATCCCAAGAAATGATCTGCAACTTCAATAACTGCAGCCCATACTCTCATGTCTGATATTTGTGGCCTAGCAATAGGGAATTTAGTTTTGTCTTCATCCTCCTCAACAGAAAAATGAAATTCACTCATCACAATCACTGCATAATCCTTTTTCAATTGATTTATGATATCACACACACCTGTAAGTGGCATACTTCTTGACGAAGGATCTGCCAAAAATTCACCTAACTGAGTTATAGATCTACCAAATGGTTGTACAACTATTACTTTATCCTTTTTAGTTACTGACTTTATTTCCTGTACTACATTGTACCCAGAAATAACTTCCATTTTGTTTAGTTCAATTTTTGGTTTAGGTAGTTCTCTAGGTTCATCTAAACCATTAATCTCCATGTCATAGGCCTGTGCCAAATTACATTTTTGATTATAGTAGTGCCATACTCTATATGGTTCTGGACTTACACAGTCTCTCTCTTTAATATGTTCTTGGAAAAGATTTTTATGCCAATGATCATATGCCTTTCCGTCTAGTGTTGGGTGTCCTTTGAAGAAATCTGTACCCCCTTCACACACTATAATGAAGTCATCATTTGTTTCCGCATATTTTTCAAATGCAGGGATAGAACTTATAACTCTTCCCGCTCCACCATTAATAAAAAACGCCTTCGATCTCATAGTTTTCATAATTCCTGTACTATATAGTCACATAAAAAATACCTGTGCCAGACGAGGATGTTGTTTATACATCTTTCTATCTAGGATTGCTCCATGAGTATGTCTAGCTTCATACAACACCATTCTATTATATTTCATCTCACTTGTAAACATTATATCGTTTTTTATATTGTAATCGTAACCATAAGCATGATCTTCTATGTACTTGTAGAAATCTGTACCTCCATTACACTCATCATCTTTGTTCAAATATATTAAGGCCGCCCATTTATATCCTATATTATCTTTATGATGAGTATAACAATAAACAGTATCAGTAAACCTCTCCATTATATCATCATGAGTTGTGGTATTAACCATGAATTTCATATTATCCCATTTTGAATGGAACTCTGTATCATCATATTCTAAATTATTCCATTCCCTTTGATTACAGAGAGTAGAGAATATTGGTCGAAGATTATCTATCATCTCTTGACTATCTTCAACAACACGTTTTCCTACTAAAGATCCACAATATTCCTTTCCCCCTTTTAATTCACATGATAAGGCGTAATCTCGAACCTGATCTGGATCTCTGTAAAAGTCATCTACAATGAACACTTTTCGCCATATGAATCCTTGATCATTACTCTTGGAATGATCATAGACTCTTTTCACAGTTAAATTATAATTACTGAGAGGATTAGCTTCAAACATTTAATAAAAAAGATCCCCTTATTAGGAGGATCTTGATGAATTAATTTATATATGTTTTGATTAGCCTGGAGGTGCCCATGCTGGAGTTCCTGATCCATCACTATCAGCAGAGTCTTTTGCTGGCTCTTCATAATCTGGTTGCATTGGGAACATCATGTCCGCAATGTTTGGATGTACACTCTGAGCTGCCATCTTAGCGGGAAGATCTCTTAACTGTTGACGATAAGTTTTCCACTTGTCTTTCAACGCATCAGGCATATCCTCTGTTACTTTACCATCACTATTGCCTAGTTCTCTGTTTCTGTGAGATCTAACCATATCCCATGTTTTATCTTCGTCAATACCATTAATTTTCTCTCTAGGAGTAAAAGCGGTGATTGATATATCATCAGGCCCTGCACTGCCTGGATTTGTAACTGTGATAGTGGATTCGTTGTATATATCATCTGGATATAAAACAGAACCATAAACGAACTGTGTGTATCCATCAGAACTCATGTCAGGTGAGCCTGGATGTGCTACATCTACAGATAAGTCACGACTTTCTTCTTTCTCATTGACCACAGGGCCTCTAAGTTGACAGATAAGTGTGTGTAGATCTGATCTTGAACAATCTACTTCAAACCATTGAACTACGTCTGCTGGTTTCGGACGACCATCTGCGATGTCATCTTCTGTTAGAGGGCCGTAATGCTCTTTTCCATCTGCACCAATTTGTAGATAGATTTTGTCGGGGCCGTCATATGTTTGGTCTCTTTGCTTACCATCAGTAAATGAGTGGTCAACTAAGAAACTATTTGGAAGATTTAATTTCCAAGCTTTTTCGATAATTGCAGTTGCCATTTTGGATTTCTTCGGGTTTTCTCCTTCGGCACTATTTATAAAAAAAGAGGGTCTATAACCCTCTTTGTAAAATTTTCTTGTTCGGTTTAGACGTAAGTGATCTTAACGAGTCCTCCTCCACCTTGTCCACCCTGTCCGCAGTGACCACTACCACAGTATGCAGTAATAGCACCTTGTCCACCGTGTCCGTATGGAACAGTCCAACAACCACAACGAATCCAACATCTTCTTACACCGTAACTAACACCTAGAGTTCCGATAAATGGAGCACCTGTAGGCATCGCATCGTTGTTATAGAAACAGTGACAGTTCCAACCATCAGCCCTATATGATGCACCAGAGTGGTTGCCCATTCCGAAGTCTCCACCCATTGCACCAGGCTGGAAACAACATCTCTCAAACTGAGTGAAACAACTTGAAGACCACGAGTTAGTATAACAACCTCTGTTTCCACCGAAAGCGCAGAATCCTGAGAGATTATGTCCATTTACATAAGATGAACATCCATGACATCCTGTACATTCCCTAGAACAACAACGGTATGTACCCCCAGCACATACAGTATATTGACATCCACCATTTGTATCAATAGTTTTAGTATTATAGAAACCTCCACCAGCACCAAACCAGTTACCACAACGGTTACAGTTACATTCTCCGTGTCCGTTTCC
>CEVP01132248.1_pt1 | contig 9320 bp, 3 predicted proteins | sample 427071 | NCBI WGS metagenome assembly CEVP01 (sample SAMEA2623808, study PRJEB7988) | marine metagenome | isolation source: saline water (ENVO:00002010), including | reverse complement strand
TTTTTAATTTCCCTTTTAAGATTCTTTAGGTTTTTATTATTGGCAATATCTCCATCTAATTGATTTTTAATATTATTTAAATATTCATTTCTTTGAGATATAAAATTTACCTTACTAAAAAGCTCTCTTTTTTTTAATTTAAGCTCCTCATTAATTTTATCTTTTTCCAGATTTAACCTTGTGTTTTTTTCTTTTTGAAGATCAAAATTAAATTTAAATGATACTGCTGTTAGAAATAAGATTGCCACTAAAAAAATTGAGACAAGAGCATTTCTGTTATTTCTCGACTTAGAAAGCTTAAGATCATTTTGTTTTTCGCTGATTAATAATAAATTTTCAAGAATATTAAATTCTTCTTCACCTAATTTATTAATTGGCTTATCACTATAATAAATAATAGAGTCTTTTACCATTAATAAATTTTCTAATGACTTTTCATTTATATATATTTTTTCAAGAAGTTTAAAATTGTCTAGTTTTTGAATTTGATTAGTTTGTTCATCATTTAAGTTTTCTAATATTAAGCCTTTTGATCTTTCATTCATTCCAAGTGAAAAATATATGTCTGAAATATCATAATTTACTTTAGGAATTTCATTTGGGAAATCTTTAAGCAATTGTTTAGCAAAAAGTAAATAATCTAATGATTCTTGGAACCTAAATTTAGATTTTAAATATTTTGCAAAATTTCGATTAGCAAGAGCATAAATTAATTGATATTCTTTATCATAATAAGAAGTATCTGATATAAATGATTCATAAGAAGTCTTTGCCATATTAAAAAAATCCAAAAACATCTCTTCATTTCCAATATCTAAGTATAACTCCATATAAGAGACATATGATGAAAGGATATCTAAGTTTTTTCCAAACTCAACTCTCCTTTCATAAACCTGATCAAGTAAATCTAAAGCTGTTTCAAATTCTCCTTGATCTTTTTTGATTAAAGCCAAATTAAGTAGAGATGTGTTTACTCCAAAATATTTTTCTTCATCATAATTTGAGTCAAATAATCTAAAATTGTCTAAGGCCTCATAATAGAAAATTTCTGCATTTTCATAATCTTTATTTTGATAATAGACATTTCCCATTATTACAAGAACCCATGGTGGCTTAATTACATCTGAATTTCTTCTTTGAATAGGACTCAATAATTCATAAAGCTCAAGGGATTTAGATAAATATTCAAAAGAAGTTTTATAGTTACCCAAGAAAAAAAATATTTCACCTAAATAATAATATGTATTCACAATATCTAGTGATATATCATCTTCCTCTTGAAAAGAATCTAGAGCTTCAAATCCATATTCAAACGCTTTTTGATAGTCTGATTTCTTGTATTTTACCATTGAATCATTTAATGATCCTATATCTTGTGAAAAGCTAAGAGTTATGATGTTAGATAAAAATACACCTGTTAAAATTATATTTTTTAGAAAGTATATCATTCAAATGAACTAACATTTCCTTCCCAGTCTGGGTCAGCTGAACCAATCCATTTTCCATTTATTGAATCCAGTGCTATTGCATGCACTCTTCCAAAATAAGCCTTGGTTCTTATCATTTCTACATTAAATGATTCTGGATAAAATTCAAAATCACTTAAGTGATTTATTCCTAGATGACTTTCAATGTAAATGGGGCTATCATATTTATAAACTCTTGGAAAAAAAATTGCATCACCTAATGGCATTCCTGTTTTAAGATACCTATAAGCAACCTGGTTAATAGCTATGGGTATTTTATTTCCACCAGCAGCTCCAAGAGCAAGAACAACTTTATCATTCTTACTAAATATAGTAGGAGAAATATGTGAAGATGCCCTATCTCCAGGCTTATCTTCACCTAGGTATCCACCTAAATATGGGCCCATTGTAACATTATATAAAAACCCTAAACCTTTTGTAGCAACCTTTGATCCCATGTTAGGTCCCAAAGTCTGAGTTAAAGAAACAACATTTCCATACTTATCTGAAGTTGTTAAATGAGCTGTATGTCCTTGAGTCATGTCTGCTATATCTGATTTTTTAATTTGATTAATATCTACAATATCAGTATGATTATTTTCAATATCAGCCGCTATTTCCTTCGCTCTATCTAAAGACAAAATACTTTTTATTGAATCAATATCTTTTTGGTATGGCCTGTATCTATATGCTTCTTCAATAGCACTTGAAATTTTAAGATTCCAGTCTCTTTCTGATTCAATTTTTAATTGATCCATAATTTGAATCATTTGAATTGTAATTGATCCATAAGAAGGTAAGTTGAGAGTGTTTATATCGTAACCATTAAACTTACCAGTCAATACTTCTGATTTATTTGCAGAATAATTTTTCAGATCTTTTATTGTAATAAATCCACCATTTGATTGAATATCATCGACTATCTTTTTAGCAACTTCTCCTTCGTAAAAGCCTTTTTTTCCATTTTGTGAGATTGTCTTAAGAGTTTTTGCTAAATCTTTTTGAATCAGTATGTCTCCAAATTTAAGTGACTCTCCATCAGAATTCAAAAAATACATTTTTGTTCCTTCAAATGACTCAATTTTTTCCTTTTCATATTGTTGTCTTCTAATTTCTCCAGGTAATATCATAAATCCATCCTCTGCAATACTTATAGAAGGTTGCATAACTGTTTCAAGATCTAAAACTCCATTTTCTTCATGTAATTTAATAAGCCCAGCAACAACTCCAGGAATACCAATAGTTTTGTATCCATAACTTGGCAGTTCCAAATCTTTATTGTTAAAGCTTTCAGGGATTTGGGTAGTAGCGTCAATTCCAAGGATTTCACCTCCAGCTTGCTTATATATAACCTGGAGTCTTCCTCCAATTCCACTCATACTTGGCTCTACAACAGATAAAGTAAAAGCAGATGCTACAGCAGCATCAAATGCATTACCACCTTTTGAATATATTATTTTACCAGTTTCAGTTGCAAGAGGATGAGGAGAGGAAATAAAACTATTTGAGTATGGGGTATTATCTTGACTACAACCAAGTAGGTATAAAGACAGTATTATGATTGATAATTTATTATTCATAAGCAAAAAAAAAGGTTTGTAAAATTTACAAACCTTTTTTAAAAATATTACTTTTTTTTAGAGTATTATTGATTTACTTCTGTTTTTGTAAATATTCCTGGATCCTCTGCCGGTGCATTAGAGTTAGAGTTTAACTCTGTAGCTGCATATGGCATTCTTTCAGGATATGGACCAGCTGGTCCAAGAACAAGAACAAAAGGTACTGAATATGCGCTGTCAGACTTTCTTAGTCTTCTAGCATCATTAAATGGCATATGCATACCAAATCCTGAAACATATCTTTCTTCAATTACCTCTCTAAGAAAAGCAGTATTAGCATCAACACCATCAGCGTTTTCAATCCCACCTGAATTAAAATCAGATGAAACAAATGCTTCATACTTATAAGGATTAGAACTATGATTACTATTCAAGTTTCCACCTGAATTAAGCCAAGCTCTAACATTATTAAGGTGAGGTAGACCATCTGCTAAACTTCCTTGTCTTGCTTTAGCTTCAGCTAAAATCAATTGATTCTCAAAATATGTTACCATATTTTGTGGCTCTGTTTCGGCAATTATACCAGTATTTGCAGAACCACTAGTAGAATTAATCTTATAGTATCCATATCTAGCAGTTTCATCAGTTTTTGCATGATTTCTATTGGTAGAATATGAATTACTTAGAAGTTGAAGTAAATAACTTTCATCTCCTGCTGAAGAGTTTCCAAGGTCACCTGCTCTAGAACCATTTAAAATAGTTGCAAATAAATTTGTATCTCCAGATTGAGTTCCAGGAGGGCTAAATTTCATATCTCCTGATGCACTACTTATTCCACTATTAGCTGCTGAAATAGCAGCACTATAATCTTTTTTATGAAGATTAAATCTAGCTAATAGAGTATAACCAGCTTCTATCCATTTATCCTTATTCCCACCATAAATTATATCTTGCGATAGACTTCCTGATGAAGCAGATTGTAGAGTTGAAATTCCTGAAGTTATTTTTTCAATAGCTGAGTTATAAACTGAAATTTGAGAATCAAAAGTTGGATCTTCTATTTCAGGGTTACCAGCTTCACTGTAAGGAATTCCGCCCCATAGAGAAGCAGCAGTTCCAAAAGCATGACCTTCAATAATTTCAGCTATACCCACCAATAATGTATTAGTAGAGTTTTCCTGAAGTTGTCTCATATTGTTTAGAACACCAACATATAAAGCAAACCATTCACTGTTTGACTCAACTGTTGATAAACTATATCCATATATATTTGCATACAAGGAACTAAATCCTATTAATTGACCTGAGTACATTCCACTAATTCTATTTAGGTGACCTAATTGCAATTGAATATTTGCTATTTGTGCACCAGTTAAAAATAGTTTATCCTCAACATCAGTTATTAAAATATCATTTGGATTTGAATTAATGTCTTCGTTTAAGTCTTCACAAGAAAATGAGAAAACAATTAGAAGAGCTAATATTGATTTTGTAAATAATTTTTTCATTTTATTAATAATTTATTGTTAAACTGAAAAGAAAACCTTTCGTCTGAGGGTTTGTGAAATACTCAACACCTTGAGCTACACTAACACCTTTTGTGTTAATCTCAGGATCAATTCCATCAACATTATTGATGTTGATTAAGTCTCTACCTGTAAAAGTGAATATAACATCACTTAATCCGATATTCTTGACTACTGGAGTATCTAAGACATAACTTAGAGATAGATCTCTCAACTTAGTCCATGTAGCATCAGCAATTGAGAAGTTATAGGCTTGATTATCACCAAAACCACCTCCAATACCTGTTCTATACCAGTTTTCATCTAAAAGAACTGGTCCTCCACCAAAGTCTTCTATATTTCCTCTAACCGTTGTTCCAGCTGGTATTGTAGCTCCTTTATAATTTAAAAGAGGTTGATCTAAAGTAAGCCTGTTAGCTGTTTCTTGAGTTGTTCCAAATCTTCTTAATACCCATAATGTTCTTGGAGAAAACTCTCCTCCTTGAGAATGTTCTAAGACAGCATTAAGTCTGAATTTCTTATATCTCATATTTAAAGATATACCACCTCTCCAATCTGGATTAGGATCTCCAAGTACGATTGGACTTGAAGTTATTTGAGGAAATCCATTTGAGTTAAGATCAAAACTTCCATCAGCATTTGTTTTAGAACCAGTTCCGTAAAGAACACCTAAAGGATATCCTACTACTGCTCTAGAACTAACTGATGCACCTGGAGACAAGTTGATAGATTCTGTACCATATAGATCAGTTACCTCATTTTCATTTGTAGACCAATTAACAGATCCTGATAAACCAAAATCGTTGGTATCAATTAAATCTACTCCTAGATCAATTTCCATTCCTTTATTAGTCATCTCACCGTAGTTTCCATATTGTGTAGAGAAACCAGTTGAAGGAGATAATGAAACATCTAATAATATTCCCTCAATTATGTTATCATAATACGTTAAGGATAGAGAAACTTTATCATCAAAAAATCTAAAGTCACCACCAATTTCCCACTCTGTTTTTATTTCAGGCTCAAGATTTGGGTTTCCTAAGTTATTATCTAACCTAAAACCACCTCCAAATAAATTACTATCAAGAGGGTCACTATAAGTTGAGTAACCGAATCCTCCCTCTGCCAATGTTTCAAATTTATGAGCGGAAGGTTGAACACCTACTTGACCCCACGAAGCTCTAAGCTTTGCAAAGGACATAATATCTGATTTAACAATATCTTCTGTAACTACCCAAGCTGCATCTGCTGCTGGATAAAAGAATGTTCCATTTATCGTAGATGAAGCTTCTTGAGCTCCAGATATATTTATGAATAATTGATCATCTATATCAAAATTTAAGATACCGTAACCTCTATTTGATCTTCTAAATGCTTTAGCACCACTAAAAGTTGAAGCTTCCGAAGATGTATTAAGAGCTGTAGTTCTTTTAGCAGAATTAACTAAGAATCCTGTTATATTTCCAGATAATCTAGAATATTTTCTGTCATTATAACTCCAACCAACAGTAGCTGTTAAGTTAATATCATCAGATAATTCAAAATTAGCTTTTCCAATAACATCTAATGCAGAATTTCTTATATCCAAAGCATCTTCTTGATATTGACCATTAGCTCTAGAACTTGCATCTCCAATTGGGAAGAAGTAAGTTCTCTTATCATCTGCAACATCTAAATTTCCTCTTGTAATTATTGAAAACCAATTTGTTGGCTTAATTGTTAATTGAGGAGTAATAGAAACCCTGTTAACTCTTGTACTAGATTCCTGTTCATTTACTGTCCAGAGAGGGTTCGTATAAGATTGGTTTGAACTTTGTCCAATGGATTTTCTATAAGATCTACCTCTATTGATATACTCCGTTCCGCTTGAACTATAATATGTTCCTTTATAATCTCTTCCATCAAAACCTGGAGGAGTTCTTAAAAGACCTAGCATTAATCCAGATACATTTGAACTTTGCTGAATTCTGTTAGAGTCAGTATAAGTATATGCCATTTTAGTTGATAACGTAATCTTCTCATTTATCTTAGCCTCATAATTTAATCTAGCATTAGTCCTTTCATAACTTGAGTTCTTGATTATACCATCTTGTTCTAGATGACCTAAACTGAAGAAATAATTACTATTTTCATTTCCTCCACTAATAGTTAAGTCGTTTTGTAAAGCATTTCCTGTTCCAAAAACTGAATTAAAGTTCTCATCTACAAATGTTTCTTGAGAATTTTTTCTATCAATTAATGAATATTGAGTACCATCTTCTGCTACAAAATATGCCCCAGACTTATACCCATCTGAACCACCTGATCTTCCAGGGATATAATCACCCCAAGATTCTGCTCTAGTTTCTCCATATACTCCAGATCTTCCTTGACCCCAAGTATCTTGCATAGCTATTCTTTCAGAAATTTCATCAAATGAATAACTAGTTTTAAATGATACTCTAGCTTTACCTCTTTTACCTTTTTTAGTTGTAATTACTACAACTCCGTTAGCTGCTTTACTTCCATAAAGTGATGCAGCTGAAGCACCTTTTAATACGTTTACAGATTCTATATCACTAGGATTTATATCATTTAAACGTGATCCTTGAGATACACCACCATTACTTCCAGTAATATTATTACCACCAGCGTATGATGTTGAATTATCCATTGGAACACCATCAACAATTATTAATGGCTGTATTGATCCATCAATAGTATTTGCTCCACGAATTCTAATTGTACTACCTGCACCTGGGTCACCGTTTGAACGAGTAATTCTTACACCTGAAGCTTTCCCACTCAATGCGTTAACAACTGTTGGTTCAGCAGATCTAATTACATCATCAGTGTCAATTACTGAAGATGTTGAACCTTGCTGATCTCTAACTGCTGCGAAACCTAATGCAGTTACTACTACCTCTTCAAGCTCATTATCAAGCTGTAAAGAGACATTTATTCCAGATTGTCCCGCTACTGTAATATATTGGGTTGTATAACCAATATAGCTGAATGCAAGAACTTGTCCTTGATTTGCAGTAATTTCAAAATTTCCATCGAAATCAGTAGAAACTCCAGTATTTGTGTCTTCAATGATAACATTAGCTCCCGGAAGAGGAACACCATTTTCATCAGTAACAACTCCATTAACTGAGCCTTGACTGTAAGATAACAATGAAAAAATAAGAAAAACTGAACTTAACGTTAGTCTCATATTTTATATTTATTTTGTTAATTATAAGTGAATTTACTTCATAAAATTAATATTTAAAAAGAATAAGTGATAATTATTCTTAATATCACATTAATTCAACATAATAATTGAAAATTTAACTTATAGAAGATTATATATAAATTTTCAAAATGTGGAATGGATATGTCTAATTTGATTTAATTGACTTTTATTTATCATCTTTAATGACAGGATATTCAACTCCTAATTGCTCTAGGTAGTTATCATATTTTGTTTCATCAAAATAAAATTTTTCCATTTCTTCTCTATACTTATCCATTTTATCACTATTTAAATAAAAAGGAGGTGGATCAGTGTTTGAAATCATTGGTTTATATGATTCCTCTTTACTTTGAATATTATTAAAATAATCTTTAGCCTCTACCAGTTTATTTGGTTCTGTCAAAAAGTCTAATACAGTCATAGCTACAACTTTAGCTCCAGCAGTAGCTCCTTTATGAGCAATTGGAGTTGCCGCAGCAATACTTGCTGACCAATGATGTGAAGTGACATTTGGAATATTTGATGGGAATCTTAAAACAACTGTTGGAACTTTCCATGAAACATCTCCAATATCATCTGATCCTCCACTTACATTATAAGGGAGTGGTTTGCGAAGTCCTGGAAGAACAGTTGCTAAGCCATTCGCTGTCTCAAGACCAATCTCTTTTTGTACAGCTCTTGCCAATGATTGATCATCTTCAGACCATTTTGGTAATCCAACTCTTTTAATGTTTTCATACATTTCCTCGGCAATAACTTTATTAAAATGTCTTGGCCATGCTGCTCCTAAAACTTCAGAGTCATAACTAGTATTGGTCATTAATGCAGCCCCTTCAGCCATTTTATTAGCGGTATCATACATATGCATTATACCATCATATGTTATTTCTCTTAAAAAATACCAGATAGAAGCCTTTGAAGGCACTACATTCGGTTGATCTCCAGAATCTAAAAATATTGAATGAGATCTTTGATCAGGATGAAGATGTTCTCTTTTATAATTCCACCCAATATTCATTAACTCAGCTGCATCTAATGCACTTCTAGCTCTCCATGGTGAACCAGCAGAATGGGCTGTTTCTCCGTAAAAACTGTATTTTACGGAAATAAGTCCTGTTCCTGATGGTCTCCCCCAAGAAGTAGACATATTTGAACTTACATGTGTAAATATGCACATGTCAACGTTATCAAAATAACCATCTCTAACATACCATGCTTTAGAGCCTAGAATTTCTTCGGCAACACCCGGCCACAATAATAAAGTACCATTTATATTATTTTCAATCATTATTTTTTTTAATGATAATGCAGCAGTAATTACAATTGGAAGTCCTATATTATGACCTTCTCCATGTCCAGGAGCCCCCTCTACTACTGGTTTCTCATATGCAACACCTGGATATTGAGAGGTTGATGGAACTCCATCAAAATCACTACCTAAAGCTATGATTGGTCCTCCATTACCGTTTGACCAAGTAGCTAACCATGAGGTTGGTATATTTGAAATTTTATATTCAACATCAAAACCATTTTCTTCAAGAATAGAACTTAA
>CEVP01023093.1_pt1 | contig 9456 bp, 8 predicted proteins | sample 427071 | NCBI WGS metagenome assembly CEVP01 (sample SAMEA2623808, study PRJEB7988) | marine metagenome | isolation source: saline water (ENVO:00002010), including | reverse complement strand
AGAAATACCGCCATTAAATTATGAAAGAGTTTATAAATTGAAAAACACATTTCCTGACTTAAAATTTATTATAAATGGGGGTATTAAATCTCTACATGAGTCATCAATACATTTGCAGCATGTAGATGGTGTGATGATCGGTAGAGAGGCCTATGAGAATCCCCTTCTTCTAGCTGAAGTTGATAGTGTTATATTTTTAGATAAAAAAATATCTACGAGTAGATCGGATATCCTTAAAAGTCTTATTCCATATATAGTTGAAGAACTTGAGCGCGGTACAAAGATTTCACATATAACTAGACATTTAATGGGTCTATTCAGAGGGTTCAATGGTGCAAAAAATATGAGGAAATATCTAATATCTTTAAATCATGCAATGAACCCAATAGAAAACTTTGAATTTTTGCTTAAAGAAGAAACAATATGATAAAAAAAATTAAAGACCTAATTTCTAATTATTCCAGCGAAGATAAAGTTGAAGAAAGTTCTGCCTTGGTAAAACTCAATGAAGCATGCGCTGCATTACTTGTTGAAATAGCCTTTGCGGATAAGGAATTTGATCTTAATGAAAAAGAGTCTTTAAAAAAATCTCTAATTGAAACCTATAATCTCGAAGCAGATGCTATAGAAGAGATTATAAAAGATGCAGAATCTACAGTGGCCGAGAGCACTTCTCTATACGAATATACCAGAACAGTTAATGATGAATTTGAATACAGTGATAAATTAAGCTTACTTGAGAATCTTTGGAAAGTGGCTTACGCAGACAATGTTTTAGATAAATATGAAGAACATCTTATTAGAAAAATATCAGATCTTATACATATAAGTCATAGCGACTATATCAATATCAAATTAAAAGTAAGAGATGATTAGTTAAAATCATCAAAATCATCAAAATCGTCTTCGACCTCACCGTCTTTTATTTCAAAGTTTCTGCTCTGGAGATAGGCATCTCGATAAAATAGGTATTCATCTCCAATTACAACGCTCTCAAGGCCTAAGTAACGAGCACGAGTATCAATTAAGTCGATAGCAGTTAGCGAATAGCTCGTTCTATCATGATCAATCAACCATAAAGGCGTTAAAAAAGCATCTGGAATCATTGCCAAAGTATCTCTAGTAGTACTTGGGCCTAATCCGGGTAATACTAAGTAAGGACCATCTGGAACTCCCCAAACTGCTAAAGTTTGACCAAAGTCTTCATCGTGTTTTGTTAGACCTAAATCAGAAGCAATATCTATGAAACCGAGCAGACCAATAGAGGTATTTAGAGTAAACCGAGAAAAATCTGAAAGTCCCTCATTAAATTTTCCTTGAAGGATATTATTAATACCAATACTTAAGTCTTCAATGTTATGAGTAAAGTTAGTAATGCCCTTTTCTAAAAAATCAGGAGTTATTCTTTTATAGAATCTTGCAACAGGAGAAGCGACTTGCAGATCTAAAGTTTGATTTAAATTATGTGTCTTTTCGTTGATATTCTGAAAAGGGTCTACTTCTGCAAAGGTAAAAGGAGAAAGAAGGAGTAATAAAATTAATTTAATGAAGAATGGTTTAATCATTGAGTAATATTTATCTGAGGGATGCCTGTAGATTTCTTTTCCTTAAGGTTTTTAATAGATACCGCCAACTTGTCAGATATATTAACAAATTCTTTTTTTAATATTGGATTATTTTGAATATTATCTTCCTCACTCAATTCAACTAACGGTAACTGAGCCAATAGGTCGAGAGAATATTCAACGGATAGATCTTTTCCACCATCTTTTCCAAATAAATAATATTTTTTGTCAGACTGATCAGGTTTAAACCAGCTCATATTTTCAATAAGACCAGAAATTGGGATATTCAGCTTGTTAATCATTTCGATTCCTTTTTTACAATCTGAAATTGCTACTTTTTGTGGAGTGGTAACTACAATGGATGTAGTTAATGGAATTCGTTGAAGAAGAGTAAGCTGAACGTCACCAGTTCCAGGAGGAGTGTCCACAATCAGATAATCTAATTCCCCCCAATTGGTTTGAGATAAGAGTTGCATAACAGCACCACTAACCATTGGACCCCTCCATATAACTGGCATTTTTTCATTTGAAATCAATCCCATGGAAATAAATTTGATACCTTCCTTGCCTAAAGGTTCAATGATTTTATCTTGTGTTAATTGCAATTCACCCGGAGATGAATCAAGCATAACTGATTGAGATGGGCCGTATATATCTGCATCAACTAAACCAACTTTAAACCCTTTATCTTTAAGTGCTAATGCTATTTGTAGGGAAATAGCTGACTTTCCAACACCACCTTTTGCAGAAAAAATTCCGACTATATTTTTTACTTTTCTAAGGGTTTCAGGAATTCTTAGTTTATTTTCTGTTTGTGCCATATTTTCTTAAAAGAGAAGTCATTCAAGTAGGTTATAATTGTATTTTAGCCAGTATTTTAACCTTACAATGAGCCAAGGTTCCGAAAAAAGATCAATTTTAGTGACAAGTGCTTTGCCTTATGCAAATGCACCTTTGCATCTGGGTCATATTTTAGAACATACACAGACAGATATCTGGGTTAGGTTTCAAAGACTTTTAGGTAATGAGTGTATCTACGTTTGCGCTGATGATGCCCACGGTACTCCAATTATGCTTAAAGCGGAAGAGCTTGATATTACTCCAGAAAATCTTATTGAAGATATATACAAAGAACATAAATCTACATTTGAAGACTATAGAATTTCTCATGATAACTTTCATACAACACATAGTGAAGAAAACAGAATATTATCTGAAAGAATTTTCAATGCTCTGCAAAAAAATGACTTAATTGAACAAAAGAAAATAAATCAATTGTTTGATACTACCAAACAAATGTTTCTTTCCGATAGGTATGTAAAAGGCAGTTGTCCTGTTTGTCATGAAAAAGATCAGTATGGAGATAATTGTGAAAAATGCAGCGCAACTTATGATGCAGTAGAATTAATAGACCCTGTATCGGTTATCTCTGGTACTAAACCAATTATTAAAGAATCAGACCATCTCTTCTTTAAGCTAAGCTCTTTGAAAGAACAGATAATTAATTGGTTAAATAACTCAAACATACAAGATCCTGTAAGAAACAAACTCAATGAATGGCTCGAAGGCGATTTAAGAGATTGGGATATAAGCAGGGACAGTCCTTATTTCGGATTTGAAATACCCAATTTTCAAGATAAGTTTTTTTATGTTTGGTTGGATGCACCTATTGGTTACCTCGCAAGTCATTTAAATTATCTAAAAAAAAATGATCAAGAAGCAGAATTTGAAGAGTTTTGGAATTCAAAATCAAAAGGAGAAGTGTTTCATTTCATAGGGAAAGACATAATGTACTTTCATACCCTTTTCTTTCCTGTGATGTTATCAGAATCAAACCTCAAAACACCCAATGGAGTTTTTGTTCATGGTTTTCTAACTTTGAATGGTGACAAGATGTCCAAATCAAGAGGAAACTTTATTTCTGCTGAAAATTATATTAATACATTAGATGCAGATTACTTACGTTACTTTTTTGCTTCTAAATTAGGAACCGGAGTAGATGATATTGATCTTAATTTAGAAGACTTTAGGCAAAAAAGTAACTCTGATTTGGTAAACAAATATGCAAATATAGCCAGTAGAACAGCAAAATTTTTAAATAAAAATTACGATGGGGTTCTTTCAAACGAACTAGATCAACCAGAATTAATTCAAGAGTTCCTAGATAAATCAGAAATTATATCTGGCTTATTTGAAGATCTTGAATTTAGCAAAGCAATTAAAGAAATTATGTCTTTGGCTGATAGAGCTAACCAGTATATTGATTCAAAAGAACCATGGGTGCTTGTAAAAGACGAAAATAATAAAGATAAAGTTCACTCGATTTGCACTACATCTTTGAATTTATTTAGAATAATCACTATTATGTTGCAGCCCGTAATACCGGGATTCACAAAAAAAGCTTTTGTATTTCTAAATGAAACAAATATATCCTGGAAAAGTATGGAATCCCCTCTTACAGGATGTAAGATCAACGATTTTAATCCCATCATCACTAGGATAGATGAGGACCAAATAAACAAATTACTTGGAAGTTAATATGGATGAGATAACAATTGAAGATTTCATAAAGCTTGATCTAAGAGTGGCTAAAGTCGTAAATGCTGAATCTGTTGAGGAAGCTGACAAGCTCTTAAAGCTTGAACTAGATGTAGGTGCGTCAGGACATAAAACTGTATTTGCAGGTATGAAAAAAGCATACGAGCCTGAATCTTTAATTAATAAACTTGTAATTTGTGTTAATAATTTACAGCATAGAAAAATGAGGTTTGGAACATCCGAAGGGATGATACTTGCTGCAGGAGATGATGATTTAGGTATCTTCATATTGTCTCCAGATGATGGCGCAGTTCCTGGTATGCAAGTGAGATGATGAAAAAAGAAACAGATATTCTAATTATAGGTGCTGGTCCAGTAGGATTATTTACAGTATTTGAAGCAGGCCTGCTCGGACTAGATTGCGTTCTCATTGATAATCTAGACAAAATAGGAGGTCAGTGCAGTGAGCTTTACCCAGAAAAACCCATCTATGATATTCCCGGAGTAGCCAATCAAACTGCTCAAGAGCATGTAGATGCTTTATTAGAGCAAATCAAACCATTTGATTACGAAGTTTTTCTTAATGAAAGGGTTGAAAAGATCGATGAAATATCGGAAGAAGATATTAATTCATGGAAAGTAACTACTTCAGAAGGAAAAGAATTTATTGCTAAAAGTATTTTTATAGCTGCTGGTGCAGGCTCATTTGAACCTCGAAGACCTCCTAATATAGAAAATCCTGATAGGTTTTTGGAACAAGGTGTTTCCTACTCGGTAAGATCTAAAGAAAAATTTCGAGATAAAAACTTATTAATTTTTGGAGGTGGAGATAGTGCTCTTGACTGGACTGTAGAATTATCAGATATCGCAAAGTCAATAAAATTAGTTCACAGAAGAGATGAATTTAGAGGCGCGCCTAATACTGAAGCTCAAATGAGAGAATTAGTAAATGAAGGAAAGGTTGAACTAAAGACACCTTATGTTATTGAAAATCTTATTGGAAAAGAAAAGGTTACTGGTGTTGAGCTTAAAAACTTTGAAACGAAAGAAATTGAAGAAGTTCAAGCTGACGAACTGCTTTTCTTATTTGGTTTAAATAAGAAACTCGGACCTATTTCCGAATGGGGTCTTGATATGAGCAATAAAAAAATATCTGTTGATACTGAAAAATTTGAAACTTCAACAAAAGGAATATTTGCCGTTGGAGATATAAATGATTATCCCGGAAAGTTAGATCTTATTTTGTGTGGTTTTCATGAAACGACACTGGCTGTGCAAGAAGCCTATAGGCGTAGTAACCCTGGTGAAAGAGTTCCTTTCGGCTATACAACTTCTAATACTAAATTACAAAAGAAATTAGGAGTTACCGATTAGTCTTACGTTTCCTTCTTGCAAATTGTTTTAATCTCAGCGAGTTAATCTTTATAAAACCAGTGGCATCAGCCTGATTATAAGCATTCTCATCATCTTCAAAAGTTACTATTTTAGAATCGTAGAGGCTGAATTCTGAAGACCTACCTATTATGGTAACGTTTCCTTTATACAAAGATAAATCAACTGAACCAGTTACATGTTCTTGAGTTTTATCTATTAATGCCTGAAGGGCTTCTCTCTCAGGACTCCACCAAAAACCGTCATAGATTAGTTGAGCATATTTGGGCATGATTTCATCTTTCAAATGTCCAGCTTGGCTATCCAGAGTAATTGACTCAATAGCTCTATGAGCCTTTAAAAGTATAGTGCCACCGGGAGTTTCATAACAACCCCTAGACTTCATGCCAGTGAACCTATTTTCAACTAAATCCAGTCTCCCTATTCCGTGTATACCAGCCAATTCATTTAAACGAGAAAGAATTTCAGCGGAGCTTAGTTGTTCGTTGTTGATGGAAATAGCGAGACCTTCTTCAAAAGAGATAGATATTCTCTCCGCTTTATCAGGTGCATTCTCCAAAGATGATGTTCTTTGCCATATCTCTTCAGGAGCTTCAACAGATGGATCTTCTAAAATTTCTCCCTCATATGAAGTGTGAAGCAGGTTTTCATCTGTTGAATAAAGTGGCTCGTCAGGACTAGACTCGATCTCTATTTGATGTTGCTTACAATATTCGACTAAATCTGCCCTAGATGAATAATCCCAAGTCCTCCAGGGTGCGATAACTTGTATTTCGGGGTTTAAACTATAAGAACCAATTTCGAATCTTATCTGGTCATTTCCTTTACCAGTTGCACCGTGTGCAATTGCATCTGCACCTTCTTCCTCAGCTATTTCAACAAGTCGTTTACTGATTAAAGGTCGTGCTATAGATGTTCCGAGTAAATATTCACCTTCATAAAGTGTATTTGCCTTCAGCATTTGAAAAATATAGTCTTTGGTAAAGTCTTCTTTTAGATCCTCAATTATGATCTTGGATGCACCTATAGAATTTGCTCTACTTTTAACTAACTCCGGATCATGGTCTTGTCCAATGTCAGCTGTAAAAGCAATCACTTCTGCATCATAAGTATTTTTCAACCAGTGAAGTATCACAGTAGTATCTAAACCACCGGAATAAGCTAAAACTATTTTTTTTATTTTCTTGTCACTCATAATAAGTTCGCTATTGTATACCTAGTACATTTAATTTGCTGATGACTTTGTAACCCTTTAACTATCCCTCAATACAATAAAATTAAGATCTTTTACATGTTTACGCTAAATAAAACCCTAGATAAGTATAGTATTGATCGAGTAACACTTTTAATAAGCTTATCAATTGTATTTCTTACAGCCCTTTTTATTCTTAGTGACGAGGAGTTTGCAAAATTAACTATCGAAAACACTTATGCTCTTGTTACTAGTGTTTTCGGGTCATCATACTTAGTTTTAACATTGTGCTGTTTTGTATTCTTAATTTTCTTAAGCTGTTCAAAATATGGATCTTATAAACTTGGTGGGCAAAGTTCTTTACCAGAGTTCTCGTATTTTAGTTGGATTGGTATGTTGTTTTGTTCTGGTATTGGTGGAGGTATTATTTATTGGTCAGGTGTGGAATGGGCTTACTATATAGAAATACCTCAGTTTGGAATATCTCCTTATTCTGATGAAGCCTATTCACTTGCAACAGCCTATGGATTATTCCATTGGGGAATAAGTGCTTGGTCAATTTACGGCATTCCTGCTATAGCTCTTTCAATAGCCTTTTATAAATACAATCTTCATTCACTTAGATTAAGTTCAAGTCTTACTGGCCTAGGTTTTAAAAATATTGAATCTTCTGTATTTGGAAGATTTATTGATCTTATTTTTATACTTTCTACTGTAGGCGCTGCTGGAGGAACTATTGGTTCTTATGTTCCTATGTTATCCAGCGGATTTAGTAGCTTGGTCAATATAAATAATAATATTTATCTAGATCTTGGAGTGATTGGTATATGTGTAAGCTTATTTGGGTTTAGTGTTTATAAAGGACTCAATAAGGGTATTAAGAATTTAAGTAATTTTAATTTAGGCTTAGCATTGTTTTTTTTAGTTTTAATTCTAATTTCAATTGATTTTATAGAACTCGCTCAAATAGGAGCTTCTGGAATTTATTATTCTTTTATCTATTTCTGGGATATGAGTACATTAGGGATTACAGAAGAATCAGAATTTGCAAAAGAATGGACAATATTTTACTGGGCCTGGTGGGTAGCCTTTGGTCCTTTAGTGGGTCTATTTATAGCAAGAATATCCAAAGGCAGAACTTTAAGAGGAATTATATTCGGGATGTTGTTTTTTGGAACGTTGGGAACTTGGCTTTTTTATACAATCCTAGGTGGCTACGCAATGATTAGTGATATAAATGGCGAAATGAATGTAGTTCAAAACATGAAAATCTACGGTCATGCTGATACAGCTATTCAAGTAATAACTAGCTTACCTTTGCAAAATTTAATGTTACTAATTTTTTGCGTTATTACGGTCGTGTTTGTTACTACTTCATATGATTCAATGTCTTACGTTATCTCTTACCATGTCTTAAAAAAAGACGGGCAAGCTTCGAATCCACATAAAAATTTACGGCTTTTCTGGGCTATTATTTTAGGGATATTACCTGCAGCTTTAGTTTTATATTCTGATCACAGTGTAGCCCTGGATATTATTTTAATTACTTCATTGCCATTGATGCTTGTATATCCTTTAATGGCAATCTCCATTGTGAAAGAGTTAAAGAGTTATGAAGAAACCTAAGGATTTAAATTTAGACACATTATCATTACATGCAGGGAGTAAACCCGATAAAGAATTTGGATCAAGGGCAACACCAATATACCAAACTTCTTCATTTGTTTTTCCAGATTCTGAAACAGCAGCTGGTATCTTCAATAATGAGATGGCTGGTCATGTTTACTCACGCATAACAAACCCTACAAACGCAGTATTAGAAGAAAGAATTAGTTCTTTAGAAGGCGGAATAGGAGCAATTTCAACAGCGAGTGGTCAAGCTGCACTTTTTTTAGCAATAACAACAATACTAGGGAAAAATTCTCACATAGTTGCTTCAAAAAGTTTATATGGGGGTAGCCATAATTTACTTGAATACACTTTGCCTAGATTTGGTATCAAGACTTCTTTCGTGGATTTCAGAAAATATAGACAAGTCAGAGATGCGATTCAAAAAAATACAGGATTGTTGTTCGGGGAAACATTAGGAAATCCTGGCTTAGATGTAATGAACATAGAAACAATTTCAGATATCGCCCATAAGAAAAACTTACCTCTACTTGTAGACTCAACATTCACAACGCCTTACTTAATGAAACCTTTTGATCTAGGAGCAGATCTGGTATTTCATTCTGCAACTAAATTTCTTTCAGGACACGGTGTAGTAATCGGAGGTCTGTTGGTGGATAGTGGAAAATTTAATTGGAAATCTAATAAAAAATTTAAAACTCTAAATGAACCATATGAAGGATTTCATAATATGCAGTTTGTAGAAGAATTTGGTCCAGCAGCTTTTATCAATAGAGCAAGGAAGGAAGGAGCAAGAGATTTTGGTGCTTGTATGAGCCCTAATACTGCATTCTTGGTCTTACAAGGGTTAGAGACTTTGAGTCTAAGGATGGAGAAGCATATATCCAATACACGTAATATTGTGGACTTTCTTTCGACACACCCTGAGGTCAAGAGTGTTTCTTATCCCGAACTCCCAAGCCATCCAGATTATGATCTTGCCAAGAAGATATTGCCCAAAGGCTCAGGGGCTGTATTTACTTTTGAGATTAAAGGAGGATATGAATCTGGAAAGAAATTTATCGAATCCCTTAACATATTCTCACATCTTGCTAACGTGGGCGATGCAAAATCACTTGTTATACATCCTGCTAGCACAAC
>CEVP01101190.1_pt1 | contig 9511 bp, 5 predicted proteins | sample 427071 | NCBI WGS metagenome assembly CEVP01 (sample SAMEA2623808, study PRJEB7988) | marine metagenome | isolation source: saline water (ENVO:00002010), including | reverse complement strand
AAGTAACCTTTCTGGACCAGTTGCTATTTCAAAAGGGGGGACGGGTGCTACAACTGCATCTGCGGCTGCAACAGCTCTTGGGATTGGTCCAGGTTCAACACCCCAGTTTACATCTATAGAACTAGGAAACGCATCAGATACCACAATAGCACGATCGGGTGCAGGTAAAGTAACGATTGAAGGTAACGAGATACGAACAGGGACCGTTGAATCCGATAAAGGTGGGACGGGGCAGACGTCTTATAACGTCGGTGAGATACTTGTGGCTAACGACCCAAACAGTACTGGAACACCCACTTTACATAAACTTCCAGCTGGTTCATCTGGATACTTTTTAAAATCAACAGGTAATGGTAGTTTTCCCACCTGGGGTGATGTATCCAGTGTAGGTTCCGCGACACCTGGTCAACTCTTTACAGGTGTTGGTTTAACGGGTGCAAATGCAAGTGGTAATCCTCCAACTGGTGGTCACACCGGTGCAGGTAATACGACAATTTCAGTAGATTCTGCCACGGGAAATGTACCAAGTAAATTGGTGATGAGAGACACTTCTGGTGAAATTAGGGTCGAAGAAGTAATCGTAGGAACTGGTACTACAGGTACGTTAACATCTACCGCGTGGTCCGGATCGGCGGCGACAGCGGGGTCGGCGGCGACATTAACAACTCCAAGAGATATTGGAGGACAATCGTTTGATGGATCAGATGATATAACCTTACCTGGGGTAAATGAAGAGGGTAACCAAAATACAACCGGATCGGCGGCGACATTAACAAATGCAAGAGATATTGGAGGTGTTTCGTTTAATGGATCAGCGAATATAGACTTACCCGGGGTAAATACAACAGGTACCGTAGATACAAGTGGGAATGCTGCGACTGCAACTAAATTAGCAGCTGCAGTAAACATCGGAGGTGTTTCGTTTGATGGATCTGCAGCTATTCAATTGCCCGGGGTAGACATAGCTGGTACCGTAAATACAAGTGGTAATGCTGCGACTGCGACTCAATTAGCATCTGCAGTAAACATTGGAGGTGTTTCGTTTGATGGATCGGCAAATATTCAATTACCCGGGGTAGACATAGCCGGTACCGTAGATACAAGTGGTAAAGCAGGTTCAATAGCAAACGCGAGTGACACAACAACAAGTACAGATCAAAAAATTGCTTTTATAATTGGTAATAATGTTAAAACAAATACAAACTTAACGATTAACCCGAGTACAGCTGAACTTAAAGCGACCAAATTTACCGCGGGTACGGGTGGATTTGTAGATTCTACTTTTACAAATAAAGGTGTTATATATTACGATTCAACTTCCGGTAAATTAGTAAGTACAGCTTTAGGTACAGTTGGACAAGTTATTAAAGCGGATACAAATGGTGTTCCAGTATGGGGTACAGACAGCGGTGGTGTTGGAGGGTCAGGTTACTGGACACAGCCAAGTGGTACTACGATTATACATTACAATACTGGTAATGTTGGTATAAATACTAGTACACCTCAGTATAAGTTGGATGTTAACGGTGATATACGCACTACATCAGAAGGTGGTTTTAGAGGAAACGGAGGTAATATAACTGGTATTAATATTACAAGCGAAACAAGTCAAACGATTATAAATTTTGGTCAGCAGTCAAGTCTTAAAGTATCCGCAAACGGGGACCCAGATTAATTTTCATTTTTTAATTAGTTTCTTATATTAGTAAAATGTCTACACAGGAATTAGTTAAACAACTTAATCCAGAACATTATGATAATTTAACAGATGCAAACGCTATTGGTAAAAGTAAATTTGGTAGATCTTCGTGTCAGAATAATAAGGGTACAGTTTTTGCTATAGGTTCAGAGGATAATGTTGTAGTTTATACAAGTAATATATTCTCAACTAAATACGCAACTTCTATTTCAAATCCCGGAAACTCGGGTAGTTTATTTGGCTATAAAATTGCTATGGATTCGACAGGCGATACTATTATAGTTGGTGCACCGGGAGATAATAGGGCTTATGTATTTGATGCACAAAATAAAGCTAGAACATCATGGACTCAACGTTCATCCGGGTGGAATAGTAATAGTTACCTAGGAACTTCTGATTCTGGTACCATACATTACGGTTCAGATGTAGACGTGGCGTACGATGATGATTCGTTATTTGTTGTTGGTAGACCCGGTGATCACAAAATCGAGTTATGGTCTTGGCCAAATGGGTCTTCGGCTACACTTTTAAAAACTATAACACACACAGACAACTTTGGTTTTTCGTGTAAACTTTCTGGGGATGGTCAAGTTGTTATAGCCGGTGGACCAGGTAATTATTACCCATCGGGTACCACTAGTGGGTATGGTAATGGTATAGCACACGTATACGCAAAAGATCCTTCAAACGCGAGTACGTGGACACAAAGAACACTTCCATTCGATTATACGGATTGTCCTGCCTACGTAGAATATACTCAAAATACAAATACAACTATAAAAAGTGTTACTAATACTTCCCTTGAATCTGGTGGTACTAAAACACTTCTTAATCCAGCTTTTGGGTATAGTGTAGCTATAAACAAAGACGGCACTTTTATAGCAGTTTCTGCACCTAATAGAAGGTGTTTTTTTGCAGCCGAGTGGATAAATAATACATCTTATAACTGGTTAACAGGTAAAGCAATTACAGGTGAAAAAGATGCGTTTGGTAGTTATTTATTTATGCAACACGACGGAACGCGTATAGTTACAGGGAACACGCATATAGAAAAGGGATATTTTTGGGATCCGGTTAACTCCCAATGGGATACGACAAATCACGAAACCACGAGTTTTTGTATATTAGATTGGAATGGTCTTTACTTCACGAATTATAGCGAATCATTTAATCAATACTCTGTAGGTGGATTACCTACATCTGTATCAAAAAGTGGTGAATTTGTTTTATTTTCTACAAAACTTTCGAAAAGTGATTATCAATTAGGGGCTAACGAGAATAGAACAACGGGTATTAATAATAGTTCGTATTTTGGTTCAACAATTTTTTCGTTTACAAGATTCGCACCTACAATAAAAATTTTAGGAACAACGACGGTAGGTGGTGATTTAAAAGCGCGTTTTTTGAGTGTAGGTGGTGATAAAACATACATAGATAATGATTCAACAATTCCCGGGTATATAAATTTTGAAAATAATCGAGATGAACACAGTATTTTTAAGACACAAATGATAAACACATCACAATATACTGGTGATGATAATTTATCCGAACTCCTGTTGTTTAAATCTGGACACGTTCGAGGACTTAATTCAAAGGGTCCTGATAGAATACGCGTTAAATCACCCAGTGTTATTTTAGAAGGTCTAACGTTTGAAAATTATGACACCGTTCAATACATAGATGAAACTGGAAGGGAAGCTGAAGCGTATTCTAGACTTCTTAAAGAAGCTTCTGCGGTTTATTCTCGATTAACTTTAACGGGTATAGGAAATATAGGTATAGGTGTACCCGAATATGCAGATCATATCATAAAGGAAAATTTTAATTTAGGTGAAGGGTGGTCGACCCCAGAATCTAGTTATTATAATAAACAAAATGCAAATGCAAATGCACAAGCACCACCTCTCATAAACCATAGACTGGTTATAGATGGTACACAGAGTATACAAAACGGTAAACTTTACATAAACAATCCAATATCTTCAAATGTAATTACGGATGGTTTATCGTGTTGTTTTAATACCATGACGAAAGATTGTATTCAAGATACAAATACTACAAATGTACCTTACGTAATATGTGATATTAAGAAGCGTAACCCTTTGTTTAATGAGAATGATGGTCACTTAACAAACGGTCCATTCGGAGACCGTATGAGATTATACAATACAGTTACGTACGATGATATAAATAAAGGATTATATTTTGGAACAAGTACATCTTATTCACTGGCAAACATCCATACAGCCAGTGATACCATTACAGGGACTGTTACGAACTCTTTAGCTGGTGTGTATACAGTCTCGTACTGGTTTATGTTAAAAGATTATGCACAAAATACATTTGGGACGAATGGGAAATTGGTATTCACTGCTTATAATTATGATGACTTTGGATACGGTCATAAAATTACAAATTCGGGATTCAAAATCCAGTATTCTCTAGGTACCTCAAACCCTCTTTACGCAACCGTACAATCTGACTATACTGTAAATTATACGTTTAATCAAAATGTATGGTACCACGTATGTGTTAAAGTAGATAATACAGCTGGAAATGGCGCCACCCAAGGTTCAGCAACTACACAATTATGGATAAACGGTGTATCACAATCTTTAACCGCTAACGAGACAAATAGAGATATGAATGGAAATTTCCCAGGAAATTTTAGTTTGGGTGTAGTTAATCAAGTATTATCTCACACTTTAGGTGGTGATGGTATGTTTGGTCACCTTATTGGTAATGTTAAAATTTATATCGCACAAGATGGTACGGATATTTTTGAGAGGGCATCTATACCAGATTATAACAGTGCTGCCGATTTATACAATGAAGGACCACCCAATGAAGGAATGTCATTATTAGGTGGTATGAATATATCAGGTGGTTTACGTGCAAATGGTTCCTCGGGGACGAGTGGACAAGTACTTACATCGAGTGGTGGGGGTGCAATGTCTTGGTCAAGTGTAAATGTAAGTGATATTACCGATTATATTACACATACAGGTGATTCAGATACATACTTTGGGTTTCCCGCAAATGATACGTTTTCAGTTACAACAAATAATGCAGAAAGATTCACAATCAACGATATTGGACAAAGTCATTTTCTTGAAAATGTTGGTATAAAAAAGACAAGTCCGGCATACGCTTTAGACGTCAATGGTGATATTAATTTAGGTAGTGCAACAGCTGCTTTACGTGCAAATGGTTCCTCAGGGACGAGTGGACAAGTACTCACATCGGGTGGTAGTTCAAATCCTTCGTCTTGGGTAGACGTACCGTTTCCGTCTTTATACGCTGGCGGCGGTATAGTAACGGATAATAATTCACTCAGAATCGATTTAGCAGCCTCACAAACAAATGGTAATTTAGGAATATCTAAAGGTGGGACGGGTACTACTACTTTTACACACTACAACGGATTAATCTATTACGATAATGGTAATTCAGATTTGAGAAGTATTCAAGCTTCGGGTGCATCTAACACAGTACTCTTAACGGGTTCACCCGGTAGTGTACCCATATGGGGTCTGGTAACTTTAGGAACACATACACAAGGTAACTACGTGTCGAGCATTACCGCGGGTGGTGGTATTACTACCACATCGGGAACAACGCCTCAATTAGATGTCGCTCTAGACACAAACGGTGGTATAGGAATTAATGGTAGTGGTGAACTTCGAATCGATTTTACTAATACAAGTAGCATACAAGGTCAATTACCTGCATCATTAGTTGCCGGTGGTGGAAGTACTAGTCAGTGGGTCTATGACAGTACTGCGAGCCCTCCTGAACTTACTTTTGATAGTGCTAACGCCGGTAAGATTGTTGGTATTGGATCGTCGCCCCATCCTAGTTATATACTAACTGTAGCAGGTTCTGTGTTAATTGATCAATCAGGTGGTAGTAATGGTGATCTATCGGTTTATGGCGCTTTGTCGAAAGGTAGTGGTTCCTTCAAAATAGATCACCCACTCCCAAGTATGAGCAATACACACACACTTTGCCACTCTTTCATAGAAGGTCCAAAAGCTGATCTCATATATAGGGGTAAAGTTGATCTAGTAAACGGCAGTGCATCTATAAACTTAGATACCGTTTCTAACATGACCAGTGGTACATTTGAAGTATTAAATAGAGACGTTCAATGTTTTACATCAAACGAATCCGATTGGGACGCAGTAAAGGGTTCCGTATCCGGAAACACGCTTACAATATCGTGTCAAAATGTATCTTCTACCGCAAAAGTTAGTTGGTTAGTTATAGGTGAAAGAAAAGATCAACACATGTACGATACAGGCTGGACTGACGACGACGGACACGTCGTACCCGAAAAAGCAAAAAGTACATAAACAATAATTAAAAAACGAAATCACATTTACCATGCTGGAAAAAGCAGGATGGTAGATGGTTTAGTCGGTCACTTTTTATTAGGAAGTGCGTCCATAACCGCTAAGGCAATTACGCCCGCAATGAAAAACATAACGACAAAGTTACACTCCGTATCGTCTTCACCGAGGAAAGATCTAGAACGTCTAGGTCTCGCCGCCGCCTGTGGTTCGACTGGGGTCGGGGGTGCAACTTCTCGCCGCCGAGAAGGTATCTCAATAGGGTCTTCATCTAAAGGACAATACCCTATCATTTATACTATGTTTACAAATTAATTTCAACAGTCTTTTTCTTTTTACCACCCCCTCTTTTTGATTTGGTCTGAGTAACTTTGACTTCTCTCACTTCTTCATCACCACCTTCTCGAACCGTATCAATATTTGGTGGTTCGGCAATATCCGAAATATCGTCTTCGATATCAATTTCCGTATCGTCTGGTTTATTAATACTTGTTGTGTTCATTGGTGGTTGGGGAGGCATCATGATATTACCCATAAGACTCGAGATATCAAACCCTGGACCTTGCATTTCTCGTCTCCCATTTTCATCTACGGATGGTTCGCTCGCACCTTGTTGAGATTTAGGAACTGTGTTCTGTACCGCAGAAACCATGTTTTGGACCAACCCGGGGTTTTGTTTAATCACGTCATTCATATTAGGCATGACTGATTTAAACATGCTATTGGTTAAATGAAACATCATAGCCGACCCACCGAGCATCATAATAAGCTTTACCTCTGGGGCAACGTGCATTTTAGTTCTATATTTCACGTACAATTCTTCAAAAACTTCATCGTAATCGTCGACATTTTCCATAACATTTTCCGACCAACCATCGAGTTGAATTTCAAATGGGTTATACTTTTTGTTTAAAAATTCAAGACCGGTTGTACATGCAACAAGCATACGCCTCGAAAATTTTATAGATTTATCAACGTCTATGCTATACGTAATTCTCTTTACTTCGTTTCTAAGTTCGTCAATTGGTGAATATACATTTAATCTTTTATTTACCGTAAACCCTTTCTTTTCGAGTCTCCCTAGTTTATTTACAAGATCAGCTTTTTCTTCATCGATTGTTTTGTAGCCTGGTGACGGTTTTTCCTCTTCCATATAAGGCATACCACCTCCCCCACCACCTGCATAATCATACCCCTGATCTTCTTCTTCGTATTCACCGTAATCAACTGGATCTTCTTGTGGAGGAATCGAAGGTGGATTTTGTTTGTTTGGATTAGCAAACGAATCAATATCTTCCTGGAAAGTTTGTGTTTGTGGCGGTGTAAATTGAGTCTTCATGGTTTTCGGCATTTGTTTTTTTACAGGCTGAGGTCTTGGGATTTCGATTTCAATCTCGTTCATAAGAGCTTGTTCGTTATCGTCAAGTTTCATAACATTTGTATGATTTCTATTAAGTATGATCTCACCGTCCATTTAATCTTTATATTGAAAGTATTATAAATTCTTTAACGCACTTTAAAAAAAATGTATGTTGATAACAAATGAAACTTAACGCTACAAACAAAAATACCCTCAAGGCAATTGTGATTGTCTTCTTAATGTTATGCGCTCTCGCCGCCATGAGAACAAGTAATTACCAGACCGTCGAAATCGAAACCCAAAATGAAGGTTCCCTTTTCGATCTTGAATCGAAGCCATCGTGTCTCGGAAACTCGTACTATTCCGATAGTCGAGGTGGAGTTTGTGGCGGACAAGAACTTGTCCAGCAACAAGCGGCGTACAAGATGAAGTAAAATCTCCAGTATATATAAATGGCGTTAGTGACTAGTCAGTCAAGTTTACCCGATTTTGAACACGAGTATCATACCATTATCGTTGATTCTGTTGACGATTCTCAAAAACAAAAATTTACTTCATTCTTTCCAAAACCCCTCGAAAATATAGTTCAGGTTCAATTAACAGCCGCTCATATTAACGGTACAGGTGGAGCTCATAAATTAGTACATCTTAAAATTGATGAATTAAGAACTTTCTTTTCTCAAAGAGGAAAAACAGATCTTGATACAGCTGATGATAATTTAATAAACGGCGTTTTCGGTTCTCTCGTAACAGATGGAACATCTCGACTCGTTTTTAAAAACGAATACCCAGTTATTCAACAATATTTTAACCCAATAAAGAAACTCGATAGAATGACCGTTGAGTTATTGAAGGAAACAGGTGCTTCGGCGCTTACAACCGAAACATGTTTAATATTTAGATTCGTTTGTAAAAAAAGAAATTTAGCCTTCTAATTATTTCAGGGCGATATACACGTATAATTTTAACCTTTTCTTATTATAAATGTCTTCTGGTATTGTTCAACTTATTGCCATCGGTGCTCAAGACGAGTACATTATGGGAAAACCAGAAATTTCATTCTTTAACTCAACTTTCAAAAGGCATTCTAATTTTTCACAATCTATAGAGAAGCAAACGATACAAGGAGCTGTGAAAAATAACGCTATGTCATCGATCAAAATACCAAGATCAGGTGACTTATTAGGATACACCTACTTTACTATAGACGATAACTCAAAAGCACTTGATATTCAAAACTGGGAAAATATAATTGATCGAGTTGAATTGCTTATCGGTGGACAAGTTATCGATTCACAAGACGCGGCGTTTACAGAAAAAATAGCCATAGATACATTCGCAACGAATGTTTCTAAGAGTTCTAATGGTACACACCCAGGTATAAGTGCACGTTCATACTTTTATCCTTTACGTTTCTTTTTTTGCGAAGGTCCGCAATGTGCTATACCAATAGTTGCTTTGCGGTACCATGAAGTAGAATTGCGTATTCATTGGGGTTCGCAAGCAGGTAATTATAACGTCGAGTGTTATTCAAATTATTATTACCTCGATAACGAAGAACGTGGAAATTTAGTTTCGAGAAATCATGATCTACTCATTACACAGGTTCAAAAAAGTATTCCTTCGCAGGAACTTACACAGGAACTTACATTTAACCACCCAGTTAAATACCTAGCGTGTTCAGACACAAGTACCGAAGGTGCTTTAACATCCGCGAGTAATAAAATAAAGATCGAGATAAATGGTCTCGATATAGGTAATTATAAATGGGGGAAACCACATTTTATGGAAATTCAAAACTATTACCACACACAATTCGTAACTTCCCCAGATTTCTTTTTATACTGCTTTTGTCTTTCGACGAGCTCACTCCAACCGACAGGAACGCTCAATTTTAGTCGTTTAGACTCTGCAAAGATACATAGCCAAAGTATGATTATAAATGATCCAATATATGCCGTAAATTACAATATTCTTAGAATAGAAAATGGTATGGCGGGTTTGATATACGCCAATTAAAAATACCTACTTATATTAAATGGTTAAAAATATACCTACCATCGAGCGGTCTACCAAAATCCGGTTTGGTAAACACGC
>CEVP01077736.1_pt1 | contig 9531 bp, 14 predicted proteins | sample 427071 | NCBI WGS metagenome assembly CEVP01 (sample SAMEA2623808, study PRJEB7988) | marine metagenome | isolation source: saline water (ENVO:00002010), including | reverse complement strand
ATTATTTATTTTTCATAATGTATCCTTCTATCATATAAGTGCTGGTGTTAGAACCCGCGTTATTATCACCTTGAGCGTCACCCGCGGTATCGGCGGTCCCATCATCATTACCTTGGACATCACTACTATCATCTGCTGAAGGTGGTGGCCCTGGCCCTGGTGCTGGCGCTGGTGCTGGCGCTGGCGCTGGTGGCGTCGCTGGCGCGGGTGGTACCACTGGTTCTGGTTCTGGTTCTGGTGCTGGTGCTGGTGCTGGGGCTGGAGAAGTATCTGGTATGGTAAGACATTTAGACGCTTCAAATTCGGCATCATCACCAAATACTTTCCAAGTTCCTCCTGTACAAGTCCAAGACAAAAGTATAGAACTGATTATTAATATCGCACAAAGTACTATAATCATAGCCATATTATTTATATATAGTTAACATATAAAAAAATATAATCTGTGTTATTATAAAAGATGAGTAAGGTTATGCTTAACGATAGTTATCTCATGGATGGTATAAATCCGTACGTGAGAAGAAGTGAAATGTCCGTCCCTGGTATCAGAAGAGCACCTTTTGATTTTCAAGAATATAAAAAACCAGAAGAAACCCCGTTCAAGTACCCAGACCCTAGTCCTATATGCGATTACGGAATAACAACACCAGGTTGGCGAACTAAGGATATGTGTCGACCCACGAAACCAAACTGTTTCGATTCTAGACCACTCGTACCAGGTAGAAATATAGATCGAGGATTAAGTAATACCGAAAAAAGAGAAATCATGAATAAAGAAACGTTTAAAACAAAGAAACAATATGGAAATACTACGCAATATATTTACATAGCGTTAATTATTCTAGTTCTATTTCTATTAATTTCAAGATTCTAAACATTTTGTTAAGACGATATTCGTTCGTAGACGTTTTTATTATTTGAGGAAGTGTTTTTTTACACGTTTCGACTACATAACGTTTCTGCCACGAACATATTTTGTTAATAATAGGTGGTACAAAAGTTGGATCGAGTATTTTTATAGTATTCATAATACGAATCAACGAGTTTATATTTTTGTTTTCTAACATGACGTTATCTAATTCAATCAATACCATTTTACGCGTGGTTTCGATTGTTTTTTCAATCATTATATCTAGAAATTCTTCGTATTTTATTATATCGTTTTCAAAGTTTAAAAAATCTATATTTCCTAACAGTTTTGTTTTGAATTCATCCGTGTATGATTTTATACCTATACCCTCTGTATACTTTGTGTAATTTACTTCGGTAAAGTAATTGTTTGAATCTATATCAATAAATTGTTGACAATTTTTTACAAATGCCGTCATATTCTTTGTTATTGTATTTTCTCTAACCTCTTTAAACTAAGTGAAACGTTTCTTTTTATAAAATTATATATATTAAATGTTTTTTTAAAATGTCTAATTCTATAACTATACACGAACAAAGTAACGTAAAGTATAGGGAAAATGTACAAACACGAGGGTATAAATCGTGTGTTCTTAATTCTGACCAAAACAATAGTTTTCAATTTTTATTAACTTTAGAACATTTTCGTAAAAATATACCCGAAAATTTACGTCCTTCGTGGGTTAAGCTTACGACAATAACAATGGTATCGAATTGGAAAAGTGAAAATAAAATTGATATAGAAAAAATAAAACAATATTTTAATCGTGTACCTTCTGGTTTTTTCATGCGTTTGCGTAAGAAGGGGCGCACTTATGGCGGTAATGGGTTTGAGATTTCTCTTAAACCGACAACTTTTTATAATCAGGTTACTTTGAATTACGTGGATAAGTACAGCACAAAGTCTATAAAGATATTTCCAAATGGGAGTATACAAATTGCTGGGTGTGCAGATTTGTTTAACTGTCGAAGTGTTATAAAAATAATTCATACCATGTTAAAAAAATTTTTAAAAAACGACGATTTACCCAAGGATGATAGTTATCGCGTCGTTATGATTAATTCAAATTTTAGTTTGAATTATAATATTAATTTGATGGAAATAAAGACACACTTTGAAAATGCAAAACCTAAAAATGAACGATGTACTTTTAAAGTTTCTTTTGAACCAGATAGATATTCAGCAGTTAAAATCAAATTCAAACCATCGGGTGATATGAAAGAAATAACTACGAGTATTTTTAGTACGGGTAAGATTATAATAACTGGTGCAGAAACACTAAAAGAAATTGCTTTTGCTTATAATATTATAAATGAACACATAAATTCTAATAAAGATATCAGGGTTAAAAAATCTTTAAATCCAGAAGAATTTAATTTATCAAGTGGGTATAACATAAAAGATCTTATTGATTGGGCAAAAAAAATAGGTTTGAGAACGTGGGTTCAAACTATTAACAACAGACGAATTATTTTCTAATATAATAATAAAATGTCACAAAGACTTGGTATGGCCGATGGCAGATGTTACACCATGAACAAATCTTCACAAATAATTAACGATCACATAATGGAAAAGAATGGTATAAAATTTCAAGATAATTATTCTTTTCGTAAACTTATCCAAGCTCAGGGACCAGAAATTTTGAAACCTATCCAAGGTTCCCAGGGACTTGTAGGTTGTAATGCCTGTGATAAGGCACTTTAATTTATAAAAAAATATACATTTATTTTAATAGTACTCTAGTAAAATGAGTGGATTAACAGAAAACTTGTATTTGGTGGGTTTAATTTATCTCATGTGTTCAATATTTTTTATTATATCTGAATTAGGGTTAATTAGGGGTACAACAAACCATCTTAAAAAAAGTTTAAAATTGGACGAAATGAAAAAAATAATGGAAGAATCATCCACATTTGATAAGTGTGAAAAACTCAAAAAGTATTCAGACGAAAATGGTTTTATATTTAATAAAAGATTACCAGAAACAGTTGTTACAGACGAAGGTACGAAAAGGACAAATACTTTCTTGAAAAAATATATAGGTGATGATAAAAATTATAAATTATTTATAAACATGTTTAATTCGAAATGTTCTAGTGATTATATATCATCTACAAAACTAGATGTTTTGAAAGAGAAGATAAGAAATCGTAAAAACGAAAAAGAAAATTCGTGTAGAGAGTTAATCGATTTTGTAGAAACTAACAACGTATTATCAGATATACCAGACCGGGTTATTGTAGACGATGAAGATTTAGAAGGTGATTATTTTGTTCAAAAGTATTTGAACGTTAATTTAAATGATGAATTAGAAGAATGTAGAAAAACTGTTTAAACTGTGTATAAAAGTAATAAAAATATTATACCCTTTTTCTAGATAATGGTTACGTGTTCAATATGTTTATGTGAGGTGAGAGAAACAAGACATAATAAACCAATACGGTGTGGACACCTATTTCATGTACACTGTCTAGAAAAATGGAAAAATTTAGGAAATAACAAGTGTCCCATATGCCGTAAAGTTTACGACGGATCTAAATATAAAGTACAAATCACGGTACATAATAATTATGAAGATACGTCTGATGTAGTGGACGTACAGGGTAATTGTATATTTGATGCACTAGATTTATTTTTTGATATCAATAATGATTTAGATTTAGAGAGTCTTCTTAACGATTTTGGGGTGGGTATGCCCGACTTTGATCCCTCTATTTTTGACACAGAATGAACTACAATATTTTTTATAATTTAGACCGGGGTATGACCTATTTGCTTTTCTAGGATCTGTTATAACTTTACCTTTTGCATCTATCAATAAGGGACCTGTTGCCCATCCTCTTTTATGACTAAAAACGTTTGCTTTAAAAACGAGTCTTTTACCGGGTACAATTTTACCAGAATTTTTAACACGAGATATAGGTATTTTAAAAAAATTTGCTATTTTTTCATACGTATCACCCGTTTTAACTTTATATTCAACTACACCGTGTTGTTTATAGAAATGAAAATCACCTTGTCTAAAATAATTATGTTTATTTCCAGGTGCTACAAACATCATTATTTTATAATAACTTGGTTTACATTTATCATCGGCTTTACATTTATATACTTTTTTTGGGTTATCTGCAATAACTCTATCTGGTAACCCTTTACAGTGTGTATAGCTATGTTTAAGATTTAATCCAGCACGTTCACCAGGTATACTTTTACTCATTCTATAGCCTTCGTAATCGTTTACAGCGTATGCATAACAATTATTATTGTTAATACTTACAACGCGACCCCAAAAATTATTAGTGTATTTCTTTTCGTGTCCACTCAGGGGGAGAGACTTTTTTTTTGTGTTTATAGTATTTGTCTTTCTCATTAATAGTATTCCAGAAAAAAAATATTATTAATAAGTAAAAATGATTAGAGATCTTACAAATTCAAAAAAAATGTCTGAGGCGCTTACCACTCTTCTTATATTTATTCTTAGTATATTGATTTCCACTTTTGTTCTTCGATTTACTTGGAACAAATCGTTGGTTAAACATATTTCTGTTCTTAAACCAGTTAATACATTCCTTGATGCGTTTATTCTCGCGATCTCGATTGCTGTTGTTAGAGGTATTTAAAATTCTCTAAAACCTACAACCTTTTCACCAGTTGGCGTTACAGTGACTGGAAATCCATCCATTCCTTCACACTTTTCTTTTTCGCAGTCTACAAATTTATGTTGTAATTTTTTGCTTTTCATGTATTCCAACTGTTTACGAGTCCATCCACACCAATTGGTTCCGTAAACGGTATATTCTTTAGTTTCACTGTTACCCATTTCTGATACTGGTTCTTCTTTTGGTGTAGTATCATCCTGAGATATAGATACCTGTTCTATTTGAATTTTCTGTTCACTTTCCTTTTTACCTGTATTCATGAATATATATCCATTTACTGCAGCGAGAATTATAAAGGGTAACATGTTTTATTATATTACATAGATTTTATTCTTTGATCAAGCATTTTACACAACTGGGTTATTGTTTTATTTCGTGTATCTATGTTATATTTTTTAGCTATAGAAATAAGACTATCTTTTTTGTACGATGTACATTTTCGTGTACCTATTTTGAGATATCCTTTTTTATTATTTTTATAGAGTTTTGGAAGTGGTGATATTTTTTTGTTTTTTGGAGGGGGTAACGGAGCTTTTATACCGGGTCTTTTTAATATCTTAACCTTTTTTGGTACTTCATTTTTTTTCCTTAAATTTTGTATTATTTTTGTCATATTTACAGGTGTTCCTGTTCCGTGTCTTACTTTTGAATATTTTGTAGAAACGGGTATTTTTAAAATATTTTTTAATACGATATTAGTTTTTTTAGTTAGTATTGGTGTGTATGGTAAGAAATACCTATCCCTGAAAATATCTGTATACGATGGTAAATTTCTGTGAACAACGGGACGTAACCTACCTTTATAAACTTTCGTCGTGTTTTGACTAGATACATTTTTATATTCTTCTGTAAAAATACGGTTTATAAATTCTTTTGTTTCGTTACCAGATATTATACCATATTTATTAATATAATCCTTAACGTTATTCAAAAAACAATGAGCGTCGTACATTATATGAGAATCCCTATAAATACCGTATGAAGATTTATAATCATTTGAATCAACTAATTCGTTTTCTACGTTTTTCATTACGGAAAACCCAAAATCGTTTATTACTGATTCTATTCCTATATTATTAACTTTCAGTACTTTATTTCCTATTTTAAAGTTACGGTAACCAGAGTGCTTAAAATTATTATTTATTAATATATTATCGGCATGTAAATCGTGGTGTCTAAAATTTGGGTATTTTTTGTGTATTTTATATAAGTTATATAATACTTCCGTTACTATAGTTCTAAAATGTATTGGTCTCATTATATTTTTATTCTTTTCCATAAATCCGCGTAAAGTTCCACCTTCGTGGAATTCTGAATATAGAATATCCGCTTTTTTGCATTTAGAGTAATAATACATTCTAACCCCACCTAACAAAGATAGTTTTTTACCTATAACATATTCTACTTTGAGTGTATCTGTTGATATTTTAATAGCAACTTTATTCTTACATTCGTTATCTATACATCCCATAAACACATCACCCATTTTACCAGAACCTATTTTAGCTATACCCTTTTTAATCGTGTCAGTTTTTTCTACCATGAAGAATGGCGATTTATTGATTGGTGTTCTTGTTTGATTTCCTATCGAGTAAAATACTTTATATGGATTACAACCTAGATTTTTTATTTCTTTTAAAACTTTTCGACCTATTATATTCCTGTCTTTTTTGGTTTTTATATATTTACTTTTATTTATATAATTTGAAATTTTTTTTAAATTTTTTAAATGAATTTCCCTCTCCATTTAACATAAGTTAATATTTTTATTCGTCGATTAGATCGTCCATGATTTCTTCCAAATAATCATCCTGTAATTTATCATCTTCCAGACCTTGAAATGCAAATGACGGGAGTTTTGTAGATTGTTCACAAAGAACTTGTGAAAGGCGAACACTTACACCAAATTTGTTATCGATAAACCAAATTTGATTAAAATCAACAATGCATCTACATCTCTGACCCTTTTCAATGGAATCAAGTGGTACAAGTTCACGGGATGAATTATAAGCCTCAGGAAGAAAATCACCATTTGGTTTAGTCATAATCTTAAGTTTCATGGTCGATGGATAGTCTTCTTTACTTACTCTAACAAGTGGTTTGTATAGTGCTTCTTTGATGACTTCTACGCTGTAATCTTTACCTAACCATTCTTTTGAGTTGTTAGCGACCGTTTCAATAATTCTTTCGTCAAGTTGCTTAAGTTTTTCGGCGAGTTCAGAGGCTTGTTCGTTATCATTATCAAATGATAGATCGAGTGAATACGATGTTCTGTTTGTTGATTCGTCCGTAAAAGCACTCACACCAAAAGGGCATCGCATCGCGGGTAATTGTAGATATAATTTCTTTTTGCCGTCTTGTGCGTTGATGTATACTGTTTTTCCTCCGTTTTTGTTCTTTTTCATCTTTGTGAACATTACATTGGATGGGTTAAATTGTTCGGAACGCTGAATAATGTCTGTCATTTTTGTATATTCTATATACGAAACCAAACTTTAAGTATATTTTTTTCTGTTGTTAAAATAAAAGTACCATGGGTTTTTTCTTTAAAGATTGTGGCTGTGGGTGCGATGGTAAAAAAGCAGAACAAAAATTCCTGATGTCTATATTATCAGGCCTAGTATTTTATGTTATTTCTAACCCAGATACTTTTCGTTTAACGCGTAGTATATTTGGTAAATGGGTTTCTTCAGGAAAGGGATGTTCGAGTATGAGTGGTTTAACTCTTCATACAATTGTTTTCATGATCATTGCGTGGGGTATCATGCATCTTAAAAAGAAATTGCCATGTGATAAAGATAAAGATATAAAAGATCAAAGTAAAATTTTGATGTCGGTTATGTTATCTCTTGCATTTTTCATTTTTGCTAATCCTGAAACTTTTCGAATGATACGAGTTTTATTAGGTAAATGGGTTGCTTCGCCAACGGGGTGTCCAACAAAAATGGGACTCCTTTTGCATTCTTTCATTTTTACAGTGGTCGCATGTTGTTTGATGTGTTTAAAAAGAGAAGGGTACATTACCTCGTCAACACCAGCACCAGAACCAGCGCCACAACCAGCACCAGAACCAGCACCAGAAGAAATAAAAGATACTCCTTCTATACCACCAAAAATGGTTGACTTTCCATGTCCATTACCAGGTTTTAAAGAGGCTAATTTTCCTTTTCATGATACGGGTTTAGAACTTGGCTCTATGGATATACCTAATGAAATAGATTTACCAGTACCGGTTAAAAATACGGAAAATGGTGAATCTGAGTAATTAAAAGTCTTCGTCGAATTCTATATGTGTAGTGTCTTCGTCTATTTTTCCGTAATCACCAACTCTTTTTTCGAAAAAGTTTGTTTTTCCGTCGAGTGAAATATTCTCCATAAAATCAAAGGGATTTTTTGTGTTCCAGATTTTATCGTGACCACTTTGTATAAGTAATCTATCTGCTACATATTCTATATATTCTGTCATCTTTTTAGAATTCATACCTATTAAACTACACGGTAACGCATCCGTTATAAATTCTTTTTCTATTGAAACTGCATCTTTAATAATTTCTTCGACCACAGATTTATTGGGTTTATGTTTCAACATTTTAAATAATTCAATAGCAAATTCTAAATGCAATCCTTCGTCTCTACTTATTAATTCGTTACTAAAGCATAATCCAGGTAATAAACCTCTCTTTTTTAACCAGAATATTGCACAGAAACTTCCCGAGAAGAATATACCTTCTACGCATGCAAATGCTAAAAGTCTTTCTCCAAACGGTCGTTCCTTGTCAAACCATTTTATTGCCCATTGTGCTTTATTTTCTATACACGGTATAGTCTGTATGGCTTCGAATAATTGTTTCTTTTCTAAAGACGTTTTTATATATTTATCAATAAGTTTACTATATGTTTCACCGTGAACCATTTCATTATGTTCTTGATAAGCATAAAACGATCTTGCTTCGGTATACTGAACTTCACTCGCAAAATTATTGTTCAAGTTTTCAAAAACAATACCATCCGATCCTGCAAAAAAAGCTAAAACATATTTAATAAAGTGTTTTTCATTATCACTTAAACCATTCCAATCGTCCATGTCTTTTGAAAAATCAATTTCTTCTGCAGTCCAATTAGACATTTGTGCTTTTTTGTACATTGCCCATAAATTTTCGTGTTCTATCGGAAAAACTGTAAATCTATTTAATGTTGGTAAAAGCATTGGTTCGGCTTCTTCTTCTAAATAATCCTGGAATTCGAAAAAATCTCCAATAAGTTTATCATTGATTAAAATTTGTGGGTATGTTGATACGGATGAACCGCATCTTTTTTTTAGATCATCTTTAGTAACAACATTTTTTCTATATTCTAAACCATATTTCTTACATAAATCAACTGCAAGATTACAATATTTGCATTCTTCTTTAGATAAAATTTCTACACCCATCTGTGGTAATATCTATAAATATTTTTGTTTTAAAACTTTAAGATATGATTGATTTTTCACAAATACACCCTGGTGAACATATAAAAGTTCTTGTAAATATAGAGGATGATATTGAAGGTGAATTATATGCAAAAGTAAAGGAGAATTGTAAAGATTATTTAGTTGTTAATTATTACAACGAAACATCAAAAATATATAAAGATGCTTATTTATACGATTTAGAAGATAAGGAAGAACTTGTTCAGGAAATTAATATAAGTGAACATTATCAGGATAATAATATCAAGTTTAGAAATGTAAACTCTAGTTTATATGCATTATTAGATGATATAGATTCTGATTGTGAGTGTAGTAGTATATACGATGAATCAGACGATGATGGTAGTGATTTAGAAGATTTTATAGTTTCTGATACTGAACATACAGGCGGTATTTCTATACCAAATCAACAACAGAAAAATATAGATAAGGAATGGAATGATTGGATACCAACAAGCCCTGGTTCTAGAAAATATAAAGAAGTTGTT
>CEVP01019592.1_pt1 | contig 9531 bp, 9 predicted proteins | sample 427071 | NCBI WGS metagenome assembly CEVP01 (sample SAMEA2623808, study PRJEB7988) | marine metagenome | isolation source: saline water (ENVO:00002010), including | reverse complement strand
GAAAAATATCATAATTTTGGCAGAAAAATTGGTCTAGCTTTTCAAATTACAGATGATATTTTAGAAGTTACTTCTGATAAAAAAACTCTTGGGAAAAATACTAATTCAGATGAAAAAAATAATAAAGCAACGTATGTAAATACTGTTGGTCTTGATAATGCCATCAAAGAATCTGAGAGTTTAACTGAAGCCGCTATTAATGAAATTTCTGATGACAATATTAGTGGTACAAATATGCTGATAGAATTAGCAAAATATATTACACATAGAGAAGCTTAAATTGAAAATATTTAAAGAAATTCCTTCAAGTAAACCAAATACTCCTCTTTTAGATAAAGTAGAATTTCCTGCAGACTTTCGATCTTTTTCTATAAACGAATTACAGACCTTATCAGATGAACTAAGAGAATATTTACTCTATTCAGTTGGTCAAAGCGGTGGTCATCTTGGTGGAGGACTGGGCGTCGTAGAGCTTTCAGTAATTTTGCATTACTTATATAAAACTCCTTTTGATAAGTTAGTTTGGGATGTTGGTCATCAAGCATATCCTCACAAAATTCTTACAGGTAGAAAAAATGAAATCCAAACCATAAGAAAAAAATCTGGTTTAGCGCCCTTCCCAGCAATTTCAGAAAGTGAATATGATTCATTTGGTGTTGGGCATTCAAGTACATCAATAAGTGCATTGTTAGGTATGGCAGTTGCCTCCGCTGAGTCAGAGCCAGAAAAAAAACATGTTGCTGTTATTGGTGATGGTGCAATGACTGCTGGCATGGCTTTTGAGGCATTAAGTCATACCGGGCATATAAAACCAAACGTATTAATAATTTTGAATGATAATGACATGTCTATTTCAGAGAATGTAGGTGGTTTGTCTAATTATTTCTCAAGAATTTGGGCTTCAAAAACCTATAAAGGAATAAAAAAAAGTGGAGCAAGTTTTCTTAAGCCTTTGCCTCAAGCCTATCATTTGGCTAGAAAAGTTGAAACACAAATGAAAGCAATGGTTGCACCTGGAACAATATTTGAAGAATTGGGACTAAATTATATTGGTCCAATTGATGGGCATAATTTGAAAGAATTGAATGACGTTATTTCCAATTTAAAAGAATTTGATGGTCCTCAATTCTTACATGTTATAACTAAGAAAGGTGCAGGACTTGATCCAGCTGAAGCTGATAGGATTGGATTCCATGCAATTGGCAAAATAAAATCTATCAAACAAAAAAATTCAAAACAGAAAAAATATCAAGATATTTTTAGTGATTGGATCGTTGATATGGCAGAAAAAGATAACGAACTTGTTGCAATCACTCCTGCAATGCGTGAAGGATCAGGGCTTGTAGAATTTAGTAAAAAATTTCCTAATAGATACTTTGATGTTGCTATTGCAGAACAGCACTCTGTGACATTTGGTGCTGGTCTTGCTATTGCAGGAAAAAAACCAGTTATAGCTATTTATTCTACTTTCTTGCAAAGAGCTTATGACCAATTAATACATGACGTTGCTGTTCAAAATCTAAATGTTACTTTTGCATTGGATAGATCAGGTTTGGTGGGCGAAGATGGTCCAACACATTCTGGTAACTACGATATTGCGTATTTAAGATGTATACCAAATATGTTGATATGTACTCCAGCTGATGAAAATGAAACAAGGCTGATGCTCACTACAGCATTTAATCATACTGGACCAGCATCAGTCAGATATCCAAGAGGTACGGGTCCAAACACTGAAGTAGAAAAAAAACTTGTGGAAATAAAAATTGGAGAAGCAAGAATAATTCATGAAGCAAATAAAAATAAAATATTGCTAAATTTTGGTTCTCTTTTACATATTGCTGAGGAAGTAGCGCTCAGTTTAGATATAACACTAATTGATATGAGATTCGTTAAGCCACTTGATGAAAAAATATTATTGAAATATCTTCAATCAGCAGACATGTTTATTTCAATTGAAGATGGCTCTGTAATGGGGGGTGCTGGAAGTGCAGTGCAAGAATTTTGTTCAGAAAATGGTATTCATATCAAATCATTGCTATGCGGTATACCTGATAGATTTATAGAGCACGCTTCAAGAGATGAAATGCTTATTGAGGCAGGACTTTCTCCTGAGCAAATTAAATCTAGGATAAAAGAATTAATATAAGATAAGACGGAATAATTGCTATTAAGCCAGAAATTACATCATCAATTACAATTCCAAAACCATTTTTATAATTCTTATCGAAATATGAAATTGGGAATGGTTTCAAAATATCAAAAAAGCGAAACAAAATTAATGCCGCTAATGCATAAACTGTTCTTTCATATTGAGAATTAGCAATAACAAGCACTGGTAATAAAGCTATCCACATGCCTACTAGCTCATCAATGACTATTGATTTATGATCTTTATTTTCAAGATCCTTCGATGCCTCACTGCATATCCATATTGATAAAATAAAAAATAATATTGTCAGAATAAGCATGTTGATCATGCTAATAAAGTGAGATAAGTAAACAAAAATTATCCAAGCTGTAATGCTTCCAAAAGTTCCAGGCGCTATTGGCACCATGCCGATTCCACCAAGAGTTGCTGCAAAGTGAAATGGATCTTTTAGATTAGGAAACTTCTTCATTTTCTATAATTGTAACAATTTTCCTTGCTGTAGATGGTGCGGTTGTCCATTTCCCTCCAAAAATAGCAATCAATTTTTTATTTTTTTGAAGATAAAAATCCCTAGTTGATTTATGAAAGTCTTTATTGGAAGATTTTATTAATGGTCTAACGCCAGAAAATGATGAAATAACATCTTCTTGTGTTATTTGATCTTTAAAAAATGAATTATAGCTATTGATAAGATAATACTTTTCTTCGCTTTCAATTTCAGGGTTATCAGGATTATCAACTCTTTTTTCAGTTGTTCCTAAAAGAGTTTTGTTCTCATAAGGAAGTGCAAAAATATATCTTGTTTTGCAAATACCATCAAACATAAAACCAGTTTCAATTGATTTATTGATTACTAAATGACTGCCTTTTATAAAATCAATTTCTTTATCACTTTCAATATTATTTTTTTCCAAAAGAATTTTTGTCCATGGCCCAGCTGCTAATATTATTTGATCAAAATAAAATTTATCAACTTGACCAGCTTCGTTAAAATTACATACCTCATAGTTCTCATAAACATCAACCTCTAACATACTTAATTCATCTTTCAATTTTCTACTTAGAGATTTATCATCCATTGCCCCATCAAAAAAAGTAAGAAAATTTTTATAGTTAGTATTTATGAATATATTCGATTTAGTTTTTTTAGACAGAAGTCTTCCTTTCCCAAGACTCTTTTTAAATGATAGAAGTTGATAAAACTTTATACCAATAAAATATTTTATAAACTGAGTACTAAAAAAACTTTTAAAAGGAATTAAGATCTCTATCTTTTTAGTGCTATTTGGAAAGTTTTTAAGCCACCAATATCTATCATTAAGGCCATTTTTTACTTCCTTTATTTGAAAACTCTCAAGATACCTTATCCCTCCATGGAGAAGTTTGGTTGTTCTAGAACTAGTCTCTGAAAGGAGCTCTTTTTTTTCAAAAATCGTTACATTACAACCTGATTTTGCAAGAAAAATAGCAGTGATTACTCCAGTAACACCACCGCCGATGATGCCAATTTTTTTATTTAAAAGAGTCCCAGCCATCTTTTTCTATTTCAATTAAATTATTGTCTTTGAAAAGAGATATTTTTTCTCCCTCTATAATTTCGCCGATACAAAAGTATTCAGACTTATCAAGACACAGGGCATTTTCTTCTGAAATAGTAAAACATAATTCAAAATCATCACCATAAGTTAAATCATCTATATCTTTTAAAATTGGGATATCTTCAAAGTTTATACTTGCTCCAACATTTGACATTGAGCATATACTTGATAAATCTTTTATAAGGCCGTCGGAGATATCAATACAAGACGATGCTAAATTTGATATGTGTTTGCTTTTAACAAATTGAGGCTCAGGTTTCTTGAATTTTTTACTAAACTCAGAGTTAATATTTTTTTTAAAATCTTCTAATCCTTGTCTACCCATTCCCAATGTGCCAGTAACATAAATTTTTTCACCCGGAATTGCTCCAGATCTTTTAAGAGGTTCTTTAAAAAGAAATCCAAATACGTTAACACAAACACTGATTTCTCCGAATGTCACGTCTCCACCAACAAGCTCGACTTTAAAATCTTTAATAGAATTATCAATACCGGTTGTAAAATCCTCGTACCATTTTAAATCTTTAGAATCACAAGTAAGTCCAATTGTCATAAAAGATGGATAAGCGCCCATTGCAGCTAAATCGCTAAGCGCAACTGCAACAGACCGATATGCGATATCCTCAGGCAGAAAATTGGATGGAAAATGAGTATTAATTTTAGAAATATCTAATGAATGTACAATATTCCTTCCTTTTGTATCTAGTACTGCAGCATCATCTCCAGAACCTACAATTATTAAATCGTCAGCATCTGATTGTTTAATCAGATGCTGAAAAGTTTTTAAGATCTTTTTTTCTGATATCAAGAAGGATATCTTTCGAACAAGCCGCTAGCTCCCATACCTCCGCCAACGCACATAGTTACAACTCCAAATTGCTTATCTAAACTATTGAGTTGTCTCACAATATGACCAACTTGCCTTGAACCAGTCATTCCAAAAGGATGACCAATTGATATTGAACCACCATCTAAATTAAGTTTATCCATTGATATGCCTAATTGGTCTCTACAATACACAACCTGAACAGCAAAAGCTTCATTTAGTTCCCAAATATCAATATCTTCAACAGACATATTATGGTTTTTCAATAATTTAGGTACAGAATAAACTGGACCTATTCCCATTTCATCTGGCTCGCATCCCATAGTTGTAAAACCTCTAAAATAAGCAAGCGGTTTTAAGCCTAACTCTTTGGCCTTATCTTCTGACATTACAAGAGTTACAGATGCTCCATCAGAAAGCTGAGAAGAATTACCAGCTGTAACGGATCCATTTTCAGGATCAAAAACAGGCTTTAATGATGCTAGTCCCTCCAGAGTAGTTTCGGGTCTATTACATTCATCTTTATCTACTGTGCAATCAATTTCTTTAGAGTCGCCAGTTTCTTTATTAGTAAGTAGCATTTTGGTTTCCATTGGAATTATTTCATCGTCATATCCTCCAGATTGTTGAGCTGCTGCAGTTCTCATTTGACTTTCAAAAGCGTACTCATCTTGTTGTTCTCTAGATACATCGTATCTTTTTGCAACAACTTCAGCTGTCATACCCATTGGGAAATATATTCCAGGAGTTTGTTCTGCTAATTTCTCATTAACAAAGTTATCCATATTCATATTCATCATTGATATGGTTTCTGCTCCGCCAGCTATTACAGTGTCATAACAACCAGCCATAATTTGACTTGCGGCCATAGATATTGATTGCAGGCCTGATGAACAATATCTATTTATTGTTGTTCCTCCTGTTGTCATTGGTAACTTAGATAATACTGCAGCATTTCTGCCAATATTATGACCTTGAGCACCTTCAGGATTTCCGCATCCCATAATAATATCTTCAACTGCCTCAGGTGGCATTTCAGGATTTCTATCCAACATTGCATCAATTATATGGGCAAGCATTTCATCTGGTCTTGTCATGTTAAAACCTCCTCGATGAGATTTTGCTAAGCCTGTTCTGACGCTATCTACAATTACAACATTTTTCATATTTTCTCCATTTAAAATCATAACTATTCTAGTTCATCTTTATCCTTACTTAAAGCTTTATACCAATCTGGTATTAACTCAATATTGTATTCTTTAGCTTTTTTTAAAACATAAGGAATAGATATAGGACTGAAGGGAAGAACAACCAAAATACCCAATCCAACACTTCTAAAAACTTGTTTAAGTTGATAATTGGCCTCATCTATTTCTTTATCACTAGCAGTGCCATCTATATAGTTTGCGTATGTGTCTAACATCCTTCTGTTCTCCTCACTTTCTTCAAGAAAGGAGTCTCTTAATTTAAATAAAAATTTTTGTATTTTTTTAGTATTCATTAAACACAAAATATTATGCTACATTTATCCAAATGAAGAAATCCGAGCGTGCGAATATTGTAAAAAAATTGCTGGATAAAAAATATCCACAAACTCCTATTCCATTAGATCATAAGGATAACTTCTCTCTATTAATTGCCGTACTTTTGTCCGCGCAATGTACTGATGAAAGAGTAAATCAAATCACTCCAAAACTTTTTGCAAAAGCTTCTACTCCAGAAAGCATGAGTAAATTAACACGAGATCAAATCTATAAAATTATAAAACCTTGTGGCCTAGGTCCTCAAAAATCTAAAGCTATTAAAAATTTATCTAATATTCTTGTAAATAAATTTAATTCAAAAATACCAAATAATTTTAATGATCTTGAATCGCTTCCAGGGGTCGGACATAAAACAGCTTCGGTGGTAATGAGTCAAGGATTTGGGATTCCAGCTTTTGCAGTTGATACTCATATTCATAGACTTGCTCAAAGATGGGGTTTAACAAATGGCAAAAACGTAAAAAAAACAGAAGAAGACTTAAAAAAACTATTTCCAGAGTCATCATGGAATAAGCTTCATTTACAAATAATCTTTTGGGGTCGTGAGTACTGTCAAGCAAGAGAATGCTATGGCATAGAATGTGATATATGTAAAACATGTTATCCTAATAGAACAAAACCTTTTATCCACAAAAAGCCATAGTTGGGATAAAATTAAATCCTATATAAAGTTAAAAATATGAAATCATTTAAAAGCGATACTATCTTTTCGGATTCATCTTCAATCAAAGATTATGATCTAGATCTTTGGGCATCTTTTGAAAATGAGGCTCAAAGACAAGAAGATCATATTGAATTAATTGCTTCTGAGAATTACGCTTCTAAAAGAATCTTAGAAGCGCAAGGATCTTTGTTAACAAATAAGTACGCTGAGGGATATCCATCAAAGAGATATTATGGTGGTTGTGAAAATGTTGATGTAGCAGAAAATCTAGCCATAGAAAGAGCTAAAAAGCTGTTCAAAGCGGATTATGCCAATGTTCAACCTCATTCAGGATCATCAGCAAATGCAGCAGCTTTCTTGGCATTACTTAAACCAAACGATACTATTTTAGGAATGAGTTTAGACCATGGTGGGCATCTTACACATGGCTCAAAAGTAAACTTCTCAGGAAGAAACTATCAAAGCCTTCAATATGGGCTGCATCCCAAAACAAATGATATCGATTATGATGAAGTTCGTTCAATAGCTCTAGAAAATAAGCCAAAACTAATTATTGCTGGATTTTCTGCATTCTCTGGAATTGTTGATTGGGAGAGATTTAGAAATATAGCGGACGAAGTAGGTGCATATTTTCTTGTAGATATGGCTCATGTATCTGGTTTAGTTGCGGCTGATTTATATCCCTCACCTGTTCCATATGCAGATGTTGTTACATCTACAACTCACAAAACTCTAAGAGGCCCAAGATCAGGAATAATATTGGCAAAAAAGAATGAGGAAATAGAAAAAAAATTGAATTCAGCAGTTTTTCCTGGGTCACAAGGAGGGCCATTAATGCATGTAGTTGCTGCAAAAGCTATATGTTTCAAAGAAGCTCTTGATCCAGAGTTTAAAAATTATATTAAAGATGTTATGGATAATGCAAAGATCTTAGCAGAAACAATAATGTCTAGAGGTATCGATGTTGTGTCTAATGGAACAGAAAATCATATTGTACTTGTTGACCTTAGAAGCAAGAATATAACTGGAAAAGATCTTGAAAAACTTCTTGGGACAGTAAATATTACAGTTAATAAGAATTCTGTCCCTAATGATACTGCTTCCCCATTTGTTACTTCTGGAATTAGAATTGGGACGCCAGCAATAACTACAAGAGGTTTTGGTAAAAATGAGGTCATTCAAGTTGCAAATTGGATTGCGGATATCATAGATAACTTTGAGGACCAATCAGTGCATAAAAGAGTTCGAGATGAAGTACATGCACTAACTACAGATTATCCGGTTTACAAACTATAAATGTATTGTCCTTTTTGCCAAGCCGAAGATACAAAAGTTATAGACTCAAGACTTGTAGCAGATGGTTCTCAAATTAGAAGAAGAAGAGAATGCGAGGTATGTCATTCGAGATTTACAACTTTCGAAACAATTGATTTAGCTTTACCAAGAGTTATAAAAAGTAACGGCGAAAGACAGCCTTTCAATGGTTCAAAATTGAAAGCTGGTATGTTGAGGGCTTTAGAAAAAAGACCACTATCAACAGAAGAAATAGATACTATATTTGGGAAAATCTTAAAGGAGATAAGAACAAAGGGTGTAAGAGAAATAAAATCTATTGAAATAGGTAAAATTATGATGAATGCTTTAAAAGAGGTTGATACTGTGGCCTATGTAAGATTTGCATCTGTTTATAGAGACTTCCAAGACATTGAAGATTTTTCTGAGGAAATTAACTCTCTCAACAAAGAAACTCCATCAAGTAAAAAATCAAAAAAATGAATTACGAAAAGTTCATGCATCGAGCTATTTCGAATGCAAATTTATATAAATTCACTGCCAAACCTAATCCAGTAGTTGGTGCAATATTAATAAAAGGTGAAAAAATTATTTCTGAAGGTTATCACGAAATATTTGGTCAAAATCATGCTGAAATAAATGCAATTAATAATGCAAAGAAAAAAATTGATAAGGAATTTAAATCCTTTTCTGAACTAGTTTTAATATGTACTCTTGAACCATGTAGTCATGTTGGCAAAACTGGTTCGTGTGCACAAGCAATCGCAAAAACAGGAATTAAGAAAGTTGTTATAGGTTCAATAGATCCTAATCCACTTGTATCAGGCAATGGAATTAAAATTCTAGAAGAAAATGGCATACAGGTAGAAAAAGGTATATGTTCTGATCTTGTAGAAAGACAAAATAGATTCTTTTTCTTTAAACAAAAAAATATGAGGCCTTACTTAACAGTCAAAATTGCATCATCAGCTGATGGCAAATCACACTTAAATAATACAGAAAGAACGATTATAACTTCTGAGGCTTCAAGAGATGATGTGCAAATACTTAGAGCAGAAAGGGATGCAATTCTAACTGGAGGAAATACCTTAAGAAGTGATAATCCTAGAATGAATGCTAGAGTTAGCTTTGCATCAAATCAGCCAAAAAAAATATTACTATCAAGCAAAGAATTCAATAAAAATGAATTTCAATTTTTTAATGAGGATTCTGTTGATGTTCACACATCTTCAAATTTAGAAGAAGTGATTAATTTTTACAAAAATTCTGATTTATGTTCAATTCTTATAGAGGCTGGGCCTAGTTTGGTAAAAAGCTTTATTGAGACAGATATGGTTGATGAAATTATTGTGTACACATCCAAAAAAATACTTGGTGAAAATGGTGTTAATTGGTTTGATAAAAATAAAACTATTGAAAATTATGGTTTTAAATTAGAATCGTCCTATAAAATT
>CEVP01016951.1_pt1 | contig 9533 bp, 8 predicted proteins | sample 427071 | NCBI WGS metagenome assembly CEVP01 (sample SAMEA2623808, study PRJEB7988) | marine metagenome | isolation source: saline water (ENVO:00002010), including | reverse complement strand
CCAATATATGGTACTTCGAGTTTTATTAGAAGAGGTAATGGAAAACAGGCCCACCAGGCAGCGATTCAAAATTATAATAATCATAAATTAAGAATGCTGGCTTGGGACGAACATGCAAAGTCTGGACATTGGTTTTTCTCTTGGAAAGATGGGTTTGAATATACTGGAATGGTCCCTAAATCGCCTGAAAATTGGATTGAAGCGGCTCTAGAATTCTCCTCTATTAAATTCTCGGGAAATAAAATAAGGTGGAGTAAGGGATTGGATGAAGAGACAGTGGAGAACAACATCTTTTCAGATTCTGGATGGTTAAAAATTACTTTCCAAAATGGTGTTGTTGCAGGATTATCACAAAATTCTCTTGCTAAAACAGAAGAGGGTTTTGTTCCATCAATAGCGCTCACGATGCTTCCTCCAAAAATCTCTGAAATCATTGATGCCGAGTGGATGTGGAGACCAATAGGTTGGCCTGAAGATAGGGCTTTGCCTGCTGAGGGATTAGAGAAATTAGAAGAAATATTACTTGCTTGGATGTCAATGGCTTTAGAAGATTCTTCATTGGGTAGAGAATGTCGTAAAAGTATCTTGAACTCAATTGATGATGGCTATGTTAGTGGAAATAATTGGTTCGATAATGAATCAAAGAAAGACTTCTTGGAGTTTTTGTCGGGAAGCGAGGATGAAAAAGAGGCGATTGCTGCAGTAATAGATAATCTAGAAACGGGAATACATGTGAGACAGGATGGGTTTACATTTGAATTGGATGAAAAGGTTGTAAGATTTGAAGAAAATGCTTGTCATCCCCTACTGGTTTCTTTATGGAAAGATCATGGGCTCACTATCCTGAATGATATGTTCGAATTAACAGGTGATGATGCGGATGAAATTTATAGCAGGCAGCTACAACGAAAACAAGGTTTTGGAGCTTTTTTAAGAGAGTTGAAAAATAGCCTCTCTACTGCAAAAAAGCTGGACACTTTGCCATGGAATAATGTTACACTACCAAATCCCCTCGCTTTCGCTGATAAATTAATTAGAAAGGCAGGAGATGATGGTGTAGCATCTACGGTATCTTTGGCTAGAAAAGGTAAAGCTTTGGATGCTGCAATGGGGTGGGCTTGGCTTGTCGTACATGATAGGACAGAATCAGATGCTTGGAGGTTTGATTCGGCGTCTCGCGATAAAGGCAGTGATTGGGTGCCCGCATTACACATGTTGTGGGCATCCGCAGAAGAAATCTTGAATGAAAATAGTGAGGAGGCAAGGAATAATTATATCGATGCCATGAGAAAATTGGCTGAAATATCTGGTGCAGGTAAATTATCTACGCCATAATAATCAAACTACTATCCAGATTGCTACAACGATCAATGAGAAGCCCATTCCTCTGTTTAACATGGTAGCAGATTTGGTTGTTGTAAATAATTTCCTTAACTGTGTTCCAAAACCTGCCCACGTCATTACTGCAGGTAAACCAAATATGAGATTTAATCCAACTAGCATAACTTTTGCTCCAAAACCAGGGCCAAATAAAAGACCAAATTGGGTCATCAATACTAGAAAATGAATCCATGCCTTGCCATTGACTATTTGTAAAATGATACCAGTGATTGGTCCTAATCTTGTACTTTTTTGTTCATCGTCGGATATTGAAGAAGATTTGAAAACTTGGTATCCCAGATACGCAATGTAAATGGCACCAAAATAAGTCAATAGATCGAAAAATGATTGATTTTTCTCAATGAAAACGGTCGCTCCTCCTACAAAAATTCCTAACGCAGACCATCCCAAAGCCATTCCTGAAATTAATGGTAAAGTGCCTTTGAAACCATGCTGCGAACCATGTGCAGCACAAAGGATATTATTCGGTCCTGGTGAAAAACACATTGCTATGGTAAAAACTAGAAATTGGGCGAGAAGTTCTGAGTCCATACTAACCACTATGCTCTAGTGGCGAGTAATCCAGCGGCTGCATCTAATCCTTGTTCGATATCTTTCCAAATATCTTCTACGTTTTCGATTCCTACGCTCATTCTCACAAATCCAGGAACTACTCCTGCTTCAAATCTAACTTCTTCGGGAACAAACATATGACTAGAATTGAAAGGACATTCAACAAGGCTTTCGACTCCTCCTAAACTAGTTGCCTCGAATATTAAATCTAATGATTTCATAAATTTCAGAGCAGATGCGTCTCCGCCTTTTACTACAAATGCCAACATACCACTGCCTCTGGGCATTATCTTATTAGCTATCTCAAAATCTGGATGATCTGAAAGTGAAGTATGAATTACTTTTTCGATCATGTCATGATTTTCCAATCTCTTTGCTATCTCAGCAGAATTAGAAGCATGAATAGGCATCCTAGCATGTAAAGTCCTCATTCCTCTCTCCAATAGATAACACATGTGTGGATCTGCTGCTCCGCCCAGATATATCTTGTTGTGGAATATTTTTGCAACAAGTGTCTTCTTACCGGCTACGAAACCAGCTGTTAAATCTGAATGTCCTCCAAGATACTTCGTCCCGGAATGTATTACAATATCAAAGCCCATTTTGGTCGGATTACAAGACCAGGGCGAAACGAATGTATTATCGACGACAGAAATTAGGTTGTTTTCTTTGGCTAATTCTGCCATAGCAGAAAGATCGCAAACCTTTAGTGTCGGGTTAGTCATTGTCTCGACATACAATACCTTAGTATTTTCTTGAATAGCCTGTTGATAACTTGTAGGGTCTCTAATATCGGCCATAGTAACTTCTATCCCCATTCTTGGAAGTATATCCGTAAGTAGGGCATATGTCCCTCCATAACAGTCAGGGGTGGCTATGATGTGATCGCCCTTAGAAAGTAGAGTTAGAAGAGTTGTTGAAATCGCTGCCATACCACTAGAAAAAACTTCAGCGTCTTCAGCACCTTCCAAAGCGGCGAGTTTTGCAGAAACTACTTCTGAGTTGATGCTAGAAATTCTAGAATATACTACACTATGATGTAGCCCTTCTGCCCATCCTTTGTATTTCTCATCGGTCAATCTGTATGTCGAAGACAAAAAGATTGGTGTCGATGCCGCGCCTTCTATTTCCACCATTCCAGAGTGAACGGCTTTGGTTGCGAATTCTGTGTCGGTATTGTTGTTCTCCATAGACGTCGGAAGGGGCATTAGCAAATCAACTAAACGGCGAATATATACTAGAGATGTCGAGATTTTGACGGTGAATTGTTAAATAGCCGACTTTTTGACGGAAATACTAAGAAAGAATAGTCTTAGCGTCGTATAATGCCGTTTTCAAATCTAGACTCTAAAGATTCAGGCATATTGAAAATGCTGGATGAAGATTCGAGGGCGACTACACAAGCAATAGCTGATGCTTTGAATATGCCAAGAGTTACCGTTCATGATAGGATAAAAAGATTACAGGATAGGGGCATAATAAACAAATTTTCTGTAGAAATAAACAGAAGAGAGTTGGGGTGGCCTTTGCATGGATTCATTCTTGCAAATTGGGCTGGACAGAGAGAGGATATAGATAGGAGGTTTGTGGCTGAAGAAATTTGTAAAATGCCTTTTGTTGTAGGATGCCATATAGTTACAGGCCAATGGGATTTTATTATAGAAGTGGTAGCTAAAGATATGGCGAATTTAGGAGATTCGATCTTAGATCAGTTATCTGAAATAAATGGAGTTGGGCATACTCAAACTTTAGTTTCATTTTACAGCTTTGACGGTGTCGCTAAATCTCTTGGCTAACTAATAGTTTCGTTAATACCCCAAATTCTATCAGTTAATTGAAGAAATAGAGCAACCACAGGCCCTATTAAAATTGCGAAAATGATTGTTCCGACACCAAATACACCACCAAGTTTCCAACCAATTAACAATGCAATTATTTCGATTGTGGTCCTCACTCTACCAATTGGGATATTAGTGATTCTTTGAAGTCCTGTCATCCATCCATCGCGTGGTCCGGGGCCCAGATTTGCAGTCAGATAAAAACCACTACCTATGCCGACTAATATCGTACCTAATAGAACTTGAATCACCTGAAAGATTTGTTCATCTGGATGGGGTAGATACGGTTCCATAACGTCAATTGCTGCTGCTATCAAGATTGCATTTAGGATGGTCCCTACTCCCGGTTTTTCTTTCAATGGTATCCATAAAAAAAGAACTATTACACTAATGAAAAATGTTGCCTGGCCTATTGTCCAGTCGAATTGAATCCCGATACCTTGGGCTAAAACTGTCCAAGGAGCTACTCCAAGCCCGGCTGCAATTATTACAGCGTCTCCTGTACCAAAAATCCATAATCCAATTACTAATATTACTAATGTGTTAAATCTAGGCTTAGTAGACATTGGATCATTGGAACTCCAAGTAGTTGTGGGTACTTTTTTTGCCAATTTGAAAAAAGGCTGAGGTTCGGACAAAAATTACTCACCTTTAATCCAATTAGAATATTCATTGGTAGATTCGACTGCCCAGAACAATATTTCGGGGACATCATAAGGGTGCTCTAGTTTTATTTTTTGAATCAATTTTTTGACCTTAGATTTAGTAGTTTTAAGTTGTATTGACCATTCTGATTCGCTTGTTATTTCTTCGCCCCAGCGATATACGGATCTACTCTCATTTATCTGTACGCAAGCAGCTAGATTAGAGTCGATAATTGATTGGGCCCAAAATCCAACTTCTGCATCATTTAGGTCTTTACTAAGAGTTGTTTGAACTATAAATACCGTGTCATCCATGGGCAATGCTAGGCGGGTTTCCAATATAGCCTGTGGCATATATTCAATTCCTGAGTACCCTTCCGAAGTTTCAGAGATAATATGGGCGCGTGGGAAAAACCAATCGATTCGGGAGAAATTCCTGACTCTAATACTCACTTTGACGTGATAGTTGTTGGTGGTGGCCCGGGGGGTTCTGCTGCTGCTGCTTACAATGCTTTAAACGGATGTAAAGTTCTTTTGTTAGAAAAAGAAATTTGGCCCAGAGATAAAATCTGTGGAGATGCTGTCGGAGGTAAATCACTTTCTCACGTAAAGGAACTAGGCGTCTTAGATATGATTGAGTCGACACCTCATTATGTGGTGGATTCAATCGTTTTCGGCAGTGCAAACGGTTCAGAAGTTAGAGTCATGCTCCCAAAGGAATCCTATGAAAAAATGGGCTTACAATCAGGATACGCATTACCTAGAATGCAATTTGACTATATGATGTTTCAAAGAGGGCAGGAAATAGTAAGGGAGAATGGGGGGTCTGTAATACAAGATTTTTCTGTACATGAGATAATGTTTGAAAATGAGAACGGTATTCATAAAATAAAAGGAGTGAAGGGCCGCATAGGTGGTAGAAAATCGGACAATGATGAATTGGTCTTTACGTCGGCTGTAACTATTGGAGCAGGCGGATATAATTGTCCAGTCTCTAGAGTAATTACTGAACTGCACAATGAACCACATAGAGATGATGATCATTTCTGCGGAGGATACCGTGAATATTGGGATAATGTCGAAGGATTGGGGGGTGAATCGGGGGCAATTGAAATACATTTCATTGACGAGGTTTTGCCGGGTTATTTTTGGCTGTTCCCAGTACAAGGAAATAGGGTCAATGTTGGCATTGGGATGTTAATTTCCGAACATAGGAAACTGAAGAAAAGTAGAAAGAAATCTCTCAAGAAAATACAAAAATGGGTTATTGAGGAACATCCAAGATTTAAGGGCAGATTTGCGAATTCAACATTAGTCCCTGGATCTGAAAAGGGGTGGCAGTTGCCTTTTGGTTCTCCTAGGAAGAATGCTGAATTTCAACCTAGAAGAGTAGCTATGGCAGGAGCTATGTGTGTCGGCGATGCTGCAAGTTTAGTTGACCCATTTAGTGGGGAAGGAATTGGTAATGCGTTATTATCAGCAAAAATGACCTCAAAGCATTTCGATAAAAATCAGCATACTGACGGTTTTACAGATGATGCGGCTAAAGAATATATGGCTGATTTATGGGGCGCATTAGGTTCTGAATTGAAGAACTCAAAAACTTTACAACAAGTAATGAAATGGAAATTACTTACTAATTGGTTTGTTAAAAAGGCATCTAAAAAGGAAGAAATTGGGAAAATGATGTCAGAAATGATTGCTAGTAAAGAATCGCAAAAGATGTTGTGGAGTCCTTGGTTTTTGATGAAGACACTATTGTTACCATGAGGTTCAAATTATGGAAAAATTGGCTAAAAATTTAACTGATATAGAGGCCGTTTTCCTAGATTTAGATGGAACGATTTACATGGGAGATAATCTAATTGACGGTGCTGTGGAGTTCTTAAATCGAATAGAAAAAAAAGGGATTAGGAGATTCTTTTTATCCAATAACTCAAGTAAATCGGTAAAGCAATATTTATCTAAATTAGAAAATTTGGGGGTGCCTGCTAAAGAAGAAGATATATTGTTATCAACTCACGATTTATTGGCATGGCTTTCTTCGAATAATATATCTGAAACCTATCTAGTAGGTACTGTTGGAATGAAAGAAATGTTAGAGGCTGCAGGCGTGAATACTTCTTCTACTAATCCCCAATATGTTGTTCTAGGTTATGACACTGAAATAACTTATCAGAAATTAACTGAGGCTTCAATTAATCTACACAAGGGTGTGCCTTTGGTTGTCAGCCATCCCGATATGGTCTGCCCCTCTCCGAATGGTGGATTACCAGATACTGGGGCCTATCTCGCGCTGTTTGAAGCGACTACCGGGGTAAAACCCGAACATATTTGTGGTAAACCAAATCCAGGAATGATATTGCATAAAATACACGAATTAGGTATTGATCCGATGAAATGTGCAATGGTTGGCGATAGGCTATACACAGATATGGAAATGGCTGAAAGATCAGGAGTTCATGGCATTTTGGTGTTATCTGGAGAGGCTACATTAGAAGATGTCAGTGTAGCGGAACAAAATCCGAGTCTGATTGTAAAATCAGTTGCTGAATTGTGTTAATAATGAATTTTCTTTGATAGATGAAAAATTCTGTTTTATCAATTATACTTCTTCTTTTAATAATAAAAGTCATTCGGGCCCTTATGGAAGGAACGACTGACCCGTCAGTTTTAGAACATAGATTATACTACAAAATTGGTAGTTTCGTTTATGATAATGCCAAGGTTGTATTAGTTGCTACTTTACTCTTAGGAGTTGGACTTGCCGGGCTAATGACTTTGGAACCTAAATATATCGAAGGTTTTGGTGAAGGCGACCTCGAATCTGTTCATGGTTGGGATGCTATCGCAACTGGATTTTCTGATGAAAATGAGAGTTCTTATGAGACTTTTTACGTTCTCTTCCATCATCCAAGTGGGAACTCTAGTGACGTTGAAGTTAGAGCCGCAATGGAAGAAACGCTTAGGGTGTTTCAAAACAATGAAGATGTTTCAATGGATTATCCGTGGTTCACTAATGAGGCCAATAAATCGAATCTAATTAGTACAATCGATGATTCTTGGTCTAGAATACGTGTACAAGTTAATTTAGATAGAGAAGAATCAAAAAATTTACTAAAGGAAACTATTGAGAATTTGGAATTACCAGAAGATGCGCCTGATGGAATGGAAAAATGGGTTACTGGAAACCTAGCCATAGATGTTGTATTTGACTTGACTCTTGAAGAAGAATTAATCAAAGCCGAGCTAATTTCAGCACCCCTTACCTTACTGATTTTACTATTGGTGTTTGGAAGTCTTGTTGCAGCTGGTTTGCCTGTTCTGACAGGAATCTATACAGTAATTGCGGCAGTAGGTATTGTTACTGGCTTGACTTATATTTTTGATGATATAACAATTTATGCAAATAATATTGTATCATTATTAGGTATTGGCCTAAGCGTAGATTATTCATTATTCATAGTTAATCGATTCAGAGAAGAATTGCGTAGAGGTAGGGATCATAAAACGGCTATCGCAATGACCAGTGCTACTGCTGGCAGGGCTATTTTCTTCTCTGCAATGACTGTAATGGTTGGATTGATGGGTATGTTGTTTTTCGAAAATACTGGCTTGCCATCACTGGGCTGGGGAGGCATATGCGCTACCCTAGTTGCTTTGATTTCATCAGTAGTTTTATTGCCTGCAATATTATCTTTGTTGGGAGATAGAATAAATTCATTGAAGGTTCCTTTTTCGATGACTGATACGACCAAAGAAGATGGTTTTTGGTCATGGATTGCTGAAGGTGTAATGAAGCGTCCTTTGTCTGTACTGGTCCCTGCAGTTTTAGTTCTACTAATCGCTGGTTCACCTTTCCTTCAAGCGGATTGGGGGATAACTACATACAAAGCTTTGAGTCCTGATGATGAGTCAAGAAATGGTTTGGAATTAACAGATGTTTATTGGCCAGAAAATGTTGGGAATACTGCTCAGATTGTTTTTGAAATTGGAGAAAATGTAGATCCATTCTCAGAAGAAAATATTCGTAATTTATACAACTTTTCAAAGGAAGTTATGACTATTGAATATACTAGTTATGTATACACATATGCACATTTTAACTCGTCGATGAGCCAAGACGAAGTGATTTCTTTCTGGGATGACTCAGAAGACGGAAGCCTATCTTCTGATGAGGCATATATTTTAGATTTACAAAGGAAATTTCACCTTGAAAGTTCTGTAGGAGATAATGTAATTCTAGTAATTGTCGGGATAGAAGGAGAGCAATCTAGTGAAGATTCTAGAGACGTTGTAAATAGTATTCGAGATCTAGAAAGTAAGAATGTACAATTCGATAGTCAGAGTACTGTCAGTGTGGCTGGCATCGCAGCATATAATCAGGATGTTTTAGAAGCAGTTGCTGAAAATATGCCAATTGCTTTGGTATTTATCCTGATATCAAGTTACATTCTAATATTCTTACAAGTTAGATCGGTGGTTTTGCCACTAAAAGCACTAGTAATGAATGTACTATCTGTCAGTGCATCATTCGGTGTGTTAGTATGGATTTTCCAATATGGTAATGGGGCTGAGTTACTAAATTTCACACCTCAACCTATCGACCCAACTACTCCTGTAATGATTTTTGCGATTTTATTCGGATTAAGTATGGATTATGAAGTTCTGATGTTATCAAGAATTCATGAAGAATGGGAGCGAACCAAGGATAATACAAAGGCCGTAGCGGTCGGATTGCAAAAGAGTGGGAGAATAATTACGTCCGCAGCTTTGGTAATGATAACTGTATTTTCTGCCTTTGGTATTTCCTCAGTTGTCCTAATGAAACAATTCGGTTTTATGCTTGCATTGGGTGTCGCTGTTGATGCTAGTATCGTTAGAGCATTGGTCGTACCTTCCACAATGCGATTAATGGGCGACATAAATTGGTGGGCTCCAAGTTGGCTATCAAAAAATGAGACAGATGAGGAAGAATAATTCGTTAAGTCGAAGTGTATAGGCTTGGACGGATTTGTATGGATGACGGATGTGTTGTTGTAACTGGTGCCAGTGGGTATATTGGAAGCCATATTGTAGCGAATCTTTTATTGAAGGG
>CEVP01150166.1_pt1 | contig 9663 bp, 10 predicted proteins | sample 427071 | NCBI WGS metagenome assembly CEVP01 (sample SAMEA2623808, study PRJEB7988) | marine metagenome | isolation source: saline water (ENVO:00002010), including | reverse complement strand
AGAACGTCAGCTTCCCAAGCTGAGAACGCGGGTTCGATTCCCGTCACCCGCTCCAACATTTGGTCAAACCTCGCCTGCTTCGCCAGCCAATAGGCTTATAAAGCAACGAGACGGGAGAAAAATCTTGTTAGAAGACATCATCGATACTGAGCAAATGATCCCTGTACTAAACAATCTCATGAAGGCCGAACTAGCAGGGGTGGTCCGTTACACCCATTATTCACTGGTAATCACAGGCCCGAACAGGCTTCCCTTAGTTGAGTTCATGAAGGCTCAGGCCAGCGAGTCCCTCTTGCACGCCCAGCAGGTCGGAGAAATTTTAACCGGCTTAGGAGGTCATCCCGAACAGGGCATTGCCACGATCGAAGAAAGTCACGACCATTCGCTCGAAACTGTTTTGAAAGAATCGATTGACCACGAACATCGCGCTCTACTCCTGTACAAAACGTTATTGAAACTGTCTGAAAATAATTCCGTCTACCTTGAAGAGTTCGCTCGAACACAAATAGGCGAAGAGGAAATGCACGTCATAGAACTGCACAAACTCCTTCGGGATTATTCCATCGGCTAAAAGGCTTCGGAAGCCTCTAATTGTTCACAACACCAAGTTATTGACCCAAATAACACCAATTTGATCGTTACAAAATGTTGCCTAGAAAAGGCCACCAGTTTTCTCAAACAAAATCAATTCTGGTCTATCCAAGAAGGGTCGCTAGGGCCCATATAGACGCTAGCAACCCAATGATGACCATTAATAAACTGCGCCCAATAGGTGCTCGACGAAGTTCGTTATCACCTCTCGGTTCATCTCGCGGTTTGACCATTGCTAAGCCGTTACCAACAAAAAGAGCCGCACCGAGAGCCAACATCAAAAACGGGATTAAATCGGGACCTAAAAACATTTCTTAAGGAACCTTACGCTTGGTCCTGGTATCGGCTCATGTTTGCAAATCTGGTGTAGTTGCTAAGCCAAGCAAGACGAACAGTCCCAGTTGGGCCATTGCGATGTTTGGCAATGATGACTTCAGCTGAACCTATGTCTGGAGATTCTGGATTGTAAACCTCGTCGCGATACAGGAAGGCAACTACGTCTGCGTCTTGCTCTATCGATCCGGACTCGCGTAGGTCGGCAAGCATTGGGCGCTTGTCCGTCCGGGATTCTAAAGCTCGACTGAGTTGGGACAAAGCGACGATTGGAGTCTCAAGTTCACGGGCGAGAATCTTAAGGCCCCTCGACATCTCGGACACTTCCACCTGTCGATTTTCAGCATTTCCTCTGCCACTCATCAACTGCAGATAGTCCACGACTATCAAACCAAGGTCGCCTAGCCGGCTCTTCAACCGTCTTGCTTTAGCCCTGATTTCCATGACAGTCAGATTTGGATTGTCATCAATCCAAATGGGGGCCTCTCCTAATTTTCCAACCGCTCTTGTGATCTTTGGCCAGTCATCTTCGGAGAGGTTACCGTTACGCATTCGTTGAGAGTCGACCTTGGCATCTGAACACAACATCCTCTGGGTGAGCTCTAGGTGTCCCATTTCTAACGAGAAAAATAAGACGGGGCGCTGAGCTTCCAAAGCTGCATTAGCTGCCATTCCTAAGCCGAACGCTGTCTTACCCATTGAGGGACGAGCTCCTACGATCACTAGGTTGCTCGGTTGAAGCCCTGACAAAAGCTCATCGAAATCGACATATCCCGTAGGAAGACCAGTAATGGCATCTCCCTTTTCGTAAAGTTCCTCTAGGCGATCAAGGTTTGCATCAAGTAATTCGCGAATTGGTTTAGTGCTGTCAACTACCCGACGTTCAGCAATCTGAAACATCATGGCTTCCGCTTCATCAACGGTTTTCACTACATCTTCTGGGTGGCTATATCCCAATTCGACGATGTCTCCTGCCACTCCAATAAGTCGGCGTAACAAAGCATGCTCTTCGACGATGGTTGCATAGCGAGCTGCGTTGGACGAGGCAGGTGTAGCCATCTGCAACTCCAGCAGTCGCTGAGGGCCCCCAACCTGCTCTAGAAGGTCTGCACGGCTTAGTTCTTCGGCCACGGTAACTGGATCAGCAGGCTCGCCGGCTCCGTACAAGGATGCAATGGCGTCGAAAATATATCCGTGGACCGGGACATAGAACTGATCACCGCTCAGCTTTTCGACGGCTGGTCCGATTGCATCACGAGAAAGCAGCATTGCGCCTAAAAGTGATGCTTCAGCATCAACATTGTGCGGCGGCACGCGAGTGTTCGAGTCTGATCGCGGTGGGGAGAAAGAGGGGTCGTTGCTCATTAGCTTTAGCTTCTCAGATTATTCATGTGTAGAACTAGGGGCAGACATTGGGGATTTAGGCCTCATTTTCTGTGGATAACTACGTTACTTATCCACAGAAGATGACAAATGTGTAACAAACCACGTCTAGTGAAGTGCATCCCCAATTTGAGCCATAATTCGCGCGAGAAGTGACATTCTGTGAAGGATGACTCAAAAGGACATACGACGCGCGCATTCCTGAGCATCTTGATGATCTAGGTAACGCTCTGGGATAGGGATTCTGAATACTTCAGCGGCATTCAGGCCCAACATGCTCGCCCGACTACCGTCATCTAACTCACCCATAGTTCGTTCGATTGCCTCAGCAGAGTGCGGCCACGAACCTTCATGATGCGGGTAATCATTGGCCCACATAAAGTTAGGCACCAAATCATGTCGGAGGGCAAGGTCAAGACCTGCTGCGTCTTCCTGAAAAGTAGCGAACCCTTGTCGCTTAAAGTATTCGCTCGGTAACAACTCGAGCTTTGGCCTAACTGCCCAGTGGTGTTTCAAATAGGCTTCATCCATTGCTTGCAAAGCCCATGGAACCCAACCGATGCCGGCTTCAACGCTGCCGAATCGCAAATTTGGGAACTGTTCAGCTACTCCGGATGCACAGAGATTAGCTATTGGTTCAATGTTTTGAGCTAGCGAATGAACGGCATAATTAATTACTGCACCTCCTCTGCTACGAGCAGTACGAGGGTCCCTTCCGGTCGAAATATGAAAAGTGACTGGTAAATCAACCTCACAAATAGCAGCCCACAGCGGATCGAATTCTCGCAGGTTGTAATTGAGAGCTTCGTGATCCGGTGCGCCCCATATCGGTTTGCTTGGTAACTGCAATCCCTTGAACCCCAGATCGGCGCACCGTTGAATTTCTGCTATTGCTTCGTCAAGAGCTGCGGGCGCTATGCACGCCATCGGCAGCAGTTGGTCGCCGTAAGGGCCGAAAACTTCCCAAGCCCAATCGTTATAGACACGGCACATAGCATGGCTGAATAACGGGTCAGAGGTAGCCCACATCGTCAGACCCTTGTTCGGAAAGATGACTTCGGCATCAGTCCCGTCTGCAGCGAGATCTGCCAGTCGACCCTCTGGTGTGTAGCCAGCTTTGTTCCGAAGTAAATCTTGGCCTTCAAACTGAATGCTATTCAATTTTAATGGGTTGCGAAAACCTTCAGTCTTTTGAAACTTTTGCCCCTTCATACCAATTATGACTCCAGGCAACCGATCCTGATATTTCTCATCCATTCGGGTAGCCCACAAATCTTTCGGCTCCTGGGCATGCCCATCAGTAGACACCATGAAATATTTGTTCATTGCGTCGGGGCGGGGCGAACGCTCCCAACCCGATGACCCCGGGGTTGAAAGACGCCACTCATTGTTTGAATCTGGTGCAGGAATAACAGTCGTCATAATTTCTTTCTCCGTCTACAGCATCGCGCAGAACAGTGCTTAATTTCAGCGGGACCGATTATCGAGCACCTCGGGTATTTAAATACATGGAATAGAGGCTTGTCGTTCCGCATATGTAAAGACGATTTCTCTTTAGTCCCCCGAACTCAACGTTGGCCACCACCTCGGGAATTTTTATTTTCCCTATCAAGTCGCCATCCAGCGAATAGCAGTGAACGCCATCCCCGGCAGAAGTCCAAATATTGCCATGACAATCGACGCGAAATCCATCAAAAACGCCTTCGCCGCAGGTCGCAAAAGTCGTGTAGGAGCTGAGGCTCCTGGCGTCGGTAGCCACTGAATAGGCTCTGATATCCGGCGGGCATTTATTACCTAAGTGGGAGATACCCGTGTCCGCGACGTAGAGAGTTTTTTCATCTGGAGAAAACGCGAGCCCGTTTGGGCGGACCATGTCCCGGATCACTGCCTCCAAAATCCCTTTGGGGCTGTACCGATAGACATACGACGCACCGATTTCTGACTCAGCCCTATCGCCTTCGTAGTCACTGTCGATCCCATAAGTGGGATCAGTAAACCAGATGCTTCCGTCGGACTTGACGACCACGTCATTCGGCGAGTTGAGTTTCTTACCTTCGTAATTATCAACAAGTACTTGTCGTAGACCATCGTGGCCGGTCCGACTAACCGCTCTACTCCTGTGCTCCGCAGTTACTATGCGCCCTTCATTATCGAGACAGTGACCATTCGCGTTGAAAGCTGGAGATTCGAAGATCTCAACATTGCCGGTTCTTTCGTCATACCGCATTGTTCGATCATTTGGAATATCTGAGAAGACCAGGTGTTGCGCACTAGGAACATAAACAGGCCCTTCAGCCCACCGGGCCCCAGTCCAAAGTTGTTCTACGTGAGCATTGTTAAGCACTAGTCGGTAAAAACTTGAGTCCAAAACCTCAACAGCTTCATCAAAGGCCATGGTCCCCCAAAACCCAATAATTATCTATTTATCAGGGCTTCACTCGACTGGGCTGACTTCAACAGTTATTTGAACCTTTACATCCGAGTGCAATCGCATCTCAACTTGATGAACACCAACGGTGCGAATTGGTTCTTCCAGCGACATGTTTCTGCGATCTAATTCAATCCCAGTTTGTAGTTCCACTGCCTCAGCTATTTCACTCGTAGTGACAGAGCCATAAAGCTGGTCGTCTTGTCCTACGCGAGCTTGAATGGAAATCGTTTGAGACTGCAGCTGCTGTCCCAATTGTTCTGCGCCTTCTCGTTCTTTTACGCCTCGTAGATCTTGTGAGCGTCTCATAGCTTCAGCCTGGACAGCAGCGCCCTCGGTAGCTCTCATTGCGAGCCCTTTTGGCACTAGAAAGTTCTGCGCATAGCCGCTGGAGACATCCACTAAGTCGCCGGTGTTGCCGACCCCTTCAACGTTTGATCGGAGGATTACTTTCATTCGCTGGCTACCTCTTCCATCGTCTCCTCAACCATTTCAGTATTTTCGTCTTCGGCCGACTCAACAAATTCGTCAGTTTCCATTTCTGGCATCGATTCGTCGTCCCTACCCTCTCTAGGCGAATCGTCTCGATCAGGACGTCCTCGACGGCGATCACCCTTTCGTTGAGTCACAACTCGCTGATGGTAGGGAATCAGCGCTAGCTCACGGGCAAGTTTTATAGCTTTCGCCACGTCACGCTGTTGTTGACGATTGTTGCCCGATACGCGTTGTCCGCGGATTTTCGCTCGATCGGAAATAAAGGCTCGCAGAAGGTTGACGTCTTTGTAGTCGACATACTCAATCTTGTCTTTGACAATTGGACTGACCTTCTTCTTTCGAGGCTTCCGCATGTCCTTTGGGCTCATACGCGGTGGCTTTTTCTTACCCGCCATTAGAAGGGCTCCTCATCAGGAATTTCGTAACCAGCTCCAAAATCAGAACCGGTATTAGGTGAATTGGGCTGCGAGGGTTGCGAAGATCCGCTTCCCCCACGTTCGTTTTTACTTACTTGGGCAGTTGCCCATTTGATGCTTGGACTAACTTCATCAGCGACGATCTGCACCGCTGATCTTTTTTCGCCGTTTTGGCCATCCCAGGTTCGGTAATCCAGCCTGCCGTAAACGACAACTCTCATTCCTCGGTTCACCGACTCAGCCACGTTTTCCGCCAGGTCTCTCCAGCAAGAGATATCAAAGAAGTGGGCCTTATCTTCACCTTGTTGGGACCGCTGATTCCACGCAAGGCCAAAGCTGCAAACAGCTGCTCCACCTTGAGTGAATCGCAGTTCAGGATCGCGGGTGACGTTTCCTACGAGCACAATATTATTATCGAAAGCCATTTCGTTCCCCCGAGTTATTGATTGTCGATTGCTGGTGCAGGCCCAGCTAGTAAACCACGGCGAGCAGCTTCATCGTCCGGCAGACGAATTAGCTTATGGCGAACCACGCTGTCGGCTATCCGCAGTGCACGTTCGACAGGGTCCATTGCCCCACCCTCGGCGGTCAGCTCGACGACTGAGTAGTAACCCTCGGTCTTATGGTCTATCTCATAGGCAAAGCGGCGCCGTCCCCAAAAGTCCACTTCAGCGATCGTGGCTACTTCTTCAATCCGGCTACGTAAATCCTTCAGCTCATCTTGAACCTGAACATCATCGAGGTCGCCATCATGGATAACCATGAGTTCGTATGCACGCACGCCATTTCCTCCTTCGGACCCGGGAAACCCGGGGCCCCGCATGGGGCAGGGGTTATTAGATTTTTGCAACGGAGTGAACTGATACTTTGCACACCGCTAGCAGTCATACGGTATTGGCTCTAGCGACGAAACACACCAAAAGCATCCTCAAAGAGAGTTAATCCTTATTGGCCTCGCGTTTACTCGTCTCGATGCAATTCACTAAAGATCGCTCCCGCAACTCGGGTAACTGCAGCAGAATTTTGGATCGTTTGTCCGGATAGATCGCTGATCCAAATTGCGACGGCGAAACGTTTACTAGCTCCTCCGTACCAGGTAATACCTTTTTCGGCATCAAAACCGTGCTTACCTTTCACCTCAATCTGGCCATCTAACAAGCCTATTTTTTGGTCTAAAGTCGAGAGGTTTTCTAATTCCTTATTCAATTTTGAGGTTATTTGGGAGTCAAATACTTCTAGCTTTTCATGGCTAAACCGATCGATTTGTTCTCCAGAGGTATCGAATGTCTCAAGCACAGTACGTGTTCGGTATTTGATTCCCTCGCGGCCTAAGACGGAATGCAGCTCTGCCAGTTGAATCAATGAAATTTCGGCTGTTTCGCTGATAAGACCAAGCTCTCTCAGCTCGGTAGACCAAGCGACGTCGCTTGAGAACTCCAACTGAATTTCTTCTACTGAAAGGTCGCCAGTCCTATAAGCAGCCCGAAGTTGGTTGCGATCATCCAGGACGACCGCAGCGAATTGCCGTGACGGTGTTGCTAAAACTACTTGGCCAGCGATCTCAGCAATCCGAGATTGAACATCCAGATCAACAGCGGAGACGACTCCCATGTTTCCTTTGATAAGGGCTTCTCTACCGTAGTGGTCTGTTAGCTCGTCATATATTTCTTCCAATGTGGGTATTAAGCCAACACCTAAAACCTTAGGTTTTATGATGTCTTCAACGCTTTCCCTAACTCCAAGACCTTCTGTCAAGATTTTACTATGGTCGAGATACTCTTTTTCGGTGACCATACGTCCTTCACGAAGTTGGGTCAGGATTGTCTGAGCTGAATTATCTGCGCTCGGAACCCGATTCGTCTTTACCATTTGGGATGCTAGGAAAGCGGCTTGACTTATCTTGAGATCTTTGGAGCTAACTCCAAACCAGGTCATTGATGCGGCTTCAACTCCAAATGTGTTCCTCCCTAAGGCAACTCGTGAAAGATATTGCTCAAGTAGAACTTCTCGCGGATATGTCCGTTCAAGATGAATAACTTTGGAAGCTTCATCAAGCGCTGTTCTTCGTGAGTCCGGAATTCCGTCTTCTAATCTGAGGTAAAGCTGAGTGATGGACGCCAATTCGTTGACGAAGTTGCCAGTGAGAATGGGCTCTAAAAGATCCCAGGCTTCAATTTTGTCTGTTGCCAGGTAATCAGAGTCGAGACTCACTAATACTGCGTCAATTAAAATTGGGGCCATGGTTTCTAAAGTCACAGGCACCATGTTTATTTCTGGATGAAAAATTGCTAGTTCAGAACCATGGCGATCGTATATCACTGGGTTTTCATCGGAGCTTGAGTTGGAGATGCCCGCTGAAGCACCAATGCTTCGAACCAACATGCCACATCCAAAAATCAGAGCAACCGTAAGCAGGTACAGCAAAATCGGCCACCTAGCTTTGGGGCTTAACCTTTGCTCTTCTGCATCTGGAACCGACATCTACCCGACAGTGCTCCAATACTAAGTTCTTGGCAATAGTCGCTTGTCAGGCAGAGTACCGATCGAGATCTTTCTACTCTGCATCAGTTAAACAAAGCTCAGTCAAGCGGATACCGTCGCAGCAGGTGGTTCCATCCACAGGTAGCGCAAACTTCTACTTCGTATGAGATGAATTTTCCCTGTCGGCGACTTATCCGCTGAAGTTCTTCGTCAGAAATAACGCACTTTCCCCCCGCGCCTAAGCGTGGTCCAAAAACATAGGCAACTAAACGAATGTCTTCTTTCGAACACAAAGGGCAGTCTTCACCGCTTTTTGGTGCTGCGTTACGGGCGACACGAAGCAATTCCGGATGGATATCACAGGCTTCAGCTCGATCAACCACCCCACTCTCGATATCGCTGAGTAGGCGCCGCCGTTGAAGACGATAATCAACTTCTCCAGATCCTTTTGTTAGATCTGACTTAACCAGGTGCGGCACGAATTGCACACTGGCAGCGTAGTCATCACTTTTGGCTAATTTTCCAATTTAAAACCAGATTGATTGCTTCTTGCTTCGAGATCGGGCCGAACTCAAGCCGGTATTCCATCAAACGGTCCAGTGTTGCCCCCACCGCTGGACCTTGCTTCTCAATTAATTCAGCGACTTCAAATCCGTCGAGAGGAACAGCAAAATCTTCTTCGCCTTCTTCCGTTTCAACCTCATGGATTGCATCAAAAAGTTCATCGGAGGGACTTTGTCCATAAGCCTCTAACACGGCAGTGCCTTGAGCAATATTTGGACGAGTCTTGTGTAACAACCGACGAATCGCTGCGGGCTGCACATCTAGAGCATGTAACAAATGTTGCGCTGAGGTAAGAATCCCCACTACTTGGGACGTCACTGTTTTGGGAACCTTCAGATGGTTTAAGACCTCGCGTGTCTGTGCTGCTTCCTTTGTGATTGGCCATAATAAAGCTGCCCAACGCATCCCCAGGTGGGGCGAGATCATATCGAGTGCTTCTGGTCGGATAAGTTCGAAATCCGCCAATTCCGTAGATGCCGACATCGAGAAGATCTGTCGGATCAGGCCCGTGCGTTTAAGTAGCGATATTCCACCACTCGGTTTGTCGACCATTAGGAACTTGGTCATTTCATCATTTATGCGCTCTTTAGAAACGATTGCCAAGCGCAGTGCCATTTCGCTGATGGCTTCCTCCACTCCACGTTCAGGAACCAGTTGATAACGAGATGTAAAGCGCGCTGCACGCAACATTCGTAAAGGGTCTTCCGAAAACGCTATTTCAGGACTTAGTGGTGTTCTCAACAAACCCTGACTTAAGTGCTCCTGACCATTAAAGGGATCAATTATCTGCCAGGAAGGAAGCTCAAGTGCGATCGAATTGATGGTGAAGTCTCTTCTGGCAAGGTCATCTTCAATTGTTTTTGAAAATTTCACTCGTGGCTTACGTGACGCCTCTTCGTACTGCTCTGAACGATGCGTTGTGACCTCTACTACTACATCACCACGGCGGGCACCGATAGTTCCAAAGCGCGC
>CEVP01023123.1_pt1 | contig 9678 bp, 6 predicted proteins | sample 427071 | NCBI WGS metagenome assembly CEVP01 (sample SAMEA2623808, study PRJEB7988) | marine metagenome | isolation source: saline water (ENVO:00002010), including | reverse complement strand
CTAATTGAACAGTATTATACCGCAAACCCTCCATATATGAGTGTTTCTGGGTTGCTGAGATATTGGGATAAAAAAAATAAAAATTAAACCCTAGGTTTGAATAAAAAGATATAATTAAATTAATAACATGTTAAAAAAGTTAAAAGAAATCAAGTCTAAGGAAATAATAGCAGGGTACTTTGGTAAATTTTTTCATGGTAAAAATATGACCATAGCTTTTTGGAATGTAAAAAAAAACTCCAAAATACCTAAGCATAATCATCTTCATGAACAATGTTTGTATGTAAAGAAGGGCTCTTTCAGATTAAAGATGGATGGAAAAACAATAAAGGTTAGTAAAGATGAATTGATCTTTATTCCTTCTAATAAACCCCACTCCGGTGTTGCAATTACTGACTGTGAGCTTATTGATGTTTTTTCCCCTAATAGAACTGAATATTCTAATTAATAATTATGGATTTTAGTAAAGAGAAATTTGAAAAGCTAGTAATTAAAAGTTTAAAAATAATCGAACAATGGTATCAATCATCTCTAAGAGATAACAAAATTTATCATAATTATTCACCAAAAGAAATAAATAAACTTTTTAAGTTAAGTGATAATAATTCCAAACAAAACCCTGAAAAAGTTTTAAGCTATTTAGAAAAAAACCTTCTTAAAACTTCAAATTTTAACCCCAGCCCAAACTATTATGGCTACATAACTGGCGGAGGAAATCAAATCGGTATTATTTCAGAATTTCTTAAGAGCGCTTTAAACCAAAACAATTTAAAATGGCATAGCGCACCAGGAAATACCGAAATAGAAAAAATAGTAATTCAATGGATAGCAAATTTTATTGGTTATCCTAAAAATTGTGGAGGTGTTCTTGTTAGCGGGGGCTCTGTAGCTAATTTGTTGAATCTTGCGGTCATGAGAAAGATAAAAGGAAACAAGAATATAAAAATTAAAGGTATATATAACTCTAAAATAATGCGAGTTTATGTTTCTGATGAAGCACATTCAAGCATTGATAAAGGAATGGATATATTAGGTTTAGGTTTAGAAAATTTAGTTAAAATACAAACCGACAAATGTTTTAAAATCAAAACAAAAGTTCTAGAAGAAAAAATTAAAAAAGATTTGAAAAATGGCTATTCTCCAATAGGAATCGTTGGTATCGCAGGAACAACAAATACAGGCTCGGTAGATCCCTTAAATGAACTTGGTGAAATTGCTAAAAAATATAAACTATGGTATATGATAGATGCGGCTTATGGTGGTCCTGCAGCCAAAATTGACAAAAAGTTATTTTATGGAATAGAAAAGGCTGATTCTTTATTAATCAATCCTCATAAATGGTTTTTTGTTCCTTTCGAAGTTGCTTGTGTTATGGTTAAAAATAAAAAAAATTTAAAAAACACATTTAATCTAGTCCCAGAATATCTAACTGGAGGTGTAGAAAAAAATGAAAGGGAAGACCTAATGAATTATAGCATTCAACTATCTAAAGACTTCAAAGCATTAAAAGTATGGATGACAATTAAAGTTTATGGCACATCTATTTTGAAAAATGCAATAATTAACGATATACAAATGGCTAACTATGCATATAGCATTGTTATGCGATCAAAAGAATTTTATCCAATTCATAAACCAGAATTATCAATCTTTTGTTTTCAATACATTCCAAGAAAAAAACATATAAATAAAAGTTTAATTAATAAAAAAATAATCAGTTTGATAGAAAAAGACGGAAGAATATTTCTAGCAGGAACAATAATTAATAAAGAAAATGTATTGAGAATTAACTGCACAAATCATAGGCGAAAGAAAAAAGATATTGATTTTTTGTTTTTGGTTTTAAAACAAATCGGGGAAAAAGCTGAAAGTCTACTTTCTTAAAACTAGACTTATATCATCTAAAAGAGTTAATTGAATCTCATCTTTTGCAAGTGAATTAATTTTATATTCAAATTGATTTAATTGATTGTGACCAACAATTAATTTATTATTCTGAATAGTCCAGCTAGTATTATAACTTATAGTATCTGAACTAAATATACAATCTGAATTGCCAAAACCTTCAAGATATACTTTGCCATTTTCTTCAAAAGAAACATGCCCTAACATTGTATTTGTTTTTGGTGATGGTATAGAATCAAGATTTTTTTTGGATATCGACCAAATAGCTTTCCAGTTACCATGAAAAATATTAGAATTAAACATATTGTTATTGGTAAGAGTAGAAATAAAAATAACCACAGAAAAAATAGTTTTCATTAACTCTTAAACGAAAAGTCTTAAAAAAAATTATATATATTTTTAAATTAAATTTATTTTCAACTTTTCTAGATACTTTATTCTGATATATTCAAAAGTATCGTTATGAATCTTAGAAATGGGTTCTCCAGGAGGAAGATCGTTTTGTTTATAAGGATCTACTTGAATGCCATTTTTCCAAAACCTAAAACAAACATGCGGTCCTGTAGCCAATCCTGTACTACCAACATATCCTATGGTTTGTCCTTGTACTACTCTTACTCCTTTTTTAATTTTCTTAGCAAATTTTGACATGTGAAGATATTGCGTTGAATATTTATTGTTATGCTTAATTTTAACGTATATGCCATTTCCACGATTCCGTGTTGCTTCAGTAACAATTCCATCTGCAACAGATCTTATAGGTGTTCCCCTTGGAGCAGCATAGTCCGTACCCAAATGTGATTTATATCTTTTAAGAACAGGGTGAAATCTTTTTTTTGAATAACGAGAGCTTATTCTTGAAAAATTTAATGGAGATCTTAGAAATGTTTTTCTTAAGTTATTTCCTTTTTCGTCAAAATAATCAATCCCCTTCCCTTGATCATACTTAAAAGCATAATAGTCTTTATTGTTATGATAGAAATAAGCTGCTTTTATTTCTTTAATTCCAATTACCTTATTATCAATTACCTCTTCTAAATAAACAACTTTAAATCTATCTCCCTTATTTATTTTATAAAAATCTACTTGCCAGGCAAATACATCAACTAAAAGATATACTAAATCTAAAGGAAACTTATTTTTTTCAATAGTTTCATAAAGACTAGATTCAATGCTTCCATAAACAACTTTTTCCTTTAGGTGGATTGGTTTAATTCTTTTATCAACAAAAATGCTATCTTGTAAAGAATAAACTATAGCAGAAAAAAGGTCTGGTTCATAGATAAAATAGGCTGGTTTTTTTTTATCAACATAAGATAAAAGTTTATATTCTTTTCCTTTTTTTAAAGTCTTAAGGTTAAAAATATTTTTTGATTTATTTATTGCATCAAAAATAATTTTATTATCAATTCCTGATTTAAAAAGAATGTCAGAAAAAGATTCCCCCCATTTAATTTTTTTTGTTTCAACAAACATTGAGTCAATATTAATTCCATAGAGGCTTTTTGAAATAGGGTTATTCTTTAAGCTTATATTCTGTAGTTGTTTTTTATCTTGAATACTAAAATTATTTGTAACTGAATTACAACCTAAAAAGAACATAAATAATATAAATTTAGTTTTCATAATAAATTGATAAATTATTCTTTAAAAAGTCAATATTGTTTTTAATGTTTAAATCATAACCAAATGGTTTGCCAATAACTTCTTCGGTATAAGGATTCAATGCTACATAAAATGGTTGGGCATTATTGTTAAATCTAGTTATCTGAAAATCAGCATTTTGCTTACCTATTGTTTTTTTTATTTTATTATCATATCCAGATATATACCAGTCTTTTTCAGGCAAAAGTATTTTGTCGTCTACATATAAAGAAACTAAAACATAGTCATTATTAAGTATATTTCTTATGGATTCATCTGACCAAACCCTTGACTCTATATCTCTGCAGTTAACGCATCCATGTCCTGTAAAGTCTAGCAAGATGGGTTTATTAACTTTTTTAGCAAATAAAACTGATTCATCGTAATCAAAAAAACCTTTTAAATCATAAGGAAACTTAAAAAGCTCAGAGTATTTAACATCACCATATATATCAGAGTTACTAGACTTATAAAAAGCAACTCTTTCCAAAGAATAAACATCAATATAAGTAGATTTTTGTGGCGGTAAATAGGCAGAAAGATTAACCAACCTATTACCAAAAAGTCCTGTTGCTAAATATATTGGAATAATTAACGAAATAGCAACTGTAAAATATTTAAAAATAAAATTGGTGCCTGGTTTCAAAACGTTTAATAAATAAAAAGACATTGATAAAAAAATTACTACCCATATAAATAAAAAGATGTCTCTGTCCATTATATCTAAATGATACGCTTTATCAATAACATTAAGAAACTTAAAAGCATAGGCTATAACAAAAAACCCAATAATAGTTTTAATTATAATCATCCATTCTCCTGATTTTGGAAGTTTATTGATTTGTTCTGGAAATATTGCAAGCAAAGTAAAGGGCAAAGCAAATGCTGTAGAGAAAGATAACATTCCTAAAACTGGCTTTAGGGCAAATCCATTTGCGGACTGAACTAAAATTCCACCGACTAACGGCCCTATACAAGAAAATGAAACCAAAACCAAAGTAAGAGCCATAAAAAAAACCCCAACCAATCCTCCTTGATCTGATTTTTTATCTATTGAATTAACAAAGCTTGACGGTAAGGTTATTTCAAAAAAACCTAAAAGAGAAAATCCAAAAACAATGAACAAAACAAAAAATAACAAGTTGAGAAACCAATTTGTTAATAAATCAGTTGTTACGCCTGGGCCTAACAAAACAGATAAGATAATGCCAATGAAAGTAAATATTAAAACTATAGATACACCGTAAAACAAACCATTTTTTAAACTTGATTCTTTTTTGTTTATAAAAAAGGAAACTGTTATCGGAATCATTGGAAACACACAAGGAGTTAAAATAGCCAAAAGGCCAGCAAAAAAAGAAAATAGTATAAAAGGAAAAATGCTAGAATCATATTTAAATAAATCTATTTCTGGTTTATTAGTAATTTTTTTAGGAGAAGATTCCCAATTATCAAAAAAAACAAACTCGGTTTCAAAAGGAACACACAAACCATCGATATCCGAACAAACTTGATATGAAATATATCCTCCGAAGTTTGTTGGAGTTTTAGATGGTAGTATTTTTTGAATAAATAAAGCTGAGTCATTAAAATATGTCACATCTGCCTGCCAGGTTGAATCATATTTTTCTTTTCTGTCAATAGGTATAATTTCACCAATCAACTTGATGTTTTGATTGTTATTAAAATAAAATTTAGTAACCATTGGTCGAGAGCTATCCATATCAGTAGAATACAAATACCAACCCTTATCTATATAGGCTTTAAAATTAAGATTTATAGTAGAATCAATTTCTACTGAAGATGAATCCAAATTAAACTCCCAAGAAATGGGTTTTAGTATTTGAGAAAAAAGTGATGGAATAGTAAAATATAATGAAAAAATTAAAAAAAAAGACTTGTGTTTATTTAACATTACCTGATAAATTACGATAAAACACTGAGATTGTTTCTATGCCTTTATAGAAGTTATACAAACCAAAAGATTCGTTTGGTGAATGAATTGCATCTTCATCTAAACCAAATCCCATTAAAATTGAATCCACGTTTAATTCACTTTTGAATAAAGAAACAATTGGAATGCTACCTCCATCAAAAGTTGGCAAAGGCTCTTTCCCCCAAACTTTCCTAAACGCAGCAGCGGCCGCTTTATAGGCAACAGTATCAGTACTCACATTTACTGGCTCGCCCCCATGATGCTCCTTTATTTCAATTTTAGATGTTGTTGGACATATTTTTTTCATGTGATTTATAAACAATTTTGTTATTTCTTTACTTTTTTGGTTTGGAACCAAGCGCATTGAGATTTTTGCAAAAGCTTTTGAAGGTAATACTGTTTTTGCTCCTTCATTAATATAACCTCCCCATATTCCATTTACATCTAGCGTCGGTCTAATTCCTATTCTTTCAACAGTTGAAAAGTCTTCCTCACCAAAAACATCATCTATTTCTATTTTGTTTTTAAACTCCAATAAATTAAATGGTGCTTTTGAGATTGCTTCTCTTTCTTTCTTCGAAAAACTTTTAACATCATCATAAAAATTTGGAATTTGTATAATGCCTTTATCATCCTTCAAAGAAGCTATCATTTTACAAAGAACATTGATTGGATTATCAACAGCACCACCATATGTTCCAGAATGCAAATCTCTATTTGGCCCAGTTAATTCCACCTCCAAATAAGTTAGGCCCCTTAATCCGACGGTAATAGAGGGTGTGTCGTTATTAATTATAGAAGTATCTGAAATAACAATAATGTCGGTTTTTAACTTTTCTTTATTATTTAAAACGAAATTTTCAAGATTATCTGAACCACATTCCTCTTCACCTTCAATAAGAAATTTTATATTAAAATCAATCCCAACAGTTTCTTTTAAAGATTCATATGCTTTTAAATGCATGTACATTTGCCCCTTATCATCTGAAGAGCCTCTAGCATAAATTTTATTATTTTTTATTTGCGGCTGAAAAGGTGGTGTATCCCAAAGTTCATAAGGATCAGCTGGTTGAACATCATAATGTCCATAAACTAAAATTGTTTTATAATTTGGGTTTAAAATTTTTTCCCCGTAAACAATCGGGTGGCCTTTTGTTTGAATCTTTTCAACATTATCTAACCCTAATAATTTAAGCTTAGTAACAATAAAATCTGATGCTTTGTCTACTTCATTTTTAAATTTAGGATCAGCGCTAACAGATTCTATCTTTAATAACTCAAAAAGTTCATTTAAAAACTTTTCCTTATTTTGGGAGATATATTCTTTAATTTTCATACTACAAATTTATTTAAAAACCATCATCATCATCTGAAGTTTGATCAAAAATTTCTGATTCTGAAAAAGGAAAAAATGGTGAAGAGAAGCTGAATTTTTTATCTATCTTAAAATATTTTTTTATAAAATTATTAACAAATTCTAGAGAAACCTTTTCATCTCCATAATCTGGCCAAATATATTTATCTTTCGATGATCTTCTAACCTCAAAAACTTCTCTATTAAAATCTTCAAAAGAAGAATACATAATAAGCTCGTTATTTTCATATTTAAAAAAACACCAATAATCAGCAGCTGGTTGAATAAATAAAGATAATGAATACCCAGATGCGTTTTTTGTTATTTCTATAAACCCATTTAAACTAGCATTAATTTCTACTTCACCAATATTAGCAAGATTTAATTTGGATATATTATACCACGACTTATGTTCATCAGACCACTTTAAATCAACGTTTGTAAATAGAAATAATTTTATTAAATCTTCTTCTGAAGCTAAATGAATTGGGCTATAGCCTGTGGTTAGTAATTCATTTTCAAACTCAGCAACTTTTTCTTTACCTACTAGATTACCTAAAGAAGTTAGAAGCTCTTCTTCATTACTGTGGGCAACCGGTGCACCGACTTGCTCAATAATATTTAAAAAGTTTAAAGCTAATTTTTCTTTAACCGATGGTTTTAAATTAATATCTAATGTCATTAAAGATTTAACAAACATACTTATCGAATCAATATTCAAACTCCCATTAGAAGAACTTTTGATTTTTAAATTATTGTTATTTCTATAAAGATTAGAGTTTCCTTCAAAATATATTGTATTAGAATTATGATCAAAAGATAAAGACTTACCTGTTGACCTAATATCGTCAGTTTTTTCCACTGATTCAATAATATAGTGTTCAATAACTTCATCATAAAAAAGATCCCCTTCTGAAACAAAGATTGGATCAGCATTAATTTTTTCATTAGAATCAAAAAAAGAAAAGAACATTTCTTGATTATTATTTAAATTATATAGAATGGTATTTGGAGGAGAGTCTTTATTGCCTAATGCTAATCTAAAATCATCGCCAGGTAAAAACCTACCACTATAATCAACCCATGATCGGTTTTTTAGACTTTCCGTTATAGAAGGAGAAACTTCTCCATTAAAAACTAACCCTTCCGTGTCAGCATATAATTGAACTTTTCCTTTATAATGAAACCCTGGATCAATTAATATAAGGTCTTCATCTAATACTTCTCCTTTTGATAAAGTAGTATAAAAGTTTTTAGTATTTCTGGTTATTTGAGCGGTTTCGAATGAATTAAATAAAATATTAAAAGTGTCCTCATTAAAATTAATATATTTATATATTCCTTGGGCTGAATATTTATTTTTAGAAAATATATTTATCGTTGAATTATAAAAATGATGATATTCATTTAATGTATCTAAAATTATTTCGGCATTTTTAAGCTGATCAATTTTTGAGTCTTCAAAAACTCTAACATATCCATCCTCGGGTATTATGTATGAGTCTGCAACTTTAATATGAGGTATTCCAGCAATATTTAATTCTTTAGAATTTATATCATAAATAGCTTTTTCAGCTAAAAAACTTAAGCTGTCTAATTCTTTTTTTGTAGAATAAAAAAAAGAATTATATAAGTCGGTATCTTCATTTTTTTCCATAATAAATAGTTGATCTTGTAAGTCCCATGTGGCTTCAGTGATTGATGTTTTTATTTGTGAATAGGGAAAAGAAAAGGCAGCATAGCCTTCATATTCTGGCTGGAAAAAAACTTCATTATTAGATAAATTAAAATCTATATACAATTCATCCCCAGAAATTGCTGCTTTTTTATCGTCATCTGTATATAATAAAAAACTTGAGAACTCCGATAAAAATAACACTTCTTTAAAATCGAAAAAGTTAGATGATATTTTTGAATTGAAAATTTCAAGTTCACCAGAAGCATATAAACCTGTCCTTTTGATTGATATATTGCCTTTCATCAAACCCAAATCGTTATATGCCTTAATAGGATAATAGTTTTCTTCATCAATCAAGTTTAAATACACTGAATCTTGGTCTTGATTAAAATAATAACCCATTTCCATATTAGTAATTTCCATATCAGGAAAAGGGCCAATATTATTATTATCAAAACCTTCTATTACAAAGCCTTTATCAATAAAAGCCTTTGCTGAATCGGGGAAAAGTCTAATTTTTTTATAATAAAGATTAGAAGTTAGATAATTTATATATCCTTTTCCTGATAACCCCCTGGAGTCCATTTGGATTGTATCAAAAACTGTAATAGAATTATCATAAGCTGGCAGTCCTTTTTCATCTAACTTTTTTATAAACCCTAAAGATTTATCAGGCATTGTAATTAGTTTAGCGTTAAGAGGTTCGAAAACATTTTTAGAATAAAACACCCCATCAAATTCAAACAATGGTAGTTGGGGTTTGTCTAAACTATCAATTCTAAATTGATTAATTGTAAAATAAAATGTGCTGTCATACGCCTCACCATACTCTTCTGGAAGATCAAAATATACACCAGTGCCTTGATCAGATACAAAATAAGGGTAGTTTGGTAATTTTTTTCTTGCAGATTTATTTTTTGGATGATTTATGAAAATAGAACCATCTATGCTGTATAAATAATTATACATGTCTGTTTCTTTTATTGTTTGATTATTTGTAATTAAAGTTGTATCTGTCGTTTCATAATTTTCATCCTGGAGTGTATTGGCTGCATTTTTAGATTTTATTCTTAACGTATCAATTTTATCTAACTTCAATAAAAATTTATTATACTCAAAAGACATATCAGCCCCCTTAAAATCAAAGTTTCCAACAGATAT
>CEVP01039428.1_pt1 | contig 9745 bp, 21 predicted proteins | sample 427071 | NCBI WGS metagenome assembly CEVP01 (sample SAMEA2623808, study PRJEB7988) | marine metagenome | isolation source: saline water (ENVO:00002010), including | reverse complement strand
TTTGTATTTGTGTTAGAATGGGGGAGATCGCATTGAATGATGTAAAAGTTGTTGTATCCAGAACATTAGACGACTTTGAGATTATTCGCAAGGTAGATAGTGACAGTTTAGAAAGTGTCACAAAAGAAATTGAAAAAAAATATATGTATAATAGAGTAAGATCAGATCAAAAATGGAGAGTACCTTATGTTATCTGAAAACGAGTACAACCTTATAGTATATTGCTTGGAACAGCAAATGTATGAGTTCACACCTGATGAGAGAACTGACGCTAATAATATAGTAGTCAAATTATCAGAGCATGTGACAGTTGACAAAGTGGCACATAAGCACGAGCGTAGAGATCTAGACACACTATAATAATAGTATAACAACAAATATTATGACAGTATCAATCGAAATCAAAGGTAATCTTGCTAAACTACTAGCAACAGAAGACCTTATCATTGAGCATAAACCAGTCGAGACAGCATCATTTGATGTTGATAGAAGAGTACTTACTCTACCTGTATGGGATAGAGCAAGTGAGACTGTTTATGACATGCTAGTGGCACACGAGGTGGGTCATGCACTATACACACCTAATAGAGAATGGTTCTTTGAACCTGAGTTCAAAACAATACCACATGATTATGTCAATGTGGTTGAAGATGCTCGTATCGAAAAACTTATCAAGCAAAGATACAGAGGTCTCAACAGAGATTTCAGCAAAGGATATTGTGAGTTACACAATGATAACTTATTTGAAGTAGATGATAGTAACGTAAATTCCTTGAAACCTATTGACAGAATCAATCTATACTTCAAGATTGGCGGTCACATTGACATTGAGTTCAATGATATTGAAAATGAGTTTGTGACCAGAATATCTAGATGTGAGACATTTGAAGAGGTACTACAAATATCTAAAGAGATACATGAGTACACTAAAGAAATGCAAGAGCAAATGCAGAAGCAAGCAAATGCCGAGCAAAAAGAGTCCGAAGCACAAGATAATGCCAAAGTCGAGGTCAGACCTGACATGTCAGAGTCTAATGATAACACTCAGGCACAAAAAGATGAGCAAGAAACTGATACTGAGGGTCAGGGTCAGGGTCAGGAAGATCAAGGCGAAGAACCAGTAAAAGGTAGAACAGACAAATCATATCCTGATGAAGTAGAAGATACTGAAGAGGAAGAAACAGAGTCAGAGTCAGAAAGTTCTGGCACTATGGGTTCTGAATTCGGAGACATCAATACCGCTACAACTCAGAGATCACTTACTGAGAGTATAGAGGATTTCACTAACATTCATAAAGATCAAATACCTACACAATATGTTACTATACCTAACATGAAAATGGATAAGGTTGTTATTGATTTTGATACTATCAAATTATATCTTGATAATCATTTTGTTGAGAATAATACTACTGACTCAACAAATGCTTTCATCATTGACCATACTCAAAGATTCAATGAGTTCAAGAAATCAAGTAACAAAGAAGTCAACTATCTTGTCAAAGAGTTTGAAATGAAAAAGTCAGCAGACTCATACGCTAGACAGAGAACAGCAAAGACTGGTATGCTTGACACATCTAAGTTACACACATACATGTACAATGAAGATGTATTCAAGAAAGTAACAACAATAACTGATGGAAAGAATCATGGTCTTATATTTGTTCTGGACTGGTCAGGTTCAATGAACAATATACTTGAAGATACTCTCAAGCAATTATTTCAATTAGTCTGGTTCTGTAAAAAGACTCAAATCCCTTACGAGGTGTACGCTTTCACAAATGATTCATGGGGTTTAGGTATGGAACAAGATACAGACAGATTCTCATACAGGAATACATCAAGCGATCTACTGGTTGATACTTGGAAAGAGGGAGACATCAATATTGATGGGTGTTTCCGTATGGTAAACATATTATCATCTAAGGCAAGAACCAAAGATATTGAGAAGCAAATGATAAACTTATGGTTGACAAACTGTAGTTTCAAGTATCATTACAATCATTGCTTTCAACACCCTGCAAAGTTTCATCTATCAGGTACACCATTGAATGAAGCGATCATTGCCACTAAGCAATTAGTCAAGCAAATGATGAAGAAAATTCAAAAGGTACACGTTGTTATCCTGACTGATGGAGAAGCACATCAACCTAGTTACAATGTGGATAGATCAAAGTTACATGATTCATTCGGAGTTGACTACAAGGGTACAAGATCAGTTGGTTCAACATGTATGTTGAGAAATCGTAAGTCAGGTAAGACTTATGGATTGACCTATAGTAATTGCTCATTGAAACTCATTGAGTCTATCAAGGACGATCTACCTAACGTCTCATTCATTGCTTTTAGAGTGGTTGAGAGGGGTGGTATGAGATATGTCTGGTCTCAGTATGGTATGGAAACATATCCAGACTATGAGCAAATGAAAGAGCAAGTCAAGAAAGGCAATCTCTCACTCACATTGAACTCATTTGATAAATTCTTTATGATTCCCCAACAGCATCTAAGTGTGGACTCAGATCAACTAGAACAAGTTGAAGAGGGTGCAACTAAAAGAGAAGTCTCAATGGCATTTCGTAAGATGTTCAAGAACAAAAAGACTAACAAGTTTATGCTCTCAGAGTTTGCAAAAGTCATTGCATAAACCAATCATCAAAGTGGCACATTGCTTATTGCATTGCCACTTTCCCCCTATTACAATTAGTACATAAGCAATCAATCAACAATCAAGATTATGCCAAGAACAATCAACTTTGAACCACACTTTGATGCAATCACTTCTAAGTATGGAAAAGAACTAGATGCTGATATGGTCAAGGAGTATGTTGAAAACAACCCTGACGTATCCTATCAGACTGTCACTAAGTATCTCAACAAATGGAAGATCAGTAGAGGTAAATGGAACATCAAAACACCTAAGAAACAAGATGCTATCCCTACTGCTACATTTCAAGTACAGCAACCACAATCAACAAAACTCACAAAGACTGAGAAAGTTGAACAAAATCTTATCCCTGCAAAGGATAACACATTCATTCCTTTTGGCAATTTCCCATCACTCAAGAAAGTAATTGCATCAAGAGAATTCTATCCTACATTCATCACTGGTATGAGTGGCAATGGTAAGACATTCGGTGTTGAGCAAGCATGCTCTCAGTTGAACAGAGAACTTATCAGAGTCAACATTACAGTCGAGACTGACGAGGACGATTTGATCGGTGGTTTCAGACTTGTCAATGGTCAAACAGTATGGCACAATGGTGCGGTTGTTGAAGCACTTGAGCGTGGTGCTATCTTATTACTTGATGAGATTGACCTAGCATCTAACAAGATTCTATGCTTACAACCCATACTAGAGGGCAAAGGTCTGTTTCTCAAAAAGATTGGCGAGTACATCAAACCTGCAAAGGGATTCAATGTCATTGCTACTGCTAACACAAAGGGCAAAGGTTCTGATGATGGTCGTTTCATAGGTACTAACATACTCAATGAAGCGTTCCTTGAGAGATTCCCTATTACATTTGAGCAAGAGTATCCTACAGTAGTGACTGAGAAAAAGATACTTACAAGACTATGTGAAGAGATCGGCATACCACTCACAGGAGATCACAAAGGATTCATTGACTACCTATGTGACTGGAGTGATATTGTAAGACGTACATTCAAAGATGGTGGTGTTGATGAGATTATCTCAACTAGACGTCTTGTACATATCATGAGAGCATATCAAATATTTGGCGATAAAGTCAAGGCAATGCAAATGTGTCTCAACAGATTTGATGACGAGACTAAAGAGTCATTCATGCAACTCTATACTAAACTAGACGAGCATATCAAACCAGAAGAGAATGTTACGGAGTCGTAACATTCTATTGACAGGGTAAACCAAACCTGTCATAATGAGTATGTCGGTCAGAGGTTTTGATTGATGACTGACAGACCGACAAACCATTTGTGTCATGTCGTATGACCTAAAACTAGGCATTGAAACTTACTACATTATGATTATGCAAATCACAGGTTCTTCCGCTATCGCAAACGTAAACTTCAAAGACGCTAGTCTTGTTGGTATCACATTCACATCACAAGATACTGAATATGATTTTCTTGCGAAGGATTCAAACCTTGTTCGTAATGGACTAAGCAATGCTATCTCTAAAGGAGACAGCGTTGGTAAGTTGATCGCTTCATACAGAAGTGAAGGTCAACTCACAGAAGTGTAATCTAGAATTACACAAAGACAACTGAATATTTTGATACTAGCATAATCTCGCAAAGCAAACCCACTCACAAGGTGGGTTTTCTTATGCCAATTTATATACTGGTACATATTGGTTGTTATAGCATAAAAATTATACTATAATGAGTATATCAATCAAACATAAAATGATTACAGCAAAAGACATTCTACAATTCAAGACACACAAAGTTTCTCTACAAGAAAGTAAGAATTGTATCTACAATGGTAGTCCGTTTCAAGTTTACAAACAAATGAGTAGTAAGAAGAAAGGGGCAAGGTTCGAGGGTATTGTACAAGAGTATTGCACAAACTTAGGATACAAAGTTACAAAACCTGATAACTCAGATCATGATAGAAAGATCAACAATATCAAGGTTGAGATCAAGGGTTCAATGTTATGGTCTAATCCACAGTTTTTCCGTTGGCAACAATTACGACCGCATCAAGATTATGACGTTGTTATATTCCTTGCAATATTTCCACAACAGATAGAGTTCTATGGTTGTACAAAGCAAGATGTCAAAGACAAACTTGAAATACAGGACGAGAAGGGCAACTGGATACACAACCAACATGGAGGAATCAAGGTCAACTCAGGCACATTCTTTTTAGATAGTGATGGTCTAACCATACCCACATGGTTCAAATCAATCAAAGAGGTATTATCATGAAACTCAACACAATTACAAACTCAGACTGTCTAAAGTATCTAAAGAAACTACCAGACAACTCAGTTGATCTCGTGCTGACTGACCCCCCATACTTCATAGGTTTTGATGGTGGTAAGGGTTGGGATAGTCAATGGAAGACTGACAGGGAGTATATTCAATGGTGTATAGAGTGGACTAAGGAGTGTATCAGGGTACTCAAGGACGAGCGTATGCTCGTTGTATGGGGTACTCTCAAGACTGAAGCGTTCTTACTATACAAACTAGCACTCAATCGTATGGAAGGCATCAAACCACAGAATGAGATCATTTGGTCATACAACTGGGGTGGTAGGTCTAAGGATAACTTTGCTCGTAAACATGAGTATGCTTGGTGCTATTCCACAGGTGATAAATTTTTGTTCAATGGTGATGATGTAAGAATTGATCGTAAGATGAATACTAACATAAGAACTGGATTACAGCATACAAAGGGAACTATACCAACATGTATATGGGAGAAGAACAACCACACAACCAGTAAGGACTATATCGGTTGGCATGCTACAACTAAGAATATTGATATACTTTCAAGAATAATCAAGGCATATACAAATGTCAATGATGTTGTTCTGGACTGTTTCATGGGTTCTGGAAGTACAGCAGTTGCAAGTATCAGGACTGGACGTAACTTTATAGGGTGTGAAAGAGATAAAGAATACTACACAAAAGCGAAGAAGCGTATATGTGACAGTCAAAAAACTGACACCAAACGTGTGTCTAAGGCAAGTTTAGCGTCTATACTATAGACATATACAGGAGTTACACCTATGAGACAATTCACAGTTTCAGCACTTCTAGAAGGATACAGGATAGAAGAGACTGTAACAGCAGTTTCTATCCATCATGCTATCAAGATTATGAAGGCAAAGTATGGTTCATCAGCAAGAAACATTTACGTCCTAAACTAATGAATGAACAAAGACTAAACGAAGAACTCGACATCTTGGAAGAGATAGAAAGAGTCAAAGAAAAGCGTTATCAGGAGTTTCAAGAGTGGTTGAACAGTTGCCCTCTCGTGATAACTGACTACAACGATTTCACAACCGAGTTTCAAATCACATTCTCATTATCTGACTAATGGAGTACATCACATACAAAAAGCAAGATTTCATTTTTGCATCAAGTCACATATTATGTGAGACATTGCCCCCTGACTTTGATATGTGGAGTGAAGAGAAACTAGACGATTTTCTAAGTGACAATGCTTATGAACCATTTGAGTATCACACACCCACACAAATATTTCAAGAGATAGAGTCACTTGCTCACTCAGTCAGGGATTACATCAAAGCAGATCATGAAGACTCTTTGATGGTGTGACAATCAATTACTGTCACACACACGCTTGCTTTCCCATCATAGGCAAGTTATTATTATAGTATAACAAATCAATCTCATGAACAGAACTAAAAAACAACTCATGAAGGACATTCATTTTTGTCAGAATGTCTTAGGTCTTACACCAGAAGACACCGATCAAATGATCGCAGTATGTGACAAGATGCAAATTGGTGCAGAGTATTTCTCAGAGGAGTTTGTATTCGAGGGAGACGGAATTGAATCCGTTTTGAGAGTGCATGACCCAGAGTATCTACAAATCAAATGGACATTATCATGAATGTACCACTCACACATACTCAGTTAGAAGACATCATTTACTATCTTGGTTGGAAAATTCAAGAAATCAATGAAGCAGGTTGCGATCTAGAATTTCCAGAGATCGAAAACACACTTCAACACCTAAGAGATTACCAACATGGAACTTAGACAAGATAGCAAAGACACATACACTTTGCAACTCACTCGCAGGGAACTAGGTTTACTTCAATACCAGTCAAGCATTTGGTATCATAGAGTGGACTCAGACCTTGAGCAGGGTGCTATTGGATATGACCATCACTTATGGGATTGGTTCGGCAAAGATGCTGTTGTAGGTCTATACAAAGCAGTTAGAACTCTTATTGATTCTAACTTTGACAATGACAAACAGTTACAGCGAAAAGATGCTTTTACCAGACCATTTTGTTATGAACCAAAGAGTGAGAACCACTACACTAAGTGGGATATAGGTCAATTCAAAGACTGACACACAATCGGTTGCTATCTTATTGTAACCGATTATTATAATAACATAGCAATCAATCATGGCAATGACACCTCGACAATTCATGGAAGAAGTTTACGAGATCGCTTATGGCGATAACGCATACTATCGTGGTTTCTTTCCAGAAGAAGTAATAGAAACACTCAAAGGATTTTCAGACAATGCTCTCATTCTTGAAGAGTCAAGTCTTGAACCCGAAGAGTATGAAAAGTTGGACGAACAACTAGAAAAATCCTATCGTCAGGGATATATTGACGGACGTAAATTTGCACTACAACAACAGGAGAAAAACTAATGCAAACAGTTCCATTTTACGATTTCCCGCAGAGTCCAATTCTTATTATTGGTTTCTTGGGTATTATATTCACACTTGTATTATTATACTTTGTGAATAGAGCATACTTTGAAAGTCCACTCAACAGGGATAGAAAATGAAACAGTACATTGTTACAGCAGTCAAAGAATACGAGTACACAAAAACAGTTTTTGCTGAGAACCTCGTTGACGCTCATTTACAGGCATTTGAAGAGTCAGAAGACCCAGAGGACGACTGGCAACTAATTACTGACCCAGACTATGATGACGACAATCCTTACAAAATTTCACTAATCGAGGAATCATGAAAGAAAAATTTATAGACTTACTTGAAAAGTGGACTGACAAGTACGTCAATTCAATGACACCTGACCAACTCAGAGATCACGTTGCTGATGAGGTATTCACAACAATGCTCAATATTAGGAAATATGGAGACGATCAAGAAGCAATAGAAGAAATGATCGACTGGGGTGGAGAAGATTTATTCAATGAGGTATCATCATGACTGTAAAATACACGTTTCCAAGTGATGACCCTTATCAAGAGGGCAATGAAATTTACTATAACATGGTAGATTTCTTAGATGACTTAGAAGTACATCAAATTTGGGAAATTGTCGGCAAGGCACTTGACAGAAATAATATTGTCACAACAGACAATGAAAGTCTATCAGTTCGGGTCTATGATGAACTTAGTGAAGAGGACTAACTCATGAACAGAGATTACATGGCAAACATGTTATTCAACATCAATGACGTTGTTGAAACACTACAAGGTCATTCAATCAATGATGACATCATTGAAGAATATGACAAGAGTGTATTTGATGAAGAACCAACATCACTTATGGATATTCCAAAAGACTGGGAGGGTTCATCATTTACCATTGGAGACTGTCTGTTAGATTTACAGACTCATATCAATGAATTACACACCTATTTTTCAAGACTAGACTCATGAAAACAATCACATTCACTTATGATGAACTACACGCTTTTAGTGAGCATGTAACATGGTGCATCATGGAACAAGATCAACCAGTTGATGACAACCTACAATCTTTCATAGACAAAACTTTATACAGGTGGTATGCAAATGACTAATCACAAACAAGTAAACTTCACAACTGTTATGGACTATCGTCAAACATTTACAGTTGACATTGACTTTGAATCACTCAAAAAACATTTCATAGAAGAGCATGACTTTGATGAAGAAGAAGTGCAAAGTCTATGGGAGAGTGATGAAGAACTCTACAATCACGCTTGGGATATGATTATGGAAAATCCTAGCATATATCGTAATCAAGCATGGGGCGAGGGAGATTATGACAATGAAGTCGTTTATCAGGATAGCATACTATGAAAGTTTACACATTTGAATGTGACATTGAAGTCGGAGAAAATGACGATATTCAATGGAGACATCTACCAGAAGAGATACAAATGTATTTGGACTCTAACTATGAGAACAATAATGTATCTAAAGTTATTCGTTGGAGAGTATCGTGAAAGTTTACACATTACTATTGACTGAAGGCGAGATCAATTCGTTGAAAGATCGTCTAGAGTCAGACAACTACGTCAATTATGACAATGACCTAAAATCAGTAGTTGAAAAGATCGGGTATTTCTTTGAACCCGAAAACACATACAATGACATTCCTGAGAGGTATTGAACATGGCAATTCCAGACAAACTAACTAAAGAACAATTTGACGCTCTCAAAGAGTTTTATGTTGAGCGTATTGTTGATAATATGTCAACAAAAGACCTCGTTAGATATGTGACTGATGATATGTCAGAGTGGGTTGACTCACTTGGATATACTGAAGCAATGATCGAATTCGAGGAATATTGGCAAGAATATTTTACTGATACCATAGAGGAAGTTTTAGAGTGTGTCAAGGACTAGCATTGTATAATATGTACATTGACTTATACTAGCATACCGATTATTATAATAGTAATTCAATCAATCACATGAACTCAGGAACAAGACCAGAAAGAGATCTAAATACAGAACTCTCAGATTTTATTGATTACGTCTTTTCATTTTATGGAGACGTTGACCCTCTTTACCCTATGAGAAAGGTCGAGGGAGACGCTCCACTCAATAAGACTGACATATTGATAGCAACTCATCAATACTTAGCAACAATCAATAAGAGGAATTCTGAGACCTACACATGGGGCGAGGGAGACAGTCTTGATCGTGAAAGAGTAAGAGATATTCTACTCAATAACTGGGATTTTTACCTCGTCCATTTACAGCATGGGGGTGTGTAATGGCATATTGTGATGTATGTGGTAACTTTGATGATGAGCATACTGATGGCGAACCAGAAATTCAAGCGTTACCAGATTATCAACC
>CEVP01027735.1_pt1 | contig 9877 bp, 9 predicted proteins | sample 427071 | NCBI WGS metagenome assembly CEVP01 (sample SAMEA2623808, study PRJEB7988) | marine metagenome | isolation source: saline water (ENVO:00002010), including | reverse complement strand
AAATACTAAATGTAGGTCCGATTGACAATGGCAAAGGACAAGAAGGGCAGTGGAATCCAGCAAGCGGCTGGGCTGATTCGTTACTTCGATGAAGAATCTGAGGACGCAATTCAGATTTCAAGAGGCATGATTTACTTCGCTTGTATTTCCTTTTCAGTGACAATATATCTAGCTAATCACGGTGTTGTACACTGGTTAGCAGATATTTTTGGATTTTAACTATTCAGATTCAGTTAAATCTACGAAATCAATATCATTATTCAGTAAATCACTCGCATTAATTTGTTTAGTATTTTTATCTTGATTTACTGCAGATTTTGTAACTATAGATTCCAATTCTGATGACCTCACTTCAGTATTAGGATTTGCTTCAATTAATGCAGTAATAGCTCTTCCAAGTGCTCTTTCAACTGCTGGTGCATTTCGATCTAGAAGAGCAGCTCTAGCATCTTCTAAAGCAATCTTTGCATTATCGAGTATAATTTCTATTTCTGTATCTGTACCGATTAATGATTTAATTTCATTTTCAACAATTAATATTTCTTCTTCCATCTCATTTCGAGCATATCTGGTCAATTCTCTCCAACATTCTCCATGTTCAGTTATCGATGCATTAGTGATTTTTTCAAACTTCTTTACTCTAGTTGCTTCCCATGGATTTCTCCCTAGTGATGCCATTATATCGTGGACACATCTTGCTCTGAGAGATAATGGTCCAATGAGTTCAATCTCGTTATAGAAACATTTTGCCCAAAGTCCAAATCCCCAATACGAAGCACTCTTAATACTAATTTTTAATTCTCCAGAAGAAGAATTTAGAATCCATTGCTGCTCATCATAATCCGGTCTCTTGGAGAATTTAGGAGGATCATGAGGACCTAATGAGCGTAGTGAAACATTTGCGATATCACCAAGAAAAACAGTGCCCGTTTTACCTTGCCAACCAATATTTCTGAGGTAATCTCCTTCATCAATTCTCATTTCTGGTTCACCAGAAACAACTTGAGCAAATAACAAACTACGATTCGGGTCACAACCAAGAGGTTTTTTCGAAGTAGCCCCTTCTTTCACGATTGTCCGTAGTGTCTTTCAAACATCAACCTACTGATTTTCCTGATGTCATGATGACAACTGCTAAGTTCCGTCAGTTTAATTTAATTTCATGCCAAGGAGGAAGTATGGTCGTTTAGTCAAAACTGTAGAGCGACCACCGAATGACAATTGCTCCCGCTGTCGTTCAGGAAAATATTGCCCAATCCCAGGCCATATTGGTAATGATACCTTAGCTAATAGAGATTGGCAGGGTCCAGAAAACGTCAATAAAAGAGAAAATAAAAAGAATCCCGCTAGAAAATAATCATTTTATTGATATTGCACTTTCAGTAATTTCTTCATTATTGGCGGAATACTCTGATTCTAGTTCTGCGATACTAGGTGAAGACTGCGCTCTATGGTAAATCTCCCTTAACGTTTGGTCTCCAATTTCTAGATAAACTCTTGTCGTTGAAATATTTGCATGTCCAAGAAGTCTTTGTATTGTTACTAAATCTGCACCTCTTTCTAGAAGTCCAGTTGCAAAAGAATGTCTAAGAACATGTGGACTTAATCTTGTTCTTGGAATATCTGAAGCATCCGCGATTCGGTCCAATAACTTCTGAACAGAGCGTGGGTTTAATCTTCGACTTCGACTAGAGAAGAATAGTGATCTCAGATCTTTTTCTCTAGTACAATTCTTCAATCTAGCATTCCTTATCGGCCTCCAAGCATCCAACGCGTCCGATGTAGCATTAGTGAAAAGTACAGTTCTATCTTTCTCACCTTTCCCACCTATAACCAAGGCTGACAAATCTTCTAAATCAACATCATCTAAGTCTAAATTACATATTTCTGAACACCTTAGTCCAGTATCAAGCATCATTGTAATTATTGGGAAAGCAATAGGATCTTCTGACCTAATTGCGGCTAATCTAACCTTTTGCAAGTCATTTTTACCCAATGTCCTTGGTAGTGTTCTAGATCTCGCAGGTCTCTGAATCCATTCAGGAATAGCATATCCCATCCACTTCAATAAATGTGTGATCGCTGCAATCCTTGCATTTATTGTTGCAGGTCTCAAATCTCCAATTGTGTTTAACCATGAATCAATTCTACCATTGTCAGGGTTAATTCTCCTAAATAATTCAGAAACTTGAATCTCTTTAATTTCATTCCAAGAACTTATTTTCTCATTAGGTAGAGGTGTTATTGTGAATGTTTTTGCTGCTACCGCATAAGATCTTATTGTGTGTTCACTCTTTTTCTCTGTTTTCAATTGTTGAGACCAGCATTCGAACCAAGGTAGCAAAGCTAATCGCTGAAGTCTTTGTGGTAGATTCTTTGTATGTATCAACAATTCTGTACTATTCAGATCTAACTTATCCTTTGAGTCTACAACAACCTTTGAGGTTGTTTTTTCTTCATTCTGTTCAGTCAATTCCCTCGCCTCATCGTCGCGAACGACGCGCATCCCATGTCCCTAAGGACAAAGCCATGAATCCCTGATTGGACTTGAATGCTTCTCTTATTTTCATAATTAGATTGCATTTTATAATGCTTATGAAAAGATGCCAATTCATGAATCTGCTTGGTTTTTTTCATCAATATCACTAAATTGATGATTATGACCAGGCAAAGAATATTTTTCATTATCTTTTTGTAATAAATAATTCAACCTCTTCGATATTGCTTCTGCGACATTATTCTGTGAAGCTTTTTCTATGCCCTCTAATCCAGGGCTAGAATTAACTTCTAGAACAAGCGCTCCTCTTTCAGATTCAAGTAAATCGACACCTGCTATTTCTAGTCCTAAAATTTTAGCCGCTTTGATCGCTATTTTTTCAAAATCTTGGTCTATTTCGACATTCTCTACACTACCTCCAAGATGAAAGTTTGAACGGAATTCATCTCCATTTGCCCTCCTTCTCATACATGCAACAACTTCTCCTCCTACTACTAATGCTCTGATATCCTTACCATGAGACTCTTCAATATATTCTTGCACCAAAGGCCTCATTTCCCTTTCCAACATTTGGTAAACTAATTGACGGGCATGTTGTTCAGTTTTTGCTAAAAATACTCCAGCACCGTGGGTCCCTTCTGTGGACTTTACTACACAAGGAGTTCCACCAACTCTACTAATTGCTCTATTTGTGTCTTCCCATGAAACCACTTGTGCGGTAATGGGAACTGGAATATTTCCTGCAGACATCATTTGACAGGCAATCAACTTGTCCCTACTCCTAGTTATCCCATCACTAGAGTTCATTACAATTACACCCATTCTTTCAAACTGTCTAACTATGGGGACTCCTCTCCTAGTTATTGAATATCCAATTCTCGGAATAACTGCTTCACATTCTACAGGCCAACCTCTATAGAATATTTTTCCCCCTTTATCATCAACTATCATCGTTAGAGATAGAGGATCTAATATTCTGACATCCCAACCAGCATTTTCCGCTTCTTCAGAAAGGCGCTTTGTTGAGTATAATTTTGGCCCACGCGATAGTATGACTAATCGAGGCCTCATAATTCGCCGCGAACGCCCGACCTTCTTGACTTCTTTGGCTGCGGAAATGGTATTTTCATGCTCTAGTAGGGATTCTATAACACAGATGAAGGAAGGTATTGAAAGACTTGAGTCATCGACAAGTCCTGTTATTATGGCAGACGGGGAGTCTTACACATTCGACTCATTATCAAAAATGATGGTTTTTGACTTGAGAGAAATATGTAAAAAAGAGAAAATACCATCCTCTGGTAACAAAGCAGAATTAATTGTAAGAATTCTTGGACATTTCTCATCGGATAATGATAATAATGATTTATTTCTCGAAGACGAACCAATAGCAAGTCAACCTAAAGCTTCTGAAATTGAGATTAAAAAAGAAATTATCCGCTCTTCCGAGGAGATGGATGATGCAATAAATAGATTGATTTCTCGTGTTGAATCTAAAGATAGTTTAGTTATTGAAGATAATTCTGTAGGAAAAGAGAAAATAGAAGAATCGAAAATAGTTGAAGAAATAATGGAAGCAGAGATTTTTGAGGCAGAAATTATTGAAGAACCGGTAATTCTTCAAGAAGAGGAAGCTTCTTTAATTTTGGATGAAGATGACCCTTGGTCATTAGAAAATAAAGAAGTAAAAACAATTGTTGAAGCTCCTTCTGAGGTAAAGGAAGATCAGCCATCAATGACAATTGTATTGCCTTCAATGGATATTTTTAAGAAATATTGGCAGCAAATATCTGCAGTTTTTGTGGTAGTTTTATTGGTAGGTGCAGGAGTAGTTTACTTCCTCTCAGCCGACTCCTCGTTCCAAGCCAGGCCATTAAATTACGGGGATTCAATGACATTTACTTTGAGTGATGGAGAGATTATTCTAGATGGTGATGATATGGTTGCATTACTGAGAGATAATTTACCCGATACCGCAATCACAGATGCCTGCAATAGGTTGACAGTAGGACTTACAGGAACAGGTTCAATTTCAATTATTGAAGGAGATTTGAATGAAATTTCCCATCCAATTGATAGGCAGTCCTCAGAATTATTAGGAGTAATTGATGCCAAAGATGCCTATGGACGTTCTCATTTGACAGTACAACAAGAAATAATACATGATCTCGAAGTAGATCTCGAAGGTAAAACTTGGAAAGATACTAATGTATGTGGAAATTTAGGTTGGTCCTTATCGGGTAATGATTTACTAATGACTACAAATCTTTACGAAGAATTAACTGAAACAAGTCTGTTACGATCAGAATCAATTATTTCATTTACAGATGTTGAAGGCGCAACAACAAATGCCAATGTTGTAACTTTTGGCGCTGATGGTTTTGGAAATTTAGATGACATAGCCCCTATTTTGACATTTCCATTAGCACCTATTGAATTACATAATTTCTTTGGCGACATTAAGTTAGAATCGGGAATGACTTCTGATTCAATTTCCGATTGGAATAAGGATTGGGAATGGGTAGTTGGTTCAGAACAAAATACTGCAGAACACGGGTTAGTTTATCCGGTCCAAATTTCTCATTCTGAAATTGAAAGATGTCTTGGGAGAATGAATATTGATATTCTTGTTAAAAATGGCGTCCCATGGGCAGTTGAGCAAGAAGTTGATATTTTAATCGATAAAGATCAGAGTACTTCTGATTGTAGCTTTATCGAAAGTGCGGCGTTTGAAGCAGCATTACCTGAGGGGGAATTAACTGTGAGAATGAAGATGAGTATGATAAGTTCAGAATCGGGAACAGAGTCGATATCTTGGGGTTCAACATATGCTGGTAGACCTGGTCCTGGGGAGGATAAACTCAGTACTAATGCAAAGAAAGACTGGTCGACAGCAATGTGGGACGAGTCAGATGACAGGTCATTTACATTAGAAGATGCAATTAGTTGCTTACGTGCCAATCATTCTAATCGAGATGTAACAGAAGCAATTGATGATGATGGATACATTTGGCAATCAATTTATTCCATAAATGAAGTTGAAGAATGGAATCTTTCATGGGTCCGTTCAGATGAAACATCCGGATGGGCAATAGTCAGCCAATCAAATAATGCTTGTTCTTTTGATAGTGAAGGCCGAGATGATGGAGAAGTAATTTGGAATCAAGATGCTATCCCTTCAACTCATACATTAAAGAATCTTGAAGCCCGTGTACTTGATACTAATAGATATCAAGACTTATCTTTGTCTTTGGGTAATAATCAATGGTCTGAAGGTAGTAGTTTTGGATATAGACTTTCAGTCTCTGAAGATAGTGATTTACTTTCATTTCTACCCGGTGATTTTACTGAAGGACAAGTAACAGTAGCTGGAAGTAGGGAATGGATAGACTCTAATCGGAAGCATAACATAAATTTTGCAATGGATGCCCAGACTGGAAGAATGCTCGCATGGGCTGAGATAATTGGCCAAGCTTAAACTATCTAAAATTAGCAATAAAATAATTATTACAGGCGGCACATTCAACTTCCTTCTAAGCGCCGAAGGCGCTTGTATGTCTGCTAATGATGACAGTAATCTTCCGGATGTTGAGAAGGTTCCACTGGTGATTGATGCTGAATTTACTGAGGAAGAAGAAATTCAAAGTACAACAAGTAGTTTGAACGAAATATCTTCTCAAAAAACAAGTAGACCACTAGATTTGCCTTTTCCAACTCCCACTCCTGATGGTCGTGCAAGAGTAATTACTGTAATTAATCAAAAAGGAGGAGTTGGTAAAACAACTACAGTGATTAATATTGCATCTCAACTGGCATTAAGGGGTCATCGAATTTTAGTTGTTGATGCTGATTCGCAAGGAAATTGTGCAACCGGTTTAGGTGTTGATAAAAGTAAAGTTCAGCATACTACAAGAGATCTTATTCTTTCTCCAGAGACTGCTATATCTGCCCGACATGCAACCGCAGTTGATGGATTACACATGATAGTTGGAGATAGAAGTTTAGTAGGGTTAGAGCAAGAAATGTTGAGGCAGTTGGGTAGAGAAAGAAGACTTTCAGAGGCCCTAGAACCATTACTTCCACATTATGACATAGTCATTATCGATACTCCTCCCTCACTAGGTTTAGTAACAATAAATGCGCTTGTTGCGAGTAATGGAGTTTTAATTCCAGTTCAAACGGAATATTTTGCCCTCGAAGGTCTTGCAATGCTGGCTGGAACTGTACGAGAAGTTAGAAATCTTCTAAATCCACATTTAGGTGTTGATGGAGTTTTATTGACTATGCATGCCAGTACTCTTCTCAATCAGCAAGTGGCTTCCGAGATTCTTGAACATCTTCCTGAGTTTGTAATTCGCCCTGCTATACGCCGTAATATCAAATTAGCAGAGGCACCAAGCCACGGTGTACCAATACATTTGCATGACCCAAACAGCAATGGTGGTAAAGATTATCAAGATGTATCAGGTGAATTAGAAAAAAGATGGGGATTAAAGTAATGTCCTCTAAAGGTCTTGGTAGAGGACTAGAATCAGTAGCAGAATTGGCTAAAGAAGGACCCGATCTTACTTCATATGTCTCAGTACCAAAGTTACCAGTAGATTCTCCAAGAGTGGCAGTTTTATGGATGATATTTGGTAGTATCTCATTTGGAACTATGAATGCATTAGTGAAATGGACATCGGTGAATGCCGACGTCTGGATGATAATTTTCGTCCGTTCGCTAGTTATCGCTCTGGCAGTAGCTATTTTTGCTAGATTCCAAGGCATTAGTCTTAAAGTCAAAGATAGAAGAAAGATGTTTTTACGGTGCCTTACAGGATTAATTGCAATGTTACTTTATTTCACAGCATTATCATTAATTCCAATCGGTCAGGCGGTGACACTACAGTATACAGCACCGTTATTTGTGGCATTACTTTCTGGTCGATTGATTAGTGAGAAAGTATCATCTTCAGTCCTAGCTCTCCTAATGACAGCTTTTATCGGAATAGTTCTGATAGTTTCTCCTGATTTTGACAGTATTGACTCTAATGCATTACTTGCTTTGGGTTCGGGATTATTCGCGGGGTTAGCATATATCTTTGTTCGCGATTTAAGAAAAACAGAGTCTCCATCTTCTGTAGTATTTTGGTTCGCTGCTTTTTCTGTTCTTGGCTCGACTATTCAAGCAGTTCCAAACTTATCCGCACTATCCATAGAAATGGTTGCAGCCTTAATTGGAATAGGAGTGGGCGCAGGAGGTGGTCAAGTAGGAATTACCATGGCTTATCATAAGGCAAATGCTGCTTGGGTTAGTGCCTTCTCATATCTTACAGTGATAATTGCAACAATTTATGGAATTATTTTGTTTGATGAAATATTAACTCTGAAAATAGTTCTAGGAGGTTTGATGATTATAGGCTCAGGAATAGCCTTAGCATTCTTCACTCCATCCGGTTCTGAGAGTGAAGAATCTTAGTCAAACCATTCAGAAATTTCATCAAGACTTTTTCTTTTAAGATTAGGTACTTTGGCATTTTCTGCCGGGTATCCTACTGGCATCAATAGCATTGCATGTTCATACTCAGGTCTTTCTAGTAATTCTCTCAAGAATTTCATAGGTGAAGGTGTGTGTGTCAAAGTAGTCAGCCCCATATTTTGTATTGCTGCAATGAATAAACCAATAGCAATTCCACATGATTCTTGAGAATAATAGGTAGGTGCAGTTTCACCATTCATACGTTCTCTTTTAGATTGCCTAAATACAACTACAACCCATGGTGCATCTGTAATGTGTTCTTTGATATGATCTGTCCCCAAAGGTCGTAATAATTCTGCCCATGCTTCTGGCATTCTTTCAGAATATGTTTTTTTCTCTTCTTCCTCTGCTGCTTCCCGAATCTTCATTTTCAAGTCATCATTTGATATCGCAACGAAAGTCCAAGGTTGTAAATGAGCTCCAGATGGTGCCGTCCCTGCGGTTTTTATTGCCATTTCAATTAGATTTCTTGGAACATGCTTTTTAGAAAAATGTCTAGTAGTACGTCTTTTTTTCATTAAGTGGAAAAAATCTAATGCATTTTCTGACATCTTTTCTTCAGAAATCTGAGAGAACTCTAAATCAATGAAATCAGAGTCTTCATCATTCATATTTTCCCTCAGATCTTTGTATTACCAGTCCTGCAATAATTACTGCCGAAAGAGTCAGAGTGAAAATAAATCCTGGAACACTATCGTTTTCTTCTTCAGTCATGCAAGAAGTATCATTACCCCCCCATTCCTCTCCATCATACCAACAATCAGACCAAATTTTCCAGCCAAATCCTGTATCGGGGACTCTTACTACAGTATCGTTATCATCAATTTGATCAATTCTCCAATTCAAATATGTTGCTTCATCATCTACAACTACTGATGCAGTCCATGTTTTATTGTCCGTAGTATTCATTTCAATTGTTTTTGGAGGATAACAAACTCCTGAATTAATACATACTTGAGTAATCCAGTTTATTTGACTGATGTTAGTAGTTTCATTTTTCAGCGTTAGAGAAATGGTAAATTCTTGTTCTGCATATACAATATTGCTGTATTCCATAGATTCAAAATCAGTTTCATTCAGATTTGTTTCTTCATTAATTCCACCATCTGCAGCAATGACAGAAGATGCTAGAATAGCAACCATGACCAATGCCAACAGTTTATGCATAACTGTTCGTAGGGATTCTTACAAATGAATCCTATTGATTCATGTTTCTAGTTCCCAGAGCTCGTCGCCGACCCAATGAATAGTTTTAATCGCCTTCCCCTTAGTCATTTTCATCATTTCATCACCGTTTACGATAGCCATTCCTATTGCTAGGGGTTTGCCATGTTGTTGATCTCTAATCCACATTAAATCGCCCGGTTCTATATTTGGGTCTGCTGAATGAATCCCTGCGCCCATGCAATCCGCTCCGTTCATCAAAAAAGGAATTGCACCATGATCTACTGCTGCCCAACTTTTTCCTACATTCCAGGCCAATACTCCTCTAATTGTTGGATACCATGACTTTCCAGAATCAGTCTGAATTTGAAATGCTAACGGTACTTTATCAACTAATATCAAATCTCTTTCTTGAAAATGCCCTCTTTCCAAGAATTGACTAGGGAAATTTAAGTCAATACCAACTAAATCAGAAAGTTCTTTCATTTCTTTGCGAATTTGCTTCCACCTTACAGGTGTCCTGCGTCGAATCCTCTTCTCGCTCACAATTGCTTGTGAGAGCATAATGTCTATCAATATACTTTATTTAAGTCACATAAATCATATTTTTAACGTTAATTTTGATAGAATTTCATAATTTCCTTGTTACCGTTTAATCCAATCTATTGAAATAAGGGCGGCAAGTCGGCGGCTTG
>CEVP01145826.1_pt1 | contig 9884 bp, 5 predicted proteins | sample 427071 | NCBI WGS metagenome assembly CEVP01 (sample SAMEA2623808, study PRJEB7988) | marine metagenome | isolation source: saline water (ENVO:00002010), including | reverse complement strand
CCTCACAGCGCAAGCGGCGATTGAATATGGACTTGTTGATAAAATCGTTGATAAGTCTGCCAAGGCAATTGATGAAGTGTTGAACACTGAGTCTTGGGATAAAGCAGCAGGATTAGTTAAAATGTAGTATTAGTCTTAGTTCTTGTGGGGATTTTTTGAGAGTAGTTCGCACACACACTATTCACTTTATTACTATCATTGTGTTAGGTTTAGATATACCTTTTTCAGATTTTTTTCTTATTTTCAAAAACGTCCTCGAGGAAATTTCATCGTTGTATAATCCAGTATTCACCATTCATTTGGACTACGAAACAAATTTGTGACTTGTGAGTAAATTGTTTGATTACAAAGACAGAAGTTCTATTATATTTTCCTGATCTGTGCTCCAAATTTCCCCGCCCCCACTTGTTTAATAAGTTTTTTCATTATTTTTTCGGAAGTGATAGGAACTGGAACTGTTGGTGTCGTTTCTTTTCCAACTGAAAGAAAGTCTTCGAAGTTTGACTGGTTTGCAGAAAATTTGAAAAAGTAGGCTGTGTATAGCCACGTTTTATTCCATAGAGAGGAGTAAAATAACTTTTTTGGTTGTTTCAAACTTTCATTTTTTTTCGACCGAGGACCGACCGATCTGGAGTTAACTGGACATTACACTGGACAAAAGGACAACTGCGTCTCTGCGTGGTTAGCTGGATTCCTGATTGCGTGCTGGGTGGTCCAGGCGTCCAGCAGAAAACAACAACACACAACTATAACTCGCCGCTACTATACCTCAATATAATACCATTCAGTACGGGTGCATTCAAGTAAATTCACTTTGGATAGCAGATTCGAAACTCTAATACCTACCAATGGACCAAAGCTTCACGCCCCGGAAGAACGATAAACATCACAAAAAATGGTTCATTTATGAGTTAGAGATTTACGTGAAATTCTCTACGTGAACGCGCAAATCAGTATTTCTCCCGAGCAAAAATGGCGAATCCTCTCGGAAACAGACTAGCGCTTCATATCATGAGGGACCTTTTTGGAGAAGTCGCCGAAAATGTCTGCACAACTTTAATGCATCACGGGGAAGCTACTTTGGATGAGATACTTTCCAAGACTATGCCTGTTGAAAAGAATAAAATTCAACGGATTATTTATGTCCTTTTGAAACAACGCTGTATCAGATTCTCCTCGAACCAGGTAAAAGGGAAACAAGAAACAAAATACACCTTTCATTCCAGCGATGTGTTTAAGTTTATGAGACAACCAATCATACTCAAAAATTTGAACTCGGGTTTGGAAATAAATGAGCGCAAAATGTTAGTATACTTATTACTGCATGGTTCGGTTTCATGTCAAAGAAATTCAACTGTCTTTGCAAGTTTAAAAAAATCTATCGATGAGATTTCCATAAATAAACATCTAGAAGATATGGCCTCAAAAACAATTATATTTCCCTCTTTTCCAACAACGAACGGGACTCAATATAAAGTATGGTACATAAACAACGACAAAAGTTTTGTAACTGAGTCTTGTATTAGTAACTGTTTAAAACCGCAAATTACAGAAGCGCTAGATGAAAACAAAATAGAAATGGATAGGACAATAAAGCATAAAAATGTGCATCTCAGTCCTAAGTTTACGAGGACCTTTGAATCAGACAAAAGAATGATACAGATCGTTATTGAATCAGTAGTTCACCAGCGATTTGGCCTACTCGCAAAGCGTATTTTTCGCTTACTTTTTGTCAACCGTCGTCTTGATCAAAAAGAAATATCGGAAATGGCAATGCTCCCAATAAAGCAAACTCGTGAAATCTTGTATAAACTTTTCAAAAGTGAATACATTAAAATTCAAGAAGTTTCTCGAACCTCTGATCATGCTCCTTCACGGACACTGTATTTTTGGTATGTTGATCTTGATTGCATCAGGCATAAGATTTGTCAAAATTGTTTCCAAGCCTATCTGAATATATCAAAAATTCTTTCCAAGAAATACGCCAATGTTGAACGAGGGTCAAATATGTCTTCAGAAGAAATCTTATTTCAGTACTGTTCCGACCGCGGTAGAATGATACAGGGGGCTTCCTTTAGTATTAAATATCTAGCACGCATTGCTTCTTTGTTTGCAGCTATGGACCTAATAATGGATAATGAGAAGTGTTGAGCTCCAAGTTTTTATGTGAGTCAGCTTATAATATTGTTACTGTGACGTCGATATTTGTAATTATGATCTAATAAAGCGCCCACAGCACAGACGGTTGCGTGATATTTCCTGTCACTAATTTCGCTTTGCAACCAGCTACCATCAAAATGTTGCGTGCTTATCAAAAATTTAGTAGCCTGTTGGATATCTTCATCTAACTCAGAAATTCCGACACCTTTCAGTGCCTGTACAAATTCCCCAGTAATTTCAACATCTCTCACCCTAATGAAATTTGGCAAATTGAATTTCATGAAAGATATCTCAATAAGCCACTCTTCTGGAATCAGACTATACTGACACCATTCACTTTTAGTGAAGATTTTGTGGGTCACAAAATAGCTATGCTCGCGAAATATATTGTTTTCTGACTTGGAAAAGCTTAAGCTTGCATTCTTAGTGTGACAACGAATATCTAAGTCAACTTCAGATCCATTTTCGATGTGAACCCCGTTTTCACGAAAGAAAAATGACCACACCATATCGTCATTCAACTCTTTGTCTTTTGTTTTATGAAGGGTGTTTGTTTTATTGTTTTGTTTATTTATGCTAAGGAGTGTACTCGAATGCAATCTATTTATTTTTGCATAAATCTGTTTTCGTAACTTTGCATGATTCCTTGATAGCTTATATAATACAAAAATCCCTTCGAGGAGGTATTTGATGTCTTCAGGCCCTGCACCAAATTGCAAGCAAGAACTCAATATTTGCCATTTTTCGACCCCAATGTTCAAATTACTTTCGCAGATACCTACTATGTCATCATCACACGATATTTCCATAAAAAAATACAACGTGACTAATATATCACTTCCCCATTCATTAAAAAAAACATCATCATTTATCTTTGAAGCAATGAAAGAAAGGCCATTTAAGATAGCTCGTCTGCGCGAGCTGAACGCAAGTGAGAAGTCAGAACTCTTGGATGTGTTTGAGTTCTTTACTGGGGAGGAACATCGTGGAATTTTGCAGAAGTTAAGCACAGATGATATCCAAGAGAATACTCTAGCATCAGCACCAAAGAGATTGCATGAACGTATAATCCTGTTTTTTAATGACATCATCGAGTTCTTGTCATCCACTTCTATTGATCTAACACTCCATATACAATTGAATATTTGCTCAATCACACTCTCTTCAAAATTTGAATCTATCAGCTTAGGAAGCTCAATGAAGAATGTTTCATATTCATTTCTTGTCCATGACTTGTGACAAATTTCAGAATACGTTCTACCGGCTATTTTTTCTAAATCCCCAAAGTGAACTGGTGTCGTTTTTAGGAAAAGTTCCACCATTGGTAAATATTCTAAATTAATTATCAAAGTGTCTAGTACGAACTGGCTGAGCTCTTGATCGAGATTTTGAATCGTTGTCTTCGTAAATTCACTGCACAACAAGATGCACTTCTCAATTATCTTTGGAAAATTGTGTTGTAGATTATTGCAACAATATTTAAGCGTAGCACTTCGAACCTTTTCGTTCAAATGATCATTCATGTAGAGTAGCTGCAAGGGTTCGCATCTGTGCGCGCCATCGTCATTTTTCAATTGTTTCAAGGACTCATGAAGCGAGCATTCAAACTGTTCCTGCCATATTTCAAAGAATAGAAAAGAGATTTCTTTCATTATTTTTCTGCGCAAGCAATTGACATAGTTTTGTAACAACCTTTTCCTTAGAGCAGTATCATTTGTCTCATGAACGCTCAAAACTTCTTGAGGTACAAAAGGTAAAACTTCATCAAGGAAAATCTTCAAAAAACTCTCAAAAGTTTTCTGAATCGAATTTTGTGTGTATTCCTTCAATCCTCCCATGCAGATTGCTAGGAAATAATATTTGACAATTCTCTCCTTGGATCTTGAGATTTCAAAGAAGATTTGTGCAATTTTTGTAGGTTTTGCACCAAACACAAGTCCAAATTCAATGCACGCATCAAGGCATAAGAAAGTATTGGAATTAAGAGCTGGCAATTTTTCATAGGCATAAGAAACTCTCTCTGAGAGGAATAGTTCATCAAATGCACAATGATACATTTTGGATTTTATAACTCTACTGAAGAGTATCATATCATACACCAATTTTCCCAAGAAATGTTCATGACAACATGAAAAATGAAACAGTTCTCGAAGCAGAAATCTGCAATCAGTCATTGTTTTGATAAGTAATGTGCGTACTCTATGATAATCTTGAGCATTATCATGGAATGGATAAGAAGAATCGGTGCATAGAATATCTATTAGTTCCCTTAGACTCGATTCATGGATATTCTGACTTTTTGAATATACAAGCACACTACAATTCTTGCAAAATTCGTCATATAATTTGGCATTATTTGCAGTTAAATAATCCAGCGAAGTAAGCTCTCTGAGTCTCAGCAGAATCAGATTTTCCTCAAATTTAGAAGATTTTGGCTCCCTCAAATTATTTACGATGAAAAATCTTTTCTTTTCGTGATGGAAATTTTCAGCCATAAGATATTGTAAAAGAAGGGTACGAAATCCATCATCGATTTTCCTTTCATCACATACATGTATTACAGTTGAAGCAGAACCAGTCGCGTCATTGTGCATCTTCTTCGACTCAAAAGTGCTTTTCGAAGTAAGGCTAGGTGTATCAATTAGCTCAAGACCATTTATAAACAAATTGCTTGGGTACTGAATCACAATGTATCGAATAATATGACTGAATTTATTGTCACAGCAGGTGTTATGAAATATAAAACTCTTGATCTGCTTGACTTGTTCTTCAAACGTGGAATAATTCCTGGGTGTAAATGATATACATGTTCCAAGAAAATTTATTAAGTCCTTTGGGACACAAACATTTTCGAAATCTATTTCCTTGATATTTGTATTGGCATTCAAACCAAGTATTGATAAAGCTTTGCGCAAAAGCACACCAGTCATACTGCTCTTGTCAGGAGAATGCGTCTTCCTGTCCGAGCAAAAACTTGTTGGGAAATACGTGCCATTTTCTACCTCCATTCGACTGTTTTTTATCGAATCTTTCAAAAGGTCTAAAAGACTTTGAATTGTTTGAGCCTGATCAAAGACTAGAGTAACTCTTAACTCCGATCCATACACTATTCGGGAAGGAACTTTAGCAGCAGTTGATAGTTCAGTCTCGGGCAAAAGAAAGAAGCTACCATCTAATTGTGACGCTATTTCTGAGCTTGCCATGAAATATTTCCTAAGTATTGCATGTTTCATTTCGAGTTTAGAATACCTTAAAAAAATATTGGTTGTGAATTCTGAGAAGAAATTCTCTGGATCAGGAATAGAATATACTTCCAATGATTCATGTTTTCCGTTCCCGTACTCATTCAATATTTGATATTCTTCGTCACTTGGTTTAGACATGTTCAGGATTTTATTCACAATATGAGTTTTACCCGCCCCACTTCTACCAACTAATACTGTAATATTTTTTCCTCCCATGTGCTCTTTGAACTCCGTGGTTTTTTGTCTCATTTCATGGAATTTTTCACTAAAGATATTGTGTGTGTGAGCAGGAGAGCACGCAATGTTTTTACTAAGATTGAGCTGCAGCAAAGAAATGGATGCGCGTGTTAACTCAATTTCCCGTAACTTCTCTTTCATTTTCTTCGATTGAAAGTTTAAAGAAAATGAGTTATTGCGAGCTGACATTCCACATTACTCGATACTCTTGATGCACTTCATTTTCCCTTCTGATATCAAGTATCTTGTCATTTCGTCGACGAGAGCTCGCAAAGACGGAATCGCACTTTAATGTGCGATTTGTAGATATACTTATTTTTTAAGTTTTATGCATATTTGGAATTTTGGTGCAATTCAAATTATTTTGGTACCTGGTACTGTATATAGCTATTTACGTTATTACTATTTTGGCAGGGATGAAATACTGCAGAAGTTATCATTTTACGTCACATATACTACTTGTACCTACGAAAACAAAAAAATAAAGAGAATGAAAGCTAACTTTGAACAATCTGCTAATAGTTCGACCACTAGACTTCATGAGCGGTTGTACGGCACAGGCTCTCTAAGTGAACGAAAAAATTACGGTTTACTGAAAATGAAAGCACAAAAACGTCATAAATCTATTAAAAGAAAGCACTGTGGAGACGGTGGAAGTTTTACACTTGCGTGCAGCACGACTTATAAAGTAATTGAAGAGTTGCTGAGTATTCCTATCAGGTTTTAGTACTATTGATTTATTGTCTGACCTCTTACGATATTTTGGAAGTAAATTGAGACTAACGCCCGCAAAAAACGGTTTCTGTAACGAAGTTTTTGAGGCAAGCGTCCAAAAAACAAAATTAATCCACGTATTTCAATATTGTTATCCAGGTGGAATGCGAAGACTGCACGAGAGCTATTGTTAAAGTATACAGTAATGCTTCGAAAATTCGTATGGAACCTGATGAGAGGTAAGAATAAAATATTGGAGCACTTTTGAAATATTGCATAAGCATTCTAATCAAAGAGGAAAGTTTGATGTATTACTCAGTAATATTGGGATTTCACCAAATGTAATAGCAATATCTGAGTCAGGTATAGCTCACGAGTTTATTATTGGTAATTCCATGGCAGAGATTGATATCCATTTCGATGATAAATTTTCAAAAAAACTGGCACAAATGTAAATTTCAGAATATAATTAAGAAAATGGATTAATTTTTTTGAAGTGTTAGCAAGCTCCATAGAGAGAATCGAATCAATTACGAAGGTATTTTTCGATATAAATATGCAACACTCGGATCATATTTGTACCAGGATCGGAGAGATGCTTGGTCTGGAAATGGCTAGATCTTATGTTGCAGGAGATCGAGGGTTCGGCACAGGTGAAAGATTTTTTTTTAATGCTTCAGCCCATTTAGTTAAAGTAATAATTCAAAATCGGCAGGAACTTCCGTCCTTTGTAAACTACGAGGTTGGACATAAATTTACATTTTTTTTGATTTCATAAATTGTAATTAGATTCTTAGAGAGGAAGTTAGAAAAAATCGAGCTATTATAGAGGTTAAAATAAAATGACTATCTGGATGAAGGAATAAGCTTTCGAAAATTATAGGAAGCGGATTTTCCAATTTCTTTAACACATGGTGATCTGAAGCCTTCAAACATTATGATTTTAGCGGATAATTCGGTAAATCACATAACAAGCTAATGTAGAATACCGTTACTCACTCTCTGAATTAGCTCAAACTTATCGATCTCGAACTTTCTGGATTCAATTATCGAGGATTTGACCTGATGAAATTATATAGAGCAGATCGCGCAGTCTTTTCTGTGAGAACTCTTCTTCAACACCATATTCCTATTGACTTCCCATGTAATGAGCAGGAAGAATCCTTCTTCAAATTTCTATATGAATATCATGCTGAGTTCAATCTCTTGAATAATAAAACGAAAAAAAACATTAGAGGTTTGATATACTTTACTAAGCAGTATGTTCTTCCAATAATTTTTTCTAGCTGAAGTTGAACAACTTGCCTTGGAGTGCCGAATATTTGAGCCATTGACTTGGCTGGAGGTGATTAATGCAAATATGAAAGAAACGACTATAACTTCAGTTATCGCGCAACGTAGGCAGCTATATTTTTTATCTTTCTAGTGTGTGCTTCAGACAAAATGGAAATCGAAACTAGACAAGGTATTTTCCATGCGCTTTCCTGTGTTCAAAGATTTAAGCCAATTTTTACAATAACTTGTGAACTTTGTTCAAATTTCAGCAAATCTGCTATTATTCAGTGAGCGGTGGCTAGCATACCAAGAATCTCGTTGGCTCCTTAATCATTGCACAAGTTGAGTCAATAAAAATGAGTGTTGTTGGTACGGTTGATAAACTCAATTAGGAAGATCAGAAAAAAGGAAGTTTGGAGACTACTGAGCTAGGAGCAAATAACATGCTGCTGTAGATGCTGTGCTGCTTGTTGTTCATAATAATCCAAATCAATATATGTGCATGAACTATACTTTCTTGATATATAAAGTGAATCTAGTTCGGTACTTCACAGGAGTTCATAATTAAGTACCTGTATTTACTTGAATAGTTTTTTATTTCTTGAGCAAAAAAGTGTCGATAGATACCGAGTTCTTTGTTAGTGTGACAGCATTTAAAAAAGTCTCTGTGAGTTCATGATTTTTTTTGCTTTTCGTGTTTTCGACTTTTCGTCCGTTTCTCGACTTTGTTTTTGTTTTTCTGTCAACTCAGCCACTGAAAATCCACGCATTCTTTTTCTTTCCCCTCCGGTCGTGTATTCGTATTGCAACTCTTTCTATTCTTTGCTTCATAAGTATTTGCTGTGTTGCAGTACTCGATTTTTTGGCTGTCTGAACTCTTCCTCGTACGCTTTTTCTCTATATCTCTATTATTATTAAGGTGTTCCGACCAGTCAATGTGATTTGTGTTTACTTTGTAATTCCACGTCAAGACAAGATTGGCAGAGAAGTAGGGACGCACGAGCAAGTTTTGCTATCGTATGCGGGAATAGCCCTATTCAAACCTCTGTTATTCTGAGAAAAAGTAAACGATGATTCATAGAGGTGTTCTTAATAGTTGCTGTGATCTATAACTTAATTTCTAAATTTCTGGAAATGGTGTTAAAAGCCAATACTTTGAAGGATCCATTCAGAAGTTCATGGAATAGTCGAACAATATTACTGCAGACAAGGGCTCGAAACTTTAAAACTACAAAAAGGCAATTTGTAAAAAAAAGTGCTTCGGTGAGCTTAGTAATCTCCGTATTAAATATTGATTTAGTTAGTGATCTTATTACGAAGTTGGATTTCACATCAAGCGAGGCACACCTTGCAACAGTATCTTTCATTTCTGGAGTTTTTACGGGACTAATTTCTCAATTTTCGTATGGGAGATCTGAAAAACTTCGTAGCAGTAGGGGGGAACTGCCTTCTTTTAGTTTAAATTCGAGTAACAGAGAATCTCTGGACTCACAGGCTTTTGTTGGGAGTGTTCTGACTCCAATTGATGGTAATTCTGTGGAGCAGGCAAATTGGTTCAATAAAATTGTCGCTGCAGCTTGGCCATATCTAGACGAGGCCACAAGTAATGCTATTACAAGGGCACTTGATCCAATCCTTAAAGCAACAAGACCGACATTCTTAACATCTTTAAGGTTTGAACGTTTCAGTTTCGGTTCAGTTCCTGCAATAATTCAAGGAGTTAAAGTTTATGATACACAAGATCGAGGCGCTGTTGAAATTGATCTCGAAATTTTCTGGGCAGGTGATCCTGATGTCGTACTTGGTATTAGAGCTGCCAATGATACCCTGAACGTTCCTGTCTCTCTCACTGAGCTGCAGTGCGCATTTAAGTTACGTTTGATATTTGCACCTTTGATTGGTGTTTTTCCATGTTTTGGTGCTCTTACTATCGCTTTGGTAGAAGAGCCTAGTCTTGATTTTGACCTTCGTGTTGTTGGAGGAGATATCACCCTCGTTCCTGGTATCTCCCAGCCTTTGAGAACCTATATAAAAGCGCTGATAGGTTCGTACTTAGTCTGGCCTCGTTTCATAACAGTCCCAATGCCAGGCACAGGTTATGCTGTTCCTAAGACATCTTTCGAAAAAAGTGTTCCTGATGGTTCTCTTGAAATTACTCTGAATTCTAGAAATGGAGAATATATCGGAGATGAAATAGGATGTCAAGTCAGCTGGCAAACAAATAATATAATTGAGAACTTGGAGGAAATTCGT
>CEVP01134439.1_pt1 | contig 9906 bp, 8 predicted proteins | sample 427071 | NCBI WGS metagenome assembly CEVP01 (sample SAMEA2623808, study PRJEB7988) | marine metagenome | isolation source: saline water (ENVO:00002010), including | reverse complement strand
CTGATCTGATAGATGGCAAAACAGTTGTAATAGTTGATGATGTTCTTTTCACAGGAAGAACGATCCGAGCTGCTCTTGACGCAATCTGCCATTTTGGTCGGCCTCGTTCAATTCAACTCGCCGTCATGGTTGACAGAGGACATAGAGAATTACCTATACGGCCTGACTATATAGGCAAAAATTTACCTACAAGGATTGATGAAGTAGTAGACGTGACTGAGGAAGGTGTAGACCTTGGAGTGATGCGGAAATGAGTTTAGAAATTGAAACCCCTTTAATACTTGATAAGCACCTTTTAGGGATAGAAGACACGACTAGAGAACAAATAGAACTAATTCTTGAATTAACAGACCGTTTTGCAGAAATTGGGAAAAGACCAATACCAAAAGTTCCGGCATTAAGAGGAAGAACTGTAGCTTCTGTGTTTTTTGAGGATTCGACTAGGACACGACTCTCATTTGAATCGGCTGCGCGCCGGCTATCAGCAGACACACTTACATTTTCTGCTGGCTCCTCTTCGCTTTCAAAAGGCGAAAGCCTCCGCGACACAGTGGAGGTAATAACGTCTTATGGTGCTGATGTTTTGATTGTCAGACACAAAATGGCCGGGACGCCTAAAAGAATTTCAGAATGGACTGACGCGTCAGTGGTAAATGCAGGAGATGGATCGCATGAACACCCAACACAGGCTTTGTTGGACTGTTATACGTTAAAACAGCAACGAGGATCTTTAGATGGTATGTCGATTGGCATAGTGGGGGACATAAGACATTCCCGTGTTGCTAGATCAAATGTCTTAGCTTTTTCATCTTTAGGAGCAAAAGTCACACTTATTGCTCCCAAGACTCTCTTACCCCCATCGATAGAGAGGTGGCCAGTTAATATTTCAAATGTTTTAGATGATGTTATTTCCGACCTGGACGCCTGTTATCTGTTGAGAATGCAGTCCGAAAGACACAGCAGAGGACTTGTGCCTTCTTTGCGTGAATACACAAAAGATTTTGGTTTAAATGAACGGAGGAGCAAAATGCTTTCGAAAGATGCACTGATTCTTCACCCAGGCCCAAAAAATCAAGGAGTGGAAATTACCGCTGAGGTATCAACTGACCCACGGTCCATAATTCTTGACCAAGTTACAAATGGAGTTTCCTTAAGAATGGCAGTTCTTTTTATGCTTCTGGGGCAGCATGAGATGTCTCAACAAAGCGAGTTGTAGAAATGGGAATTGTCTTAAAAGGTGGAAAGATTCTTGACAGAAAAGGTGAAAGGTCTCTGGACGTATCTATAGGGGCAGATGGAAAAATTTTAGAGACCGGCAAAAAATTAGAGGGGGATGTCGAAGTCGATTGCTCCGGTTGCGTTATTTCATCAGGACTCGTTGATCTTCATGTGCATCTTCGAGAACCAGGAGATGAAGAGGCAGAGACCATAGAAACTGGTGCACGCTCTGGGGCTATGGGAGGTTTCACGGCGCTAGTTGCGATGCCAAATACTGAACCAGCAACCGACTGTCTTGCAGTAGTTGAACAAGTTAAAACCCTTGGAAAAAAGTCGTCTTGTGAAGTTATTCCGTCTGCTGCGATGACTGTAGGACGAGAAGGTAAAGAAATGGTTCAGATGGGAGAACTGGTAGATAACGGCATTGGGATTTTCACAGACGACGGGAAAGGTTTGCAGGATCCGCAGCTTATGCGCCGTTTGATGGAATACAGCACAGGTCTTGAATCTCGGTTGGGTAGGCCCGTAGTCTTAGCGCAACATTGTGAAGTTCATGAACTAGCCGAAGGTGGTCACATGCACGAAGGTGAGTGGTCTTCGTTTTTGGGAATACCCGGGCAGCCTTCAGAGGCTGAAGAATTGATGGTCATGCGAGACATAGCATTGTCAAAAATGACAGGAGCAAGAATTCATTTTCAGCACCTTTCTACCCTTGGTTCAGTGCAGATGGTCAGAGAAGCAAAAGCTGCAGGTCTACCTGTTACAGCTGAAGCCACTACACATCACTTCACACTCACAGATTCTGCATGTAGCTGCTACAACCCTGTTTTTAAAGTCCACCCTCCTTTGAGAACAGAGACTGATATAAAAGCGATAAAGGAAGGATTAGCGGACGGAACTATTGATGCAATAGCTACCGACCATGCACCTCACAGCCAGCATTCTAAAGAAATGCCATTTGATGAAGCACCACCCGGGATGCTAGGACTGGAAACAGCGTTATCTCTTTCCCTTGAACACAGTGGACTTGATTTGCATGGAGTGCTGAATCTGCTTTCTTGGCAACCTGCCAAAATAGCTGGGGTGGACGACCGTCACGGTATGACAGTCGAAAAAGGGAACTCGGCGAACCTATGTGTAATTGACCTAGATGAGACATGGACAGTTTCAGGGAAAGAAATGTTAAGTAGAAGTTCAAATACTCCATATGAAGGATGGAACCTTAGAGGACGCGTACGGCACACTATAAATAACGGACTTTTGGTTGTTTTTGATGGAGAATCTACCAAGTGAAGAAAAACCAAAAAAAATTAGTTGAAGCACATTTAGTTCTCATGGATGGAACAATTTTCACCGGAGAGATGGTTGGCGCTGCACCTGAAGGGGGAATTGTTTCAGGAGAAGTTGTGTTTAACACTGTGTTGAGTGGATATCAAGAAGTAATAACAGACCCTTCTTACGCCGGCCAGCTAATAACTTTTACTTACCCACACATTGGGAATTATGGTGTTAACACTGAAGATAATGAAAGCTCGTCTTCCTTTTGCAGAGGCATCGTGGTAAGAGACTTAAGTAGGAGGCACAGTAATTGGAGAGCCACTCAGAGTCTCGATGAAATGCTCAAATCAAGAGGAATTTCTGGAATAGCTGGTGTAGACACTCGTCGATTAACCCGACACATAAGAAACCTAGGAGCTATGCCAGGTGCATTTGGTGATGTTGATATTGAAAAATTAAAACTAGCTGCCAGCAAAGAATCAGGAACCGACAATATAGATCTTGTAAAAACAGTTACTTGTGATGAAATCTACGATGTTGCTTCAACTGGCGGCAAGAGAAAAATCGTTGCTTATGATTTTGGTATAAAGTCAACGATTCTTCGACACCTATCTAAGTTAGGTGATATCACAGTGGTGCCAGCAAGTACTTCATCCGAGGTTGTTTTAGGTATGAGACCTGATGGGGTTTTTTTATCAAATGGTCCGGGAGATCCAGCGCCACTGGATTATGTCCGAGAAAATATAAAAAAGATTCTAGGGGAAGTGCCTATATTCGGGATTTGTTTAGGGCATCAACTTTTAGCAGAGACTTTAGGAGCTGAAATTTTCAAACTTCCATTTGGACACCATGGAGGAAATCACCCTGTAAAAAATATAAAAACAGGCATAGTTGAAATAACAAGCCAAAATCACAACTACTGTGTCGTGGAAGGTTCGATCAAAGACGCAGAAGTAACTCACATAAATTTAAATGACGGGACCGTTGCTGGCATTAATTGCCTTAACGTTCCAGCTTTCAGCGTTCAATATCACCCGGAAGCCGGCCCCGGACCTCACGACAGCAACTATCTTTTTGAGCAGTTTGAAAATCTTCTGAGGAAAGCAGGATAGATCCGGTGCCTAGAAGAGAGGACATAAAAAGTATTCTTCTAATCGGATCAGGGCCAATAGTTATCGGCCAGGCATGCGAATTTGACTATTCAGGAACTCAAGCATGTCGCGTGTTAAAAGAAGAGGGTTATCGAGTGATACTTGCTAATTCGAATCCAGCAACGATCATGACAGATCCTGATTTCGCTGACGCTACATATATAGAACCGCTAAGAATGGATGTAATAAAAGAAATCATTGAGAAGGAGGCCCCGGATGCTTTGTTGCCAACACTCGGTGGTCAGACAGCTTTAAATCTTGCTCGAGAACTAGCAGAAGAAGGAATTCTAGAAAAAAATAATGTCGAACTGATTGGTGCGGACGCAGATGCAATTGCGACCGCAGAAGATCGGGAAAAGTTTAAAGTAGCAATGACAGAAATTGGCCTTGGAGTCCCTGCTTCAGGAGTTGCCCGCAACATTGAAGAAGCACGCGAAATCGCTAAAAAAGTTGGACTACCTTTAATAGTTAGACCCGCTTACATTCTAGGTGGCAAGGGTACGGGTATAGCTTCAACAAACGAAGAGTTTGAGCAAATAGCAGAACGCGGTATTGAAGCAAGCCCTATAAATGAGATTCTGATCGAGAAGTCAATTGCAGGGTGGAAGGAATTCGAACTTGAGGTAATGCGCGACAAGGCGGATAATTGCGTTGTCATCTGCTCAATTGAAAATTTGGACCCCATGGGAGTGCATACAGGAGATTCAATAACAGTTGCTCCTGCACAAACTCTTACTGACGCCGAATATCAGATAATGAGAGATGCAGCATTCGCATGTTTACGTCGTGTTGGAGTCGAAACAGGCGGGTCGAACGTTCAGTTCGCTGTAAATCCCAGTACGGGTGAACAAGTAGTAATAGAGATGAATCCTAGAGTAAGTAGATCTTCAGCTCTGGCTTCAAAGGCAACAGGTTTCCCGATAGCAAAAATTGCCACTCAACTAGCTATTGGGTACACATTAGATGAAATAACTAACGATATAACAAAAGAAACTCCCGCTTCATTCGAACCAAGTATCGATTATGTAGTCACGAAGATTCCGCGATGGACTTTTGAGAAATTTCCCGGTTCTACAGGAGTTTTGGGAACGTCAATGCAATCCGTAGGGGAGGTGATGTCCATAGGTAGAACTTTTCCAGAGTCTTTACAAAAGGGTATGAGGTCTCTGGAAAATGGTAGACGAGGACTTAACGCTGACCCGGGAGAGCATAAATTTTCGGAAATAGAAGATGAAATTCTGATAAGCAAAGTTGGAATTCCGACATCTGAACGTCTCTTCCAACTTGAGGCACTGCTACGAAGGGGCTTTTCGATCGAGAGACTGTATGAAGAGACGTCCATAGATCCATGGTTTATTGATCAGATCTCAATAATTTCAGAAGAAAGAATGGCTCTTGAAAAACAGACTCCAGAAGAACTATCACCAAGTGAATGGAAGCGCGCAAAACAGATAGGTTTTTCAGATGCACAACTATCTTTCCTCTGGGGATGCAGTTTAGAGAAAGTAAGAGAGCTGAGAGAAAAATCTGGTGTATGGCCGACCTACAAGACAGTGGACACATGTGCAGCAGAGTTCTCCTCTGAGACTCCTTACCACTACTCGACGTGGGAAGATGAAAATGAAGTCCTACCTTCAGAAAAGCCTAAAGTCATAATTTTAGGAGCTGGTCCAAATCGAATCGGTCAAGGAATCGAATTTGACTACTGTTGCGTCCACGCGAGTTTTGCTCTGAGTCAAGCTGGTTATGAGACAGTCATGGTGAATTGCAACCCAGAGACAGTCTCGACAGATTATGACACTAGTGATCGGCTTTATTTCGAACCCCTTACTTATGAAGACGTGAAAAACATAATCGACATAGAAAAACCTGAAGCGGTAATAGTTTCATTGGGTGGTCAGACGCCTCTTAAATTAGCAGGGGTCCTTCCACCAAATTTGATAGCGGGCACAAGTCCAGAATCAATAGATCGGGCGGAAGATCGTGAAAACTGGAACCAGCTTTGTGCGGAGTTGAAAATTCCTCAACCGCCCGGTGGAACAGCAAAAGATTTTCAAGAAGCTCTTGAGGTGGCAAAAAAAGTTGGCTATCCAGTTTTGGTTAGGCCCTCTTATGTCTTAGGAGGAAGAGCTATGGAGATCGTATATGACGATAGCCAGCTCGAAAAAACTATGGATGAAATGACTCGTTTTGGCAGTTTGGGAATAGAAGGGGGTTTATCAGCTGAGAGACCCGTTTTGATTGATCGATTTCTTGAAGATGCAACTGAGGTTGACGTTGATGCTGTGCGTGACCATGAAGGGGCTGTTCTTATTGGAGCGGTGATGGAGCACGTAGAAGAGGCTGGCATCCATAGCGGGGATAGCGCCTGTGTGATACCACCTCCCAATCTTAAAAAAGAAATAGTGGAACTTATAGAAAGCAACACTAGAAAGATCGCAGAAGACCTTGATGTCAAAGGTTTGATAAACGTTCAGTATGCGGTAAAAGATGACGAAGTCTACGTGATCGAGGCCAATCCGAGAGCTTCGAGAACGGTGCCTTTTGTTGCCAAAGCTACAGGAATTCCCCTTGCGAAAATCGCGAGCCGAGTGATGATGAATACCTCTCTCAAAAAATTGCGTGAAGAAGGCTTTATCCAAGAGCCAGTAAAAGGTGACCATATTTCAGTCAAAGAAGCCGTATTGCCGTTTAATCGTTTTCCTGAAGCGGATCCGGTTTTGGGGCCTGAGATGCGCTCCACAGGTGAGGTAATGGGAATTGATCTTACACCCGGGTTAGCGTTCGCGAAATCACAGATAGCGGCAGGGGGGGCACTTCCAACTGAAGGAACAGTTTTCATGTCTCTTGCGGATCGTGATAAAAGTTCAGGCTTAGAAGCAGCAAAAGGATTTTTGAGACTTGGTTTGGAAATAGTAGCCACAGGAGGAACAGCAGCTTATTTAGAAGAAAATGGAGTAAACGTTGCTCACCGAGTAGCGAAGATCGGAGAAGACGGAACTGATGCTGTCCGCTTGATCAGATCAGGCAAAATTCAACTTGTGGTAAATAGTCCGCGCGGAAGAGGCCCACGAGCAGATGGCGATCATATAAGAGGGGCTGCTGCTGCAGAAGGCATTCCTTTGCTAACCACGGCAGCAGCTGCACTTGCTGCCGTAGAAGGTTTGACAGATTGGAAAAAATACCCTCTCTCTGTTAGACCGCTTCAGGATTACCATCTTGGAGTTTTCAAATCAGAAGTGTCAGAAAATGAATGATTCATGAAAAGGGTTAAAAGAGATACCGACCTGACGACCTGTCTGGGATCAGTTACTCTACCAAACCCTGTTATGACCGCTTCGGGAACAGCGGGTTACGGCAATGAATTATCTGAGTATATGGACTTACAGGAAATCGGAGCAATTGTAGTTAAGTCGCTTCATGCAGGGAAATGGGAAGGCAACTTAGCCCCGCGACTTCATCCAACACCATCAGGAATGTTAAATAGTGTCGGTCTCCAGGGGCCTGGGGTGAAAACGTGGGTAGATGAAAAGTTGCCGGCATTAAGAAACTCTAACGCTCGTATAGTTGCGAGTATTTGGGGTTCTACAGTGCAAGAGTTCATTGAAGCGGCTTCTCACCTACGTGACACACCACCTGAGGTAGTTGCAATAGAAATAAACGCTTCATGTCCTAATTTGGAAGACCGAAGAAAACTATTTTCGCACTCAACCCAAGCCATAACGGAAATAGTGGAAGCAGCAAAAATTGTCGAAAAACCGCTTTGGGCAAAACTAAGTCCTAATACACCTGAATTGCCGGATATTGCGGGAGCAGCTCATAAGGCGGGAGCTGAGGCTGTTGTAGTAGCAAACACTGTTCTAGGTATGGCAATTGATATTGAATCAAGAAAGCCGATTTTAGGAGCGAAGCGTGGAGGTCTATCTGGACCAGCAATAAGACCGATTGCTGTTCGAGCAGTTTATGACACTTTCGAAGCACATCCAGAATTGCCAATTATCGGTGTCGGGGGTATTAATAGTGCAGAAGATGCATTGGAGTTTATTCTCGCGGGTGCAACGGGGTTGCAGATAGGTACAGCAATTTTCAGAGACCCAAGAATTTGTAAAAAAGTTATAGCAGGGCTTTCAAAATGGTGTGAGAGACATGAAGTTCAAAAAATCAGCGACTTGATTGGAGGAGCGCATGACTGAGAAATATGAGTCATTAGATGAGTTGTTCGAAGATGAAAATTTCGAAATTAGTAAAGAGTCAGAAGACAATGTCCCATTAGAGGTTAAAAACCGTCTAGCTTTGGCATTGGATGTGGACGATTTGATTGATGCCAGACGTCTTGCTGGTTCTCTTTTCGATTTTTTCGGCACTGTAAAGGTCGGGTTGGAACTATACGCGGCAGCGGGACCTGATTCCGTAGGGGTTTTTACAGAGGCAGGGTTTGATGTTTTCTGTGATTTGAAACTACATGACATCCCTACAACAGTTCACAAGGCTGCCCGTGTCGTCGGGTCAGTAGGGGCACGATGGGTTACGGTTCATGCTTCAGGAGGAGAAGAAATGCTCAAATCCGCAGTAGAAGGTTTGAGGGAAGGAGCAGAAAGCGTGGGTCTGCCGACCCCAGGTGTTCTAGGAGTGACGGTGTTAACAAGTGACTCTATAAAAAATGAAGAAACAATTGTTTCACGTTGTGAAACTTCGCTAAAAGCAGGTTGTGAGGGCATTATTTGTGCCGCCCCTGACCTCGGAGTCACTTCAAGTTTTTCTGATAAATTAATCAGAGTTGTTCCAGGTTTAAGGATGCCTGACGGCAATAGTCATGATCAAGTGAGAGTAGCAACACCTATGGATGCGATCAGTGGTGGAGCCGACATGTTAGTGATCGGAAGAATGGTAACGGAAGCCGAAAACCCTATAGAAGCTTCCGAGGAATTAGTAAGTGGGCTTTTAGGTTAAAAATTTTGCTTCTGCAAAATGCAAATTTCCCAAAGATTGCCTAACATGGTCATCGCATGAACCGACCTCCGCAACTAACAGATGAACAGAGGCGCCAAGCTCTGATAAAGGCAGCAGAAGCTAGAAAGTTGCGTGCCGAGATTAAAGAACTTCTAAAAATGGGATCATTGTCCCTAGAAGACTTACTGGAACGTTCTGATACTGATGAAAGTCTTGGCCGAATGAAAGTCCTTGCAGTTCTGGAGTCACTGCCTCGACTCGGAAAAGTAAAAGCGCGTAGAACTATGGAAGAAATCGGTATTAGTGAAAGTCGTCGATTGCGTGGTTTGGGTGCTCAACAACGAGCTTCGCTTGTGTCGCGTTTTGCTGATCAACCGTGATACCTGAAGGAGTCAAAACGCCTTTGGTTATTGTCATATCGGGTCCCGGTGGTGCAGGTAAAGGAACGATAGCACGCAAGCTATGTGAGAAAGATCCGACAATTACTGTCAGTAGGTCGTGGACAACGAGGGCGCCTCGGACAGATGATAAAAACGACTCTTATTTTTTCGTTAACGATTATGAATTCAACGAACATAAGGACAACGGAGGCTTCATCGAATGGAATGAGTTCTTAGGATTCATGTATGGAACCCCTATGCCTGACCAAGATGACGAAAAAGATTTAATTCTGGAAATAGATGTATCTGGAGGACGTCAAATCTGTCAAAAGCTCCCACAAGCAATTTTGGTATTTATTGATGTCGAGGATTCAGAACTGCGTAGACGTTTAGCAGGAAGAGGCGATAAACAAAGCGAAATAGATAAACGCTTACTGGAGGCAGAAAGAGAAAGAAAAGAAGCTAAAGAACTGAATTATCAGATTGTTCTTAATGATGACCTTACGAAGGCCACGAAAGAAATATACGAAATTATTTGTAGAGCTCGACTTTAAAGGACCGTAGGGAAGTTACTCTCATCCTGATACCTTGGATATGCCGCAGGAACCGCCTGCAAAGTGGCATTTCTTCAAGAGGAGTCGCTATGCGACGATATGACACATTGATGAACCCAGAGATAGAGGGTCTTCTAGACACGACTGAATCGAAATTTGGTCTTGTTGTTTTAGGGGCTAGAAGGGCTCGACAAATAACTTCTTATTTTGGTCAGTTAGGTGAAGGTTTGGGAGCCTCAGTTCCACCTCAGATAACTTCAACTTCAAGAAAACCGTTGTCAATAGCTTTTGAAGAGGTATCAGTTGAGAAAATTGTTCCCATAGAACTCCCGGACGAACCTGAAATCGAAGAAGTTATTGAAGCAGAAGCAGAAG
>CEVP01027520.1_pt1 | contig 9909 bp, 4 predicted proteins | sample 427071 | NCBI WGS metagenome assembly CEVP01 (sample SAMEA2623808, study PRJEB7988) | marine metagenome | isolation source: saline water (ENVO:00002010), including | reverse complement strand
TCGGTTGGGAAACTATAACTAATACTGCTAAGATATGCTGGACGAATCATGCATGAACTTGTGGCTGTACCCGTTGCCTTAGTTACTGTTTGAGGATAGATAACGAGCTTAACAGCACTACGATTATCACTGCACTCTGTCAAGTCTTTAGCGGCGTTTGCTTCACCTTCCTTGATCATTGTTCTTTCATAGATCGTCTGACTACCATCGAGAGTTCTAGTCAAACTAATTTCTACATCAGGAATATCTTCAGCGATATCACCTGGCTCAAGAGCACCGATCTGATAAACAGGCTCTAGATTAAAGTTAGAAGTGATACCTACACTCTGTAAAGAGTTAATAGTCTCAAAACTCGCAGCGGTAATAGTTCCGACAGCATCTGATCCAGATACATGTCCTAACATTACTTTTTGACAAGCATAAAAAGTTCTTACATTGGCCATAATGAAATCTCCGATAGTAGTATTTTAAAGGTTATACGAGTGTCTCGGTGGTTAATCTTATTGTACACCAATAAAGATTTTTATTTCTACTTTCCATATCCATAATGTTCACATCCTTAATAAAAGTATTATTCCAAAAATAATCGCTATTTTCAGCAGCAAGCTCGTGATAATAAGATCCTGATGGATTAATAGAACCACGATAATCTAAGGGATAGACACCACTATTGACAACTTTATTTAGGTCATACATGTTAATAGTGCCTTCTTTTTGAAGTCTCAAAATATCCGCAATTCTATTCTTGTCACTACCATTTTCTGTGAAAACATGTAATAAAATATCTTGAGTAACCATAAAATTTCTAGCCCCTAATTGCCAACCTTTTGATGAGCTACTAGCTATAGGTTCTATAATTATAGCAGGCATCTGTACACGATGGTTAGAAGACATATTATAATCACCACTTTTAGGTTGATTAAGAGAAGTTGGTTTATAGGTTAATTCCTGTAATTCTTTCCAGTGGGGATCTGTACTAGATTTGTATATTTGACACCATCTGTGAGCATGGTTGGTAGATACTTTTGAGGTTTTTGGAATAGCTTTATCAAAAATGACCTGTCCTAAAGGATAATTAATGTGATACCCTGTAGCAGCTACTCCTGTTTGACCAGCTATAAAATTAGTATTAATATTAATACCAGATATAGCATTAGGCGTATTGTTGTCAAAATATCCATCATCCCAATAAAAACCACTTTGCCAAACCCAATCTTTTTTAGCACTTTGCCAAACTTGTCCATCCTTATATCCTGGGGTAGAAACTGTTTTTAACTCATGAAAAGTTCCACCATATAATCCACTAGTGGGTACATCTACATTGATATAACCACCTATGTTTAGAAAGCCCCAATCTAAATATGCTTTTATGTTTTCTTCTAATTCATCTAATAATAAATTATCTCCTAATTTATCAACACCATTAAATACTTCATATGATGGTAAGTAGGTCATAAATTTTTCTCCAAAGCTCTTTTGACTATATTTTGCATGGTGGCATCGTCTATCTTACTAATAGCTCTATACACCCAATTATTACTTTCAGTTCCAGCAAACTTAGCTGGTAGCCTGTAATTACTTTTTGAACTTACCATAATAGCCATACCTGTACGAGATCTAGGATTAGGACCTATTTGTATTTCATAGTCTTTTATCAATACGTCTCCACCTCTTAAAAGCAACCACTCTAGCCAAGGCACCACAGAACCCGTACTAGAATCTTTAATTTTAGCTGCACTAGAAGATAAGACATCAGAATAATCACTTTTAATCATACTAACAGAAAATCCACCCCTCAAGCCATTGCTAGTTGAGTTAACTTTATTATTGATAATTTTAATATTATTAGACCAGATATTTACAATTTGATCAACTATACCAGCATCAGGCACACCTAATTGATATTTAAGTTCTCCTCCTAGTAACGACCTATATTCTGGTTCAGCTTGAATAAATTGTTTGACTAAACTTTTTAGAGCATCATTGATATCTTGTTTGGATTTGTTAAGTGCAGACTGTGCCTGTTTCTTTAGACCATTTAAGATCTGCTTGCTAATGTCTGAATCACTATTTACTAATTTAAGACTAAATTTCATGATCTCTGCCACATAGTTATAATATAATCATTAGATCCTAGCCCAGCAGGATTTGGATCTCCGGCTAAACTATATCTATAATTATCATAACCAGATAAATTTGTATCCATTATCATTTCTTTGCAATTCTTAAATTTTGGGAGAGTATCTATTTTAGATATACTTTGAATCATACCGTCTGATACTCTAGCAGATTTAGAATCCCAATTTAACCAATATTTACTATCAAATATTACAGCTAAATATACTGTCTCATCCGTAGAAGTATCAATGTATCCGTAACCATTACAAACTGGACATATAGTATTTCTAGAAAAACTGACAACCGGAGAAGATTTAGGCATGTTGGCTGATCTCTGAGAAATAGGATCAAACTCACAATTGTAACATAAGTCTCTTTTACTATTTTCATATTTTAGAGTACAAGGGACGCTTAATCCATTTTGAGCAATCAAGGTGTCTATTGAGTCTTTAAAAATTTTTTTAAATTCTGGCGTAATTAAATTATCAAACATTTTATACCTCTTTTATTATTAATAACCACCGCCTCCGCCTCCACCACCACCACCACCATCAGCGGACTGATAAACTGTAATATTTTGAGTATCACTCACACTAGCAGAAGCAGAAACAGAGCTAGCTGTTACTGAAACAGTAATACTTTGATCTGTATCTGTATCCAAGTCTGTTGTATTAAGTGTTACACTAGAACCTGTCGTACTAGATAAAGATACACCTGTAGCAGTTGTTACACTCCAAGAATAAGTTACATCAGTTGCCGTACCGGTAGGAGTCGCAGTCAGTGTAACACTAGATCCCCCATTCGCAGTAGTGTAAGAACTAATAACTACAGCCGTCAATGTCGGCGCGCTAGAGTCTGAGGCTTGAACTATAATAATAGTTTTAGAGTCTGCTACATTTGTGGATGCACTTGCAGAAGTTGCAGTTAGTATAATGTCTATAAGCTGATCAGCATCTTGATCTAAATCTGTAGTATTCAAATTAACACTAGATCCTGTACTACTAGATAAACTAGCTCCCGTAGTAGTTGATCCACTCCATGCGTATGTTACATCAGTAGCTGTACCAATCTTACTTGCAGTTAAGGCTATAGATGAACCTCCATTAACGCTAGATAGAGAATCAATTCTTGTACTTGTTAAGGTGGGAGCAGGACTAGTGCATGTGCCGTCATATATCAAATTATTCTGGCCTCCCATATATCCATGATAATAGCACTCATAAGATGTCGTAGTAAAGTTTCCAGTAAACACACCTGTTACTGTTCCATAATAATAATTATACGTATTACCATCCAAAGCTGTTTTACTTCCCTGTAATGTTGTGCCAGAGTATGATATTGGCTTACCATTACTATGGAAAGCTATAGGATGATTAGAAGGAACATTATTAAATACATAGGTTCCTGTATTAGCTTTAAAGCGATGAGTATTGCTAGAATTGCTATCAAACACATATCTATTACCATCACCAGTATTAGCTATAGTCACATCTATACTACCATCTAAACAAACGTCTGTCTTACTAGGAGCAAGTGAATCACAATCAAAATTACCATGATAATGTTCACTTAGACCATTAGGCATCCAATAATATACTCCTTCTACTGTATGTTGATGAGCTGTGCCATCTCCATTGGAATCTCTAATAGCATCATTTTCTGAAGAATATAATGGATAATATCCGGCTACACAAACAGGATCTTCTGAATGATCTAATATAAACGAAGTATTAGCGATTAATGTATTGAATGCAGAAATTGATTTAGCTGTCAAGTATACATTTACGCTTTCGTCGTTCCTTTGTTGTACATTAGTCGTATCGATCGTATACAATGTTTGGGTACTACTACCTGTCCCTGAAACAAGCGGACTACCAATGAAACTCCATTGATAAGTAATATCGTTAGCCGTAGAGACTACAGAACTACCAAAAGTATGACCGCTACCTGCTAATAAAGAAGAAATTCCAGACGTAATATTTAAACTAGTAAAACTTGTACCAGAAACTACACTAATAGCAAATGATTTTTCAAAAAATCTATTTGTCTCATCCGTGGTTCTAATTCTAACATTGTGAGACGGTTTGATGTTGGCACTCAATATTGAATTTACTCTAAATTCATTATTATAAATACTAAAGTTAGCATTATCATCAGAATTATCTCCAGCAACTAAACTATATGTATGCACATCATCGGTATTTGTATCAGCAGTACTTAAAGTACCTATGATGGCATCAATCGTAGCCTTTTCACTTACAGTATTATCTGATAAAGTTATATCGGTTGGTGCAGCAGGGGTCGTTGCATTTGATGTTCCATTAGGTCTATAATATGTATTGCCTAAAATAACAAGAGTTTCATATGTCCCATCTCCACCATTTAGAAGACCATAATTTTGTGCAGAAGGGGTTGTTGTAAATAATGGGAAGTATCCATCTACCTTAATTGGTAATAGAGATGATTCTAAATCTTGTTTGACTTTCTTGTTTTTAGAAAAATTGCCTATAATATAAGGGTATTGTGGAATAAGTAAACTATCACTAGTAAAGGTCAAATAATAAGCGTAGGTCCCTTCTGGGTATTCAGGTGTCACTGCATATCTACCATTGTATTGATCTAAAATACCCGAACCTTCAGCATATTCAAAATCTTCTACAAAAGCACCAGCAGTTAAATTATACGCTATATCATTAACACTTATAGAATTAGTATACTTCCAATCTACTGGCCTATGACTGTCTCCAGTTTTAGCAATGTAGGAGCTTGTCATTAATGAACATGATGAGGTTATATCATCAGAATCACTATATCCAAACGGACCATATACTGGATAGCCATCAAAACAAAATCCTACAATTTTAGAGTGTCCGTTACTATGCCTAAAATAATCACTATTATAATTACTGCCACTATAGTAAGGATTGTTGTTGTATACTAAAGAATCATCCCAACATCTAGTTAGAAATCTTCCATCATAATATGCATAAGTGCGAGCAAAATTGACATATCCTCCACAATCATCCATCTTGAAATAATTACCAAAATGAGATCTATTGTAATGAAAACCGGTGGGAGGAGTATATATACCAATCGATTCTGTTCCTGCTCTTGGCGCAGAGAACATTACTCCATTAGCACACATCCCGTTAAATCCAGAAACGGCAGATTCTGATGATGCTACATTTTTACCACCTCTATACCTAAACGTAAAACTTGTATTTTGATCAGCTATCTGATAAGCATTAAAAAAGTCAGATCTGTTAATTATACCGTCATTAACTAAATTTGTACTAGCTTTAGCAGGGAACGGGTCGCCATCAGTACTAACAACAGCATTAATACCAGAAAAATAAATTTCAGTAATACTAGGGTAATTTCCAGAATCTAATGAAATAGCTATACTAGCTGGATCAAACCACACCCCAGTATTTAAAGATACTCTTTTCCAAAAATTAGTATCTGTACATATATATAAAGTCTCATCTGTAAAATTAACATTACCAGCTAATCCACGAGAATAAGGGCTAAATATTTCACCACTACTAAAAGGATTAAAAACCTTATCTAGACTGAAAACTAAACTATTAAAAGAAGAATTGTATTGAAGGTCTATTCCATTTTCAGCAACAATATTGATTTTTTCACTTTGACTTAAATTCATAGACATTCTAGGACTATCAGCATTGACTTTAGAATCACCTACAACCAAATGAACATCTCTATCTGTTGGAAAAACTATAGAATCATTATCTACTTTGACATAATTTAATTCATTCCATCCAGAACTATTATTTCCAATTTTTAGTAGATTCGTATCTGTTTCAAAACCAGGTTCTCCTAAACCTAATATAGGATTAGTTCCACTCCAACTAACAGCGGTATCTCTACGAAGTCTAATTCTAGTATAATTAGCATCATTAAATGTATGAGATGCTCGTGGTGCTTCCCCCTTAGATGGTTGTATGGGTTCAGAATTAATTGAATATGGACCTAAACCAACACTATTTCTAGCGGCTACTCTAAATACATAAAGGGTATCGTTGTCTAAATTTTCTAATCTAAAGGTTGTATTATTAGATACTCCAGCACTTTCCCATGATGTTAGGCTAAAATCAGTTAGGCTTGTTCTAATTGCATATTCTATGACATATTCTGTAATAGTAGCTTCACCGTCATCTATAGGAATATCCCATACAAGATCGATAAGTTTATAGCCAGGCTCTCCTATTACATTTCTAGGTCTAGTAGGTAGCACAGGATTATAATTAAATCTAATATATGAATCATCAAAATTAAAAGCCAACAAGCCTGTATTACTATCATATGGAATTATGGCAAATGTTAGTGATTCACCGGTTTGCCAAGTTGGGCTGTTAATAGCACCACTTGCAAGACTACTGACATCAACACTATTATATCCTGCAGATAAAGTTCCTGATACAAAACCAGTATCTCTATAGATAGCAGAATCATAAATATCTGCTGCATCTCCGGCTACAAGTTCTTGATATAGAAAAATTTTCGCAGGAACATTGAAGCTATGATCACTAATGCTATTAGTATACAGTATAGCATTTGCTGAGTTTATAGAACCATTGTACAGTTTAATATCCTTACGAATACTAGCGGAACCATATGTGCCAGTAGGCAATAGCTCACTACCTATCTCATCTATTCCAAGAACTACCCCACTGTATTGGCCGACTAAACCATAGTAATTACTAGTTGATGGAAAGCCAGAAGCTTGGAAAGCATAGCCCAGAGATTGGCTCTCCGACCCTGGAACACCAGTATTTGCTAATAAAGAATAATTAGGTAGATCATCAGCGAAGTCTTGTATTCCACTAGAAAGAAAAATATCTCGATTAAAACTCATGTTTTTCTAACTCCTAAAATTAGTCCTGACGGATCTGCTATTAGTCCTGTTGTCCAAGGTTGATTTGTTGCTGGATTATTAAGCACAAAAAATTCTCGTGTTTTTCCATATCTAGTTTTAGTTAAATTTATATTTTCATCTAGATTTATATAAGATTCCTTATCAATTAAGAATCCTGTTGATGGCACATCAAAATTATCTCTATATCTAGTTGTCATAAGACCATTTGCATCAGCTGCACTACCTTGTGTTAGTCTGTACTGTCCCATAATATTATTACCACCAATAAATGTTGGGAAAATCTTAGCATTACTAAAATTTCCTCCGTCTGTCTTGTATCTATTTAGATATTGCCCAAAAGCCTGGTCTTTAAAACTAGATGTCCCGACGTTGTGATGATAGAATGGTCCGTTTCCTGTTGCACTAGCTACATATAACTGTTTTACATATACGTTTTGTGGTGAACCAATACTAAAATCATAAGAAGGTCTAATACCTATATTTTCTCCAGAATTCACATAAATTTGTGCCCAATTCGTTGGAAGTGCAGCACCGAAAGATTCGAGGTTGCCATAAGCCCCATTAAAAGTAAATTGTTTGACATTATTCCTATAAATTTCAAACTTATGGTAACCACAAGTGAGACATGAATCCATATTTAGTACTAAAAATCCTGTATCATCTACAGTAAATGAAATAATATCTTGATTAAGAATATCTGTTGGATTTTGTATAGTCAAAACACCGGTTGCAGGATTATTAAGTGTACCTGAGCCTACTAAGGCACCTGACGGTGAAGATAAGCTTAATAACATATTTTTGTCTATATTAAAATCTCCACTAGGAAACGTCAGAGGATTCGAGTCAGGCCCCGTTAGTCCACTAGTATGACTCAAAGGAAATATGTCATAATAAAATTTATAACTACTTATTAATGGTTGATCATAATTCATGCCACTAGGTATAGATACAACATATTGGGAATTTTTAACACCATTAAGAAAACCATAGATTGGCCAAGCATTATTACTTGTTCCCTCCACATAATCTTGTACAAATGCTACATGATGCCATTGTCCAGTAGCAGCTGTTTGATCAAATAATAATTTAACATTTTGAGTATGAACATGAGTAAGATCAGTTCCACTAACACTCATACTATATGTTACGCCTTCTTGATCGCAAGATATATTAAAATCTTGACGTCTAGTTGGAGTCCCATACTCATATCCCGTAGGAGGATTTGTTCTGTAAAGATCAATAGGTTCTGATCCAGTAAAATACACCCAACTTTCTATAACAAATCTGTTATCATTAAACAGAGTTGAGTTATTTGTATACAAATGACTATTGTTGTAGGCATCATTATTATACAAATCAGTATAAGATTCGATGAAAGGTACCACGAAATGTGAGCTATCCATATTAACACCTGAACCAAATTTACTAATAGATGTTAGTGATGGTATTGGTGAAACAGGACTGAAAGTTATAGTTTCTTTTTTTAATGCATCTACTAAGCCGCCGCTTGGTCTTATTAGCAATGAAGTTTTACTAGCAAAATCTTTATCTACTTCTCCTGTTTTGATAACGGGAACGAATGAACTATCTAAAAATTCTTTTTTAGCAACTGTATAGATTTTCATACCTCCAATAGCATCTTGTATTTCGCGTCTCCAGTTATCTGCATGGCTAATACCCTCTATGTTTCCGCTACCAAAAGGAACAGCAGTCATTTGGCCAGCAGTAGGACTACTAATCTTGCCTGTATCTCCATCTAAATTCTTTAAAGCTAGTTTATGACTAGTGGTGTTGGTTGTCCATTCTCTATAAGGATCTACGGTGGGTCCTGCATTGTCTGAGAGGTCAGTAGAATACCCGAGATGGTTTCGGACACCCGGAGTAAAAGGAATAATCTTAGCTGTTTTTCCTAAGAATGTATTAGCTGTTCCACTACCATCATTTAAGATAATATCATCTAGAAGTGTATTAGCTCCTCTTTCATAATAGTTGGACTCTACATAGTTCATAGCGCTATAATAACTAGTACTACCACCATAGCTAGAAGATGTAGTATAAGCTATCGGAATAGAAGCATTGTAAGTTCTATTAAAAAATCTAATATTATCATAATTAAATCCACTTATACCTATTTTATCGTTCCATAAATCTTTGTCTGTAATAGTATCGTCTGTTGGTATAGTAAGTAGATCAACATCATCTAATTTTACTTTAATCTCTGGAGTAACTCCTGTCTGAATAATGCCAAATGTAAAATGACACCATCTACTCTGTGGTATATATGGAGAAGTAGTATTTCTATCTGCTACAGGCATTAATATTCTGCCACCGAGATCGCTCAAATCAGCAGCTTGTGCTGTCCCACTATGATAAGAAGCTGAACCTCTTGAATATAATGATCTGATGTTATAGTCAGCTAAATCATTAGCAATATTAAGATCAAAAGATCCACTAACACCTGCTAGTTGTTCAACCTCTAGACCTATTGTCATTTTTGTATTCTCTACAGTCTCAAGCTGGTTGCCTGTAGTTTTAATTATATTGAAAATTAATCCTGTAGTATTACCACTACAAAATGCCACAAGAGGATGCTTTGCTCCGAATCTTCCAGCCTTATCAGAACTGTGATAATTTGTATCTTTGGTTTCTATGCCGTGTATTCTAAAATTTAAGAAACTTTCACCACTTTGTGGTAAGTTAAAACCACTAACTTGTAAATAAGTAATAGGTGCAAGCAGACTAGAGTCGCTAATATCTAAATTATTTAATGCTAAAAATCCTAAAGGAGTTCCGAAAGCGGGATAAGTAACAGCGGCTGTACCCAAGCTGCTCGTCCCTTGATATTCACTAGCAGGTAGATGTCCATTATTAGGACTATAAGTATAATAATT
>CEVP01082980.1_pt1 | contig 9971 bp, 7 predicted proteins | sample 427071 | NCBI WGS metagenome assembly CEVP01 (sample SAMEA2623808, study PRJEB7988) | marine metagenome | isolation source: saline water (ENVO:00002010), including | reverse complement strand
CCTATTGTATTAACTGGTATAGATTACGAAGATAATTATGAAGGTGATTTCACAACAAGACGAGCAATCATCTATACATTATCTTTTACTGCAAAATTTTATTTGTATGGGCCTGTTACTTCACAGTCTGTTATCAAATCAGTTCAAGTTGACCAGTTTACAGATTTACCAGACAAATCACCTAAGAGAGAACAAAGATATAGTGTCACACCAGAACCAGTATCTGCTGAGTTTGATGACAACTTTGGATTCAATGAAACAACATCTTTCTTCCAAGATGCAAAAGACTTTAATCCAGAAACTGGTAGTGATGAATAAATAAGAGTAGGAGAATAAAGTGCCGATAAGAACATTACCAAGTAGAGCTATTGCAGATGCATCAATACAGGCTGTTGATATTGCAAGTAATAGTATATCAAAAGCAAAAATAGATGCAGACACACGATTAGGTCTGCAAAACGATTCAATTATATTAGATGGAACAGATGGTGCTGGTGCAAACAAAGGTGATTTTTTAACACTAAATGGTACGGATAATTCTAGTACAAATGCAGATGATAGAGTATTATTTAACGAAACTTTTCTAGATAAAGTAAATTTATTTAATATAAACACATTAGGTTCTGCTGGTACTGCACTTAAAGTAAATGATGCTGGAAATGATTTTACATTTGGTTCTGCTGGTACTCATGTTAAAATTACAGAAACAGATGTTACAGGCAGTGTTTCTGAAGTAATATTTGATAATACAATAATGACTGGTTATACTAGATTTAAAATCGTAGTTCATAATCTTACATTTTCAACAACAGCAGATTTAAGAATGGCAGATTCACCAGATAATGGTTCAACTGTATCATTTACTGGTTATTATGGTTCTCACTATTCACAGTTAGGTTCTTCATCTCACGCTTTAGGTTCTAGTAGTAAATCAAATTATTATGAATTTGAGGGTTGGAATTTTAAAGCAAATGTAGGAAATTATTTTGAGATTGATTGTGTGAATTTTGGTAGGTCAGATACTAATGATTACAAAAAATATATAGTTGATTGGATTCATTATAATAACAATAATAATCATTATGGTGTTATAAATTACTTTTCAAGTTCATTAGCATCTGCAATGAATTGGATAAGATTTTATCCATCAAGTGGTACAATAGATGAGGGAAAATTTATTGTTTATGGTGTAAATGAATAATGTCTAAAGTAAATAATATTCTAGATGAAACATTAATAGGTGAACAAATTATGAAGGTTGAAGATAAACCAAAAACTGTTGTCAAAACAAATAATGAAGGTAATGATTTTGAATATCAAAGACAAAATTTTTATTCATTAGTTGAAAAAGGACAAGATGCAATAGAAGGTATATTAGACCTTGCAAGGGAAAGTGAACACCCAAGAACATATGAAGTTGCTGGACAACTAATAAAAAATGTTGCAGAGGTCACAGAGAAACTTGGTGATTTACATTTGAAGATGCAAAAGTTGAAAGAATTACCAGACAAAGGGCCGAAGAATGTAACTAACGCATTGTTTGTTGGTTCTACAACAGAACTACAAAAAATGTTAAAAAATAATAAGTAGGTAAAATGTCTGATACTAAAGTAAACAGTGAGATGATTCAAGACTCTGGTAAAGTTAGTTCTAGTCAGATTCAACCTAATTCAGTTTCATCTGCTGATATATCAAACGCATCAATAGTTGATACTGATATCTCTCCATCAGCTGCAATCGCATTAAATAAATTTAGTTTGCCTGGAAGTTCATCAGATTTTTTAAAAGGTGATGGAAGTTTTGGTGCTGTTGATTTAAGTGCAGTAGGTAATAATGCATTTAATGTTGGTGTGTTAGGATTCAAAATGGCGGTCAATGAAGGACTGACTATTTTTAATCTTGTTGATGGTATTGTAGACGAATTTAATAGTGAGGGTGGTATTGATACTAGTGAAAACTCTAACGCAGCTTATGAATCTGCATCAGACTTTTATCAAAATTTATCACCTACGCCTGGTGTTGCAATGCATCTCGGTGTAGATGCAGTTACATTTGAAAACCCAGAACACGCACCATTAATTACATATACTTCTCAAGAGGCAACATTCGGTGCATTTGGAACTCAAGGTAGTATCACATTTCCCACATTAACAACTTCAATAGAAGCAACTATGGTTGGTGCTGGTGGTGCTAATAATGGTAATGGTGCTGGTGGTTCTGGTGGTAGTGTACAAGGTACAATAACAAGTCCATCTATTGCTGGTGCGACTTGGGATTATGTTGTTGGTGAAGGTGCTACTGGCCCACAATACAGTACCCCTCAATACACAGCTCCACAAATAGGTGGTAATGGTGGTTATGGTGGTGGAGGTGGTAGTGCTGTTGGTGGCGGTGGTGGTTTTACTGGAATTTTTGATGGTGAAGTTACAATTATAGAAGGTGGTGCATATAATGAAATTGGACTTCATCATCAACCAGATTCGCCTGGCACTTATCCAGATGAAGGGCCAGGTTTTGCAGATACAGTTTCCCCAACTAATGCAAGTGAATCAGTTTTAATTGTAGGTTCTGGTGCTTGTGGTGAGAACTCAAATGGTGCTCCACAAGCACAAGCTGGTGGTGGTGGATTTACTGCTGGTACTAATGGTTCTGGTAGTTTTAGTGTACCTACTGCTGGTTCTGGTGGTACTAATGCATCTGGTGGTGGTGCAGACCAAGAAGCAAACGGACATTTAGGGTCATACCCTTTTGGTGAGGGTTCTGGGTTTGGCCCAGCAGAGTGGACACAAGAATCTCCACATCCAGATGCAATACATTTTCAAGGTGGTGGTATTGCTTATCCACCTTATCATTATGGTGGTGGTGGTTCTGGATATCACGGAGGTGGTGGTACATCTGACCCAGGCGGTTATACTGGAGGTGCTGGTGGTGGTGCTGGATATTCTAATCCTACATATGTTCCCACTCCATCTTTAGAATATGAAACAGCAGTTGGAAGTAGAAATTCACATCCTGCTCCATTAAGTGTGTTTGATGAAGCACCATATTATACTGCATTACCGTCACCAAGACAAGCACTTTTTGTAGCTGGAGCTCAAGGTGAAGGTGCAGCTAGTGGTACTACAAACATTGGTGGTGATGGTGGTATTCTTTTAGTTTTTGATGCTGGTTCAAGTTCAACAAGTATGACTTTAGTATCAGATACTTTTACTGCAAACTCAACACCATCTACTTCACGAATTGTTTTATTCGCAGAACTAGCAGATGATTTAAATACCGATGTTGCAATATCAGTCACAAGAGATAATACTACATATAATTCAGTATCATTAACTGATACTGGATATGTAAGTGGTTCAAGTGGTATTAAGATATATACTGGTTCAACTCCTTTAACTGGAAGTGCTAGTCCACAAGTTCAGATGAGGTGGAAAGTTGTTGGTTCATCACTTACTGGTACAAATAAAATTCACGGAGTTGCACTACAATGGGCATAACTAAGTTAGAAAATCAGAATTTAAGTAATGATTCTATTGGAAGTGGAGAAATAGATACTGGTGCAGTTGATACTTCTAAAATAAGTGCAACAATTACAAATGAAGATATTTCTCCTAGTGCAAACATTTCAGCAACTAAGGTTGCATTACCTGGCCCACCATCACAATTTGTTCGTGGTGATGGTTCATTTGGTGCTATTGATACAACTGGTATTGATGAAAATGCATTTAACATTGGTGTCTTAGGTTTCAAGATGGCAGTTAATGATGGACTCACAATATTTAATTTAAAAGATGGTGTTGTAGATGAATTTAATGATGAATCTGGCGTAGATACTGCTGAAAATGTTACTGCATCTTACGACTCTAGTTCAGATTTTTATACGAATCAAGGAACAAATATTCCTATACCTTCTCCAGAAGTAGGTAGAACATCTATTACTTCACTTGGTTCTGGAACATATTCTGTTGAACCTGGCATTACAACAGTTAATGTATTAGTCGTTGGAGGCGGCGGAGGTGGTGGTTCTGGTGGTTATAATTATACTAAAGGTGGTGGTGCTGGTGCTGGTGGTTTAATTTATTACCCAGATTATCCAGTAACGCCTGGTGGTTCAGTTTCAGTATCAGTAGGTGCTGGTGGTGAGGGTTCTGGGTACAATCCTCCAGCGCCTGGTTCTGCACCTTATACACCAACTTCAAGACCAGATAGTCGTGTAGGAACTGGTGAATTTGGTGGTTACGAACATCCACAATATAGTTATCCAATGTCACACACATATTACTCGCCTGGACAAACTGGTACTGATTCTGCATTTGGGCCTCTTATAGGTGAAGGTGGAGGTGCTGGTGGTGGTTGGTTAACCAGTGGTTCACATCCATATATGGGTGGTGTATCTGGTGAAACTTATCACGAAGGTGGAAGTGGTGGTGCTGGTGGTTCTGGGCCACAAAGTTATGTTGGTGCTGGTGGAGAGGGTAAACAAACTGCAAATCATCCAATACCATTGACTCCATCAGTTTTACCAGTAAACTCGCCTGGAAGTTTTGGTAATAATGGTGGTACATTACAACCAGATGTTCCTACTGACACTGCAGCTGGTGGCGGCGGTGGCGCTGGTGGTGTTGGTGGAGATGTTGAAGGAAGTGGAGAAGCTGGTGGAGCTGGTGGTATAGGATTAAATTATAATATTGCTGATGGTACTACATCAGTGGGTTATGCTGGTGGTGGTGCTGGTTCTGATACGCCTGGTTTTCCAGATGGTACTTCAGTACCTTTTGGTGGTGGAGATACAAATCAAACTAATCATCAACAACCAAATTGGTTTCCTGGCTTGCCTGGTGCTGTAAATAGTGGAGGTGGTGGTGCTGGTGGAAGAAATGTTAATCCTTCTTCTCCTGCTGGTGGTGCATACGGTGGTGATGGTGGGCCTGGTATTATAATAGTTGCAGAAAGTAAACGAAATGTTTCTAATACAAGTATGACTTTAGTATCAGATACTTTCACTGCAAGTTCAACACCAACTAAAGCAAGAATTGTAGTATTTGCAGAATTACCAGACGGTCTTTCTGATTTTACTATAAGTGCAACAAGAGATAATAGTACATTCAATGCAATAACTCTTACAGACGAGGGTTTTGAAGCAGGAAGTTCTGGTATTAAAATATTTACTGGTTCAACTCCTTTAACTGGTTCAGCGAGTCCACAAGTTCAACTTCGTTGGAAAATAGTAGGTTCATCTTTGAGTGGTGCAAATAAAATTCACGGAGTATCATTACAATGGGAATAACAAAAGTAAATAAAAATCTTATTGGTGATAGTGCATTAGATTCTGATAAACTTGCAGATAGTAGTGTTAATTCAGATATAATATTAGATAATACTATCGCAAATACAGATGTATCACCACAAGCTAGTATTGCATTTTCAAAATTAAATTTGCCTGGTAGTGCATCAGAATTATTAAATGGTGCTGGTGCATTTCAAGTTGCAAATGTAGCACAATCAGATACAAATACTTTTAATATTGGTGTATTAGGTTTTAAAATGGCAGTCGCAGAGGGACTCACAATATTTAATTTAAAAGATGGTGTTGTGGATGAGTTTAATGATGAGTCTGGTATAGATACTGCTGAAAATTCTAATGTAACATATGATAGTTCTTCAGATTTTTACTCTGGTGGTTCTGGTTTTATGCCCTCTACTCCACCAACTCAAAATATATTTTCATTTACAGCAACTGGGCCCCACACATATACTGTTGAGTCTGGAGTTACGAGTGTTAATGTTTTAGTTGTTGGAGGTGGTGGAGGTGGAGGCTCTGGTGGTTATAATACTGTTAAAGGTGGTGGTGCTGGTGCTGGTGGTTTAATATACTATCCAAATTATCCAGTAACGCCTGGTGGTACAGTTGCAGTAGTGGTTGGTGCTGGTGGAGAAGGTGCTGGATATAATCCTCCAGCGCCTGGTTCAACACCTTACACTCCTACTGCAAGACCAGATGGCCGTGTAGGAACTGGCGAATTCGGTGGTTATGAACACCCACAATATTCATACCCAATGGCACATACATATTATTCACCTGGCGAAACTGGTTCTGATTCATCTTTCGGGCCTCTTATAGGTGAAGGTGGAGGTGCTGGTGGTGGTTATCTAACTTCTGGTTCGCATCCATATATGGGTGGTGTATCTGGTGAAACTTATCACGAGGGTGGTTCTGGTGGTGGTGGTGGTGCTGGGCCTGGGCCATATATGGGGCCTGGTGGGGAAGGTAAACAAGATGAAAATCATCCTATTCCATTAAGTCCTTCAATTTTACCAGTAAATTCGCCTGGAAGTTTTGGAAATGATGGTGGTGTAAATCAACCAGATGCTGGGGGTGAACTAGCAACTGCTGGTGGTGGCGGCGCTGGTGGTGTTGGTGGAGATGCAGAAGGCCCTATCGGTGGAGAGGGTGGTAATGGTTTACTTTATAATATTGCAGATGGTACTACATCAGTAGGTTATGCTGGTGGTGGTGCTGGTGCTGGTGCAGGCGAATTTCCAGAAGGTACTTCAGTACCTTTCGGTGGTGGAGATACAAACACCACCCCATTAGTACAACCAAATTGGTTTCCTGGCTTGCCTGGTGCTGTAAATAGTGGTGGAGGTGGAGCTGGTGCAAGAAATATTAATCCTTCCACTCCTGCTGGTGGTGCTGTTGGAGGAGATGGTGGGCCTGGTGTTGTTATTGTTAAAGAAATACAAGGTAATATATCAGATACATCAACAACCTTAATATCTGATACATTTACTGCAAGTTCTACTCCGACTAAAGCAAGAATAGTGGTATTCGCAGAAATTAATAGTGCATTAAATTCAGAACTAACTGCATCTGCAACTAGAGATAATACAACTTTTAATGCAATAACTTTAACAGATACTGGGTATGTATCTGGTTCTTCTGGAACTAAAATATTTACTGGTAGTACACCTTTAACTGGTTCAGCAAGTCCTCAAGTACAAGTTCGCTGGAAAATAGTAGGTGCTGGATTATCTCATGTTAATACTATTCACGGTGTTTCACTTCAATGGGCATAGAAAATCAATATCTAGGAAATCCTAATTTAAAGAAAGCATTTGTAAGTCAAGAGTTTACAAAAGAAAATATTCTTGAGTTTCAAAAATGTATGAATGACCCACAGTATTTTATAGAAAAATATATAAAAATTGTATCATTAGATAAAGGTTTAATACCATTTGATATGTACCCTTTTCAAAAAGAAATGGTTGGTACATTTCACAACAATCGTTTTACAATCTGTAAACTACCTAGACAATCTGGTAAAACAACCACAATGGTTTCGTATATATTACATTATGTTTTATTTAATCAAAATATGAATGTAGCGATACTTGCAAACAAAGCTGCAACTGCAAGAGATATTTTATCTAGATTACAACTTGCATATGAACATTTACCTAAATGGTTGCAACAAGGAATACTATCGTGGAATAAAGGTAGTTTAGAATTAGAAAATGGTTCACGCATAGTTGCAGCTTCAACATCATCAAGTGCAGTTCGTGGTGGTTCATACAATATGATATTTTTAGATGAGTTTGCGTTTGTACCTACAAATATTGCAGAAGAGTTTTTTAGTTCAGTTTATCCTACTATTTCATCTGGTCAATCTACAAAGGTGATTATTGTGTCAACACCAAACGGTATGAATATGTATTATAAATTATGGACAGATGCAGAAACAAAAAAGAATACTTATGTACCGATAGAGGTTCATTGGTCTGAAGTACCAGGCAGAGATGAGAAATGGAAAAAAGAAACGATTGCAAATACAAGTGAAGCACAGTTTCAAAAAGAATTTGAGTGTGAGTTCTTAGGTTCTACTAATACATTAATAAATGCATCTAAAATAAAAACAATACCTTTAAGAACACCTTTAACATCTAATGCTGGTCTTGATGTATATGAAAAACCTAAAAAAGGTGGTACATATGTAATTGTTGCAGATGTAGCTAGAGGTATTCAAGGTGATGCATCTGCATTTATAGTTGTTGATGTTTCTCAATTACCATATCGTATGGTTGCAAAATATAAAAATAATGAAATAAAACCTATGTTATTTCCTAATATTATTAAAGATGTTGCACTTGCATACAATCAAGCATTTGTATTAATAGAAGTAAATGATATTGGTGACCAAGTTGCAAATGCATTACAATTTGATTTAGAATATGATAATCTAATTATGGCAAGTATGAGAGGTCGTGCTGGTCAAATAGTTGGTGGTGGATTTAGTGGTGGTAAATCACAACTTGGTGTGAGAACAACTAAAGCAGTTAAAAAAATCGGTTGTTCTAATCTAAAAACAATGGTAGAGTCTAATAAGATTATATTGGAAGATTACGATATAGTTGCAGAGATGTCTTCATTTGTTCTTCACGGACAGTCATATCAAGCAGAAGAAGGACACCACGATGATTTAATGATGTGTTGTGTACTATTTGCGTGGTTATCTGGACAAACTTATTTTAAAGAACTTACTGACAGTGATGTTAGAGCTAAGTTGTTTGCAGAAAGTCAAAATCAATTAGAACAAGACCTTGCACCATTTGGTTTCCTAGATAATGGTATTGATGACCCTATACCACAAGTAGATGAATATGGTGAAAGGTGGACACCAGTTGTTAGGAAGTATGATACAAATTGGTAAATGAATCTTCATCAATTAAATCATTATCTTTTTTCAAAAAACAGTTATGACAGACTATTACATTGTTATCTATTTGTTCTAATAACAATTTTCTAGTATCTTTTTTTAAACTTTTCTTTTTAGAATCTGCACGAATCTTTCTATCATCTGGATAAAATTTTAATACAACTATTTCAGATTCACCACAATATTTACAAGATTTATCTCTTAACTGTTCGTTAATCCATTTGTCTTTTAATCTACGGTGTCTTCGTGCAACTTTTCGTATTGTGTTACGGTATTTTTGATAATGTTCACTCATATTTATATTTAGACTTGGTATAAAAACAAACATACAAAAAACGATTTTTTATAAATATAGTTGTAGTAGATTAATTAAACTATATAAGGAGTAGAAATATGGGTTTTCAAGTTTCTCCAGGCGTAGAAGTCAAAGAAGTTGACCTAACGAATATCGTCCCTGCTGTTTCTACAACTATTGGTGCTGTTTGTGGCCCCTTTGAAAAAGGGCCTGTCAGTGAAATAACAAGTATCAGTTCCGAAAAACAACTCGTTGAAGTATTTGGTAAACCAAATGCAAACAATTTTGAGTATTTTTTCACAGCTGCAAACTTTTTACAGTATTCAAATTCACTAAGAGTTGTAAGAACTGAAAGTACATTGAAAAATGCATCTTCTGGTGGTTCTGGTATATTAATCAGAAACACTTTGCATTATCAAGAATCTTTTGCAGACGGACAAGGTACTCACGGTACTTGGTCAGCAAGAACGGCTGGTATACACGCAAACGGAATTAAAATAGACATTTGTGATAAAAATAACTTTTCAGAAATGTCAAATAAACAAGTTAATGATGCTTCTGCATCTGCAGCTGAAACAACAATTACAATGGATGCGATTGCAACTGGTGATTTTGCAGTTGGTGAAGTTATAGAATTTTATTCAGACGCTGGTGGTACAGTTTTTGCAACTGGACACGAAGCACAAAAATACGAAATTACAGCAGTTGATTTTTCTGCTGAAACAATTACATTTAGACAATTAGATGACCCTGCTGGTAGTGGATTAATCGCAGACCTAGCAGATGACTCTTATGTAAAAAGATACTGGAGATTTTCAGATTTATTTGATACTGCTCCAGGCACATCTGAATTTGCAACTGCAAGAGGTGTTCTTGATGATGAAATACACATTGTTGTATATGATTCATCTGGAAGACAAACTGGTTTTGATAACGATGTTGCTGGTGAGAGATTAAACTCT
>CEVP01009689.1_pt1 | contig 9996 bp, 15 predicted proteins | sample 427071 | NCBI WGS metagenome assembly CEVP01 (sample SAMEA2623808, study PRJEB7988) | marine metagenome | isolation source: saline water (ENVO:00002010), including | reverse complement strand
TATGAGAGAATTGATAAAGAGGGGTTGTTTCATACAGACTGGGAAAAGAAGTAATAGTTATTAAATTTGATTATGAAAAACCACTTGAATCATTATATTTTTTTTTCTATCAAAATCAGCTATCAATCTCATTCTTATAGTCTTTTTTTTCGAATTTCTTATGACTTTATATTCAGTGGTTACTCTAATTTTTGAATTGGACTGTTCTTTATATTTTGTATCTAGTATTTTAACTGAATCACCATCTTTTAATAATGATTCTATATAATTTTTAGAAAGAAAATGTGAAAAATCAATTTCAGAAAATTCTTTTACTTTATTATTATCTATTTCAGGATTAGTTGAATTTAGCTTAATGTTTATATTATTAGAGTTTTTACTTATAATTTCATTTTTTTCTTCTCTGTTAGAATATTCACTTTCATTTTTAAGCTGAGAGCAAGCAATAAAAAAAAGAAATAGTATTAATTTTTTCATTTGATTTTTAGTTTTTCTATTAACCAATAAAATAAGAAAGTTATAAGAATAGCTCCAACTCCCATTGATATTTTTAACCAAAAAATATAATTTGAAAAGGATTCCTCAGATGTGAAGTCTTCCATTATTTTAATTTTTTTAATTGTAAGTACAAAAAAATTGCAATAAGACCAAAACCGATAATATGCAATGTATTCAACTCCATATTTATTTGATTATTGATTCGAAAAGTAAATATTATTTTTCATATTTGTTTTTTTAATAAGCCATATGGAATATATATATATTATTGTTCGTCCTTTAATAGTTTTTATATTAGTATATTTTGCAGTTAAAGAAAGTCTTAAGGATAAATTTATAATTGAAGTTAAAAACGATAAAAAAAGGTTTCTTCATCCAAATGTTATAATAGTTAAAGTTCTTAAATCAGTAATAATAATATATTTTATTCTTAATATAATAATTGTAGAGTTTTTTTAAAATCTTATAATATTTTAAATACCCATTATTAAGTTAAAATTATTTATCTAAATCAATAATCATCATTTCAAGCATTTTAGTATTAGATCTTAGTATCATATCTTGAGTTTTTCTAATATAGTTAATCTCAACTAAGATATAGATCATAAATCCAATCAAAGAAATGAAAAATAGTTTATCTCTATTCATCTTATATAAAATTTAATTAAAAGAAATTTCTTATAATTTAACGATTATTATATATGATTAGTTAATGTTTTATTCGGTTTTTTTTGAATGAGGTGGTATTTTTTCATCAATTAATTCTCCATTAGAGTAAGTTCTTTCATAAGCTAAATAACCATTGTCAAACCATCTTTTAAATTGTCCATCTAAAATACCATTTACAAAATTAGCTTCCATATTTCTTTTTCCATCTATATACCAATGATTCCATAAACCATGTTCTTTTCCATTTTTATTAGTTCCTTCATACATCATTTGTCCATTATCATACCATCCTCTAGAAAAACCATCAGATAACCCATCTTTAAAAGATCTTTCAGATTGCATTTTTCCATTATTCCACACTTTAAACGAAATTCCAGTAAATAATTCATTGTTAAAGTAAACAACTTCATCTTTTGTAATTAATTGATCATCTTGAACTCTAATTAGATCTTTTTTTACTTTTTCAGAGCAAGAAAATAAAATAAATAAAAAATATAAATTATTTAATCTCATTGTTTTAAAATGGTTTTATTCATAAAATCTTTAGCAAATTTAAATGATAATTTTCTAGAAGAGGGGTTACCACCTATATTAACACCTCGAGACACACAAAAAACTAAGCCTAATTTTTGAAGAAATGGATTTGACATTGGTATATTTATATAATTCATTAATATTTGGCCATTTTTAGTTAATTTAAATTGACATTTTGTAAAATTATAAGCATTCTCATTAACAACTACAGGTGAATCTCTATCAAAACCATGATGAGAGTCTTTGTAAACAGTAATATCAATATTTGTTTCTCTTTTTAATATTCTCACAAGATCAATACATGGTTGGGATGGTGTCCAATTATCAAGCTCACCAATTAATATATGTATCGGAGATTTTGAAAAACTTTTATCTTCAGGATTAATAAAACAAGCTGGATAAAATGCTAAATGAGATGCAAAAGATAAATTTTTGGTTATAGCATTTTTTAATGGTAGCCAAGCAGAAAAAAGAGTTACTCCGCCTCCTAAACTCCAACCGGTAATTGAAACATTGTTTTTATCTATATTTGGATGATTAGATAGAACTTCTAATGCTTTATATGCATCAAGAACCATTGCTGCAGTAGTTACTTCTGTTTGAGAGCCTACAGTTGTTGTAATATTTCTACTTTTAAAGCTATTCAATTCAAATGTTGCAATACCCATATTTTGATACATTTTTAAATATTCATAATGATGGTCTTTCCATCCCAGGCTACCAGCAACTCCAATAACCAAGGGGTATTTTTTTAAAGAATCAGTTTCATTTACAGGTATAGTTAAAATGCCATTTACTTCTTGCTCTTCTTGATTTTTAAGGTTAGTGATAACGTCATAAAAAGAAAATGGATTTGCACTTTTGAAAGTTATTTTTTGAGAATAAAGGACATAAGCAAAAAAAATAAGTAAAAATATTAAATAGATCTTTTTCATTACCTATTTCAATTTATATAAATTTTTTTAATCTAGATATTTGGATAAAGAAAATCGTTATATGGAAATCTTTTTATATGAATTTTTTTTATTTCATTATAGATAACATTTTTAAATTCATCAAGATTCAATTTATTCTTTGCAGAAATGAAAATTGTTATATTTTCAATTTTAGATATCCATGTTTTTTTCATTTTTTTTATATGTTTTTCTGAATCATAAATTTTACTTTTAGGGATTAAACGATCTATCTTATTAAATATCAATATTGTTGGTTTATTAATTACATTAATTTCTTTTAGCGTTTTATTAACAGACTCCATATGATCTTTAAAATTATTATGAGATATATCAACTACATGAAGAAGTAAATCTGCTTCTCTTACTTCATCTAATGTACTTTTAAAAGATTCAATAAGTTGAGTAGGTAGTTTTCTAATAAAACCTACAGTATCTCCTAATAAAAATGGTAGGTTATTAACTACAACTTTCCTTATTGTTGTATCTACTGTTGCAAATAATTTATTTTCTGCAAAAACATTAGATTTTGAAATAGTGTTCATAATAGTTGATTTTCCAACATTTGTATAACCAATTAAGGCTGCTCTTACTAATTTTCCTCTATTTCCTCTTTGATTTGACATTTGTTTATCTATTTTTTTAATCTTTTCTTTTAATAATGAAATTTTATCCCTAACAATTCTTCTATCTGTCTCAATTTCTGTTTCTCCTGGACCTCTCATTCCAATTCCTCCCTTTTGTCTTTCTAGATGAGTCCACATTCCTCTAAGTCTTGGTAATAAATATTGACACTGAGCAAGTTCAACTTGGGTTCTTGCATAACTTGATTTAGCTCTTTGAGCAAAAATATCAAGAATTAGATTTGTTCTATCTAGAACTTTAATTTTTAAAATTTTACTAATATTATTTTCTTGAGCAGGAGATAATTCATCATCAAAAATTATTGTTTCAATAAAGTTTGATTTTATAAATGAATTGATTTCGTTAATTTTTCCCTTTCCGATTAATGTTTTTGGATTAGGACTATCAATTTTTTGAAAAAATCTTTCTTTAACTATGCTCCCTGCTGTAAGTGCTAAGAACTCAAGTTCATCTAAAAATTCATTTGATTTTATCTTATTCTGATCCTTATTGATTATTCCTACTAATACAGTTTTTTCAAGATTGTTACCCATATTTAGTTAGGAGAAAGGTTATGAAACTAAATTTACTACTTGTATTGTGACCAAATTTTATTGATACCATTGAACTCTATAGATAATACATCATATTTGGCTGGTGTGTTTTTTGTTTCCATTCCAGGAACATTAGAGCCAGCAGGCATTCCAGGAACAGCTAAACCTCTTATTTTTGGTCTCAATGAAAGCATTTTTTTAACATCTTTTGCAGGAACGTGACCCTCAACAAAATATCCATCAATTATACCAGTGTGACAAGAAGAAATTTGTGGTGATATTTTATTAATCATTTTAATTGAATCGACATTATTAAGCTTTACTGTTTCTACGGAAAATCCATTTTCCTCCATATGTTTAACCCAATATGTACAACATCCACAAGTAGGAGACATATATACAACAAGCTTATTATTAGAAAAAAGATTAAATGATAATAATAATAGAGTGAAAATAAGTCTATACATTTAAAATGATTATTCTGTTTTGATTAATATAACACCCCATGTTCCTTCTTCTCCATATATTGTAGCAGCTTGGGACCCTTTTAAAAGTCTCATACTTTTAATATTTGCTGGATTAACTAATCCTGAAAGTTGACTATAAGTTCCAATTCTATTACCATCTAAATAAAAAGTAACTTCCATCTGAAACTTTACACTTTGTGTTCCTTTAATATAAATTTCAGCACTGTCTTCATTATAAGAACCAAAAGAACCAGATGAACCAATATCAATTCCAGGTAAATTTCTCACTTGACATAATAAACAATTAGAAAAAGTCTCTCTCTGAGAATCTTTATCCATCGATAATTGATTTTTTGTTTTCACAGTAAATATTGTATCGCCACGAGTAAATGTGTTAGATAAACTGTTTTTTTGAACGTTGCAGCTAATAAAAATGAGAAAAATAATCGCTGTAGTTATATAATATTTGGTCCTATACATACTTTTAATATTACTTATTTTCAATAACGAAATTAAAAAAAGAATGTTTTAAAAAAAAAGGGACGAATAACTATTCACCCCTTTTAGTAAAACAATTATAAAAATTATTTCTTTTGAGCTTGATAGTCATAATATCCATCAACGGGGTACATAACATGAGCGTAAGGTGTACCATCAAACATAACATATGGTGCGCCAGAATTAAAATCTGTTGTCATACCTTCTAACGATGCGGGATCTTTAGGCATTCTCATTAAATGTGGTCCCGATTCAATCCAATGACCTGGAGCTGCATCTTCTTCATTCATAACCATAGGCGTAGTATTATCTTCACCCATATCACCATGTAACATCCATGCATATCCATCTTTATCCATTACTGGTATTTCTCCAGCAAAATAAGCTCCAATCCATTTAAATACTTCTGCATCTCCACATAATGCCATGGCTTCATGAGCATCTTTCCATCCATTTTCAGGATCGGACATGCCTCTTGGATTTGCTGGCAAACAAGTCCATCCATTAGTTCCTTGCCTTAATAGTTTTCCTCCCATGTCAGGTGGTCCATCGTATACTGTAGCTTCTTCTGCTATGTAAGCAGGAGCAGCAGTAGAATATGCCCAAACTTGCCACTCAACTGAAGTGTGTGGAGCATCAGGTTCAGGTAAATTTGTCATAACCATATCGTTTGACATAGTATCAGTTGAACTTGTTTCATTATTATTCGCATTATTACAGCTCATTATGAATAAAAATGAGAACAAATAAATTAATATATTTTTCATTTTGATAGTTTTAGTTAGTAAACATTATATATTAAAATTAACAAACTATTTTGCTAAAAAAATAATTATGTAATAAAAAATTACTATTGAAATTAATATGCAAATAAATGTTGCAATCTGGGTAAATAAACTATGACCTCGATCTGAACTATCTTTTGATACAATAGATAGGATATATAAACTAAAAAAAATAAGAAAAACACCAATTACTGATAACATTCAAATTACAAAATTTTATTCCTAAAATAGGGCATAAGCTATTTGCCATTTTGAATTGGTTTTGTATCGGGCATTAATTTATTTAAAATGGTATAAACTGGACAAAATTTAGTTAATGGACTAGCAATTTGTAACAATGCTACACCTACTGCAACATAAATCCAATCTACATTAAATTGTTGTGCAAGTGATATTGAACCTAGATATAATAATCCTACAATTCCATCGTGAACTCTAATTTTAATAATTTCCTTTTGCGAAGTCATAATTTATAATTTTTTTTTAATATAATTATACAAGAATATAATTCAAATTAGAAATAAAATTTCTATTTAAAGCAAATTTGATTTATAATTTTTTAATTATAAAAAAAGTTATCATGAAAAATTTTATATTAATATTTTTTGTTTCTATGTTTTTACTAAGATGTAATTCTGTTGAAACAAAAAAAATATCGAATAATGAGGTAGAGGGTAAAATATATGAGTTTTTTGAAACTTTATCAGTAAAAAACCCTGATAAAGAAAAAATTTATAATTTAGTTACCAATGATTTTTACATTTTTGAAAATCAAAAAAAATATACAATGCAAGAGTTTCTTGAGTTTGTATCCACTATAAACATAATAGAAGATAATTGGGAGTTAACAAATTTTGATATTAATACCGATTATAATTCTGCTCACGTTACCCTTAACAATAAAGGTGAATTTATCGTTAAAACACCTGATGGTAATGTTAAAATGGAATTTGAATGGTTAGAAAGTGCTTATTTAATTAAAGAAGATGATAAGCTAAAATTCAAATTTTATTTTTCAGATACTGTTACTGAAAGTGTAAAACCATTAGATTAGTTTATATTTTATAAATGATAAAGAAATTAGTTTTCATATTTTTCTTAACTTTCAATGTATCATATTTAGTTTATGGTATTTGGGGTAAAACTGGTCATAGAGTTGTTGCCGAAATAGCAAAAAAAAATTTAAATGAAAATGCATTAAAAAAGATTAATTCAATCTTAGATGGAGAATCATTACCTACTGTGAGTACATGGGCTGATGAAATAAAATCCGATCCTGAATCTAGAAAATATAATACCTGGCATTATGTAAATATTCCTTTAGATAAAGACTATGCTGATATCGAAAAAAATAAAAATGGTGATGTGGTAACGGCAATAAATGAATGTATAGAAGTATTGAAAAATAAAAATTCTTCATTATCCTCAAAAGCTTTTTATTTGAAATTCTTAATACATTTAGTTGGAGACATTCATCAGCCGTTACATGTTGGTAGATTTGAAGATAGGGGAGGTAATGATATCAAAGTCAAATTTTTTGGTAAGCAAACAAACCTTCATAGGCTCTGGGATACTGATATGATAAATGATCATATGATGAGTTACAGTGAATTTGCAGAAAATTTAGATAAAATAAAATTTATAAACACCACATTAATTCCTGCTGAATGGCTTAAAGAGTCTCAAATTGAAGTAAATAAAATCTATAATGGAGTCAATAATGACGATTATATTGGATATGAATATATTTATAAAAATTTTCCTACTGTAGAAAAACAACTTTACAAAGCGGGCATTAGACTTGCAGATATTTTAAATGATATATTTTTATGAAAGTTTTATTGTTGATATTTATTAATTTTTTAACATTTATTTCTATGGCTCAAACAGAGAATCAAAAGTATATTGTTACTAATAAAATAAATGATATAGAAATTAGAGAATATTTACCTGCCATATATGCATCAGTTACATTAGAAGAGAATAGTGCCAAACAAAATTCACTGTTTAGAATTCTAGCAAATTATATTTTTGGAGGAAATGATGAAAATCAAAAAATAGCAATGACTGCACCAGTTCATATGCAAAAAGAAAATGCTGGAGAAAAAGATGCTTTGACTATGAAATTTGTTATGCCTTCAGAATATAATTTGAATGATTTATCAAAACCAAATGATCCTAGAGTCAATATTTATAAATCAAATCAAAAAAAATACGCTGCTATAGGCTACGGAGGTTATAATAGCGACTCAAAAAGTGATGATCATTACAAAAAATTAAAAACTATTCTTAAAAATAATAATATTAAATACAGCGGTAATCCAATATATTTAGGATATGACCCTCCTTATAAGTTTTGGGGTAGAAAAAATGAAATTTTACTAGAATTAGAATAAAATCTATTCTATTTATTCAAATACTTTGTTGTATTCAGTTGGATCAAATGCGTTGTAAGACTCAATTACTTTCATTCCTTCCCATTTAAACCATGCATATCCTCTAACTACTAATAGTTCTCCGGTTTTTTTATTTATTCCGTTCCATGAATACCAATAGTTAGTATAAATTTCACCATTGTTATAGAACATAGTCATTGTTTCACGATCGATATTCTTTATTCCATCATAATATTCATGACCAAGCATAAAAGCTTCGATAGTTTCTTTCGGAGTAAATTGAGAATCATTTACGTTAAATACGGCATTTTCTGAAAAAATTGATAAAGCAGCATCTGAATCTTTGTTTTCATATGCGTCTACAAATTTATTTACAAGATCATTTCTTTCGTCAGAAGCGGATATGGTTCCAGACCAATCGGAATTATCTGTTTTTGAATTCTGTTGATTACAACTGATAAAAAAAAGTATAGTTAGTGTTAAAAATATATTTTTCATATCTCTTATTTAAGTTTAAAAAAAAACTAATCTAGCTATCAAAAAACTAAAATTCAAATAATTTAGAACTAAACACCTGTTTTCTGATCCCAAATATCTATTTGCAATCTATTACTAAATTTTAAATTTTCTTTTTTACAAAGTTCTATGACGGTTTTTCTATTTTTTATAATGGACTTTTGACTTTCTCCTGCAGGCATTAACCATATTTTTTCTCTTGATATATGTTGATTAAAGTCTTCTAAGATTTCTTCGTAATCTTTTTTGTTAGATATTACAAATTTAAAAATACTATCTCTGCTTTTGGAATTAATAGTTTTTAATGCTTCTGGAACTATACAATCATTTTTGTTATTTCCACTATTTGATAATTTAGGAGAGCAATTAAACAAATCAACCAATTGGATTAGTTCTTTATTTGGAATAATAGTTCCATTTGTTTCTACTTCAACATAACATGCTGTTAGTTTTTTTATAAATTTTAAAAATAACGTAAGATTTTCTTGTTGGATTAATGGTTCTCCACCTGTTATAATAAGATGAGCTCCTTTTTTAAGTTCATCAATATATTTTTTTTCTAGTATTTTATGAATTTTTAAGCTTTGACTTTTTCTCCATATTTCTATGGTATCGCATCTCCATTCAGCATTATTATGTAATTTTTTATCAATTTGTGTTCCTTCACCTCCACAAATAAGATTACAACCTCCAAGTCTAACAAATACAGATGGAACTCCGACTGTTTTTCCCTCGCCTTGTATTGAAAAAAAGATTTCGCTAATAGCTAATTTTATACTTTTCATACAACCAATCTACCAATAAGAAATAAAAAAAACCCTTCATTTGAAGGGTTTTTTTATTAGTTAAATAAAAATGATTTATTTTGACCGTATTTTAAGAAAATTTCTTAATACTACTCTTTTTTTAAGGTCTCTAAGCCTATTCCATTCACTATTATTTCCATCAGACATATCTCCCATATTTGATCTTATGTAATCTCTAAAATTATCAAACCAATCAATTGTTATGTGAGAAAAGTAAGTATCACTACCATAGTCATCTAATCTTCTATGGAAATTCCAACCGACTCTTAAATCATTATTAGAAATCTTTTTTGTTCCTTCAATTTCTGCTGTTTCATAAGATGAAAAAAGATCATTTTTGACTTTCATAAAGTTTAAAACCATAATATTAGGTACTTCTTCGGCTCCTTTTTTTCTTACAGATGCTAAATCATTTAAAGTAGCTTTTCCAACCCTCTCTCTAATTGACTGAACATTTTTCATAACTGAACTCATTTGAGTTTCATTCATTCCAACTGCTTCCATAGCATTCCATTCAGCAGGTTCTTTATCAAAATCATAAATGTATGTAACCATATGGGTAAAGTCTTCTTGAGGTGTATCCACAACTTTCCATGCATCCCAAGCAAAAAGGCCTCCTTCATCTACTCTTTTTTGATGAATTTTTGAAAAATGATTTTTTAAAAATGCATCATAAGCTTCTACATCATGTGCCTT
>CEVP01013570.1_pt1 | contig 10073 bp, 6 predicted proteins | sample 427071 | NCBI WGS metagenome assembly CEVP01 (sample SAMEA2623808, study PRJEB7988) | marine metagenome | isolation source: saline water (ENVO:00002010), including | reverse complement strand
TTGCTGGTTATCAAATTATTAGGTGTTGGACATAGGGTTGTAGATGTAAAAAATGTATCAATTTGTGACCAATTTGAAAAATTATTGATGGTGTCGCAGTGTGCTCTTATTTGCCATATATATGTAGCTTGATTGACTAAATTATTTAGTGTTTTTGATGTTAATAATGAATCAATATTATTTTTATATGACCACGGGCTTGTTCCCATTTCTTTATATCTTATTTTGTAATGATTAACACCACTTACGTTATCCCAATTTAGTTGAGCACTAAAAAAATAGATATTATCAGAAAATGTATTTTGAGGCACACTACACTGTCCTATTGATTTTAGACAAAAAACCATTGAAATTAATATTGCTATTAAAGTTTTGATCATTCAACAAATTTACAAATTAATGTATTATTTGTGATTTTTGAATATGTATATAGTGCTTGAGAATTCGTAAATTTTCAAATAAGCAAGAACATTAGAAACTAAACCTATAAGAAACCCCTTAAAATACTGCTTTTTTCCACTTATATATTCATTGCTTAGCATTGAAACATAAAAAGCGTCATACCTCATGCCAATTTTATTTTCAAGTGTAAAGCCGTATTTTTTAAATAAATCCTCAATGGTTTTTGGAGAAAAATGATTAATATGTATTGGCAGGTCCCAAGCAGCCCAATATTTTTGGTAAAATTTTGAATCAAAGGATTTGTGATTAGGAACAGCAATAATTGCATACCCATTATTTTTTAAAATATTAGACAAATTATTTACTGTTTTATGAATATCATATACATGTTCCAACACATGCCACATGCTTATGCTGTCAAAGCTTTTTTCTTTAAACTGATTCAGCTCGGTATTTTCTTTAATTTCTAACCCATAATTTTCAATAGCCATTTTTCGTGCTATTTCAGATGGTTCAATACCTACTGTTTTTATCCCTTTATCATTACAAGATTTCAAAAATTCTCCAGTACCACAACCAATATCAAGATGTTTTTTTGTTTTAGTTGTGTTGATCAATAATTTAGTTTTCATTTTTACAGCTCTTTTTCTTACAGTTTGGTATAAAACGCTGAAAAACCCATCCTTTTTGTTAGTATGTGATAAGTAATTGTCGCTCAGATAATATTTACCTATGTTTTTTTCTTCTGGCCTTGGATTTGTAAAGAGAAAACCACAATTGTCACATTTATCAATATTAAAAGCTTGCTTAGATGTACTATAATCCTTTGATTTGATGAATAAATTAATACTATTACTGTTGCATAGTGGACATTTGTTTAATCTAATCATCTTCCCATGTATATTAATAATATATTGATATCAGAGGGAGAAACGCCACTTATTCTACTTGCTTGACCTATTGAATTAGGCTTTAGACTACTTAGTTTTTCTTTTGCTTCTGTTGAAATTGAATGAAGTTTATCGTAATTAAAGTCTTGTGGTATTTTAATGTCTTCTAATTTTTTTAGTTTTTTAGCTGTTTCCTCCTCTTTATCCAGATATCCTCCGTATTTTATTTTTATCTCAGCCTGCTCAATTGCCTCTTCTGAAATTTTATTTATTTCTAAAAAATTGCATAATTGATTTGAGATTTTTAAATCTTCAAATTTTATATGTGGTCTTGACAAAAATGAAATTAATTTTTTCTTTTGTTTTACTTTTGCGCTTTTTCTTTTTTCTAATACTTTATTTATTATTTCAGGTTCAATATTTTGCTTTTTAAGAAATTTTACGAGTTCATTAGTCTCTTTTATTTTTCTTTCAAGCTTGTCTAGCCTAGTTTTACTTGCTAAGCCCAGCTCATAACCTTTTTTTGTTAGCCTCTCATCCGCATTATCTTGTCTGAGAAGTAATCTATATTCAGCTCTTGAAGTAAACATTCTATAAGGTTCTTCAGTTCCTTTTGTTATTAAATCATCTATTAATACACCTATATATGCGTCAGATCTACTTAATGTAAATTCTTTTTTGTTTTTCGTTTTTTGATTTGCATTTATCCCCGCTATTAATCCTTGACATGCAGCTTCTTCATATCCTGTGGTACCATTTATTTGTCCACAAAAGAATAGGTTTTCAATAATTTTTGTTTCCAATGATAATTTAAGTTGAGTAGGGGGAAAATAATCATACTCTATAGCATAACCCGCTCTAAACAGTTTTACATTTTCTAATCCTTTTACTTTTTTTAAGGCTTCTATTTGTACATGCTCGGGTAAGGATGTTGAGAATCCGTTGAGGTATATCTCAATAGTTTCCTTTCCCTCAGGCTCTATGAATAATTGATGTCTATCCTTCTCTTTAAATCGTGTTATTTTATCTTCTATTGAGGGGCAATACCTTGGCCCCAACCCTTTTATTCTTCCAGTAAACATTGGGGACTTTTCAAATCCTTTTTCAAGTATTTTATGAACCTCTTTTGATGTATATGTTATAAAGCAACTATGCTGTTTTTCAATTTTATTTTTTTCCAAATACGAAAAGCATTTATATTTTTCATCTCCCTTTTGCTCCTCTGTTTTTGAATAATCTATTGACCTCCCATCTAATCTGGGTGGTGTTCCAGTTTTCATTCTGCCATGAGTAAATCCAAGATCAATTAGTTGTTTTGTTATTCCTTCAGCTGCAGGTTCACCAGACCTTCCTCCTTTATAGTTTTTTTCTCCTAGATGTATCAGACCATTTAAGAATGTTCCATTACAAAGAATAATGCTTTTACCCATTATTTCTACTCCCATCTTTGTAATTACACCAACTGCTTTTTTTTCTTTAATCTTTATGTTTTTTACACTATCTTGATAAAAGTCGATATTTTTATTTTTTTCTAGGGCTAATCGCCATTCTCTTTCAAATAATTTTCTATCACATTGAGCTCTAGGACTCCACATTGCTGGACCCTTTGATTTATTTAGCATTCTGAACTGTATCGACGAACGATCAGTTACAATTGCAGACATTCCACCTAGTGCATCTATTTCTCTTAATATTTGACCCTTTGCAATTCCACCCATTGCTGGATTACATGACATTCTTGCTATTGTCTCTAAGTTTTGTGATATCAGCAGAACTCTTGAGCCAAGAGTGCCTGCGGCATGCGCAGCCTCACATCCTGCATGTCCGCCCCCAACAACAATTACATCATATTTTTTTTTATATTCCATAATGTTTCACGTGAAACAATACACTATAAGTAACTGAAAATCAGTATTTTAGTACATTTCTAGATAATAATTTTCTTTTTTTCTTATTCTTTTTTTCTCTTTTTCGTTTTTATCATCATATCCTAAAAGGTGTAATAAGCCATGAGCCATAACCCTGCGTAGCTCATCTTCTAATTTAACTTTATATTTTTTAGAATTTTCTTTGACTCTTTCTATGCTAATTACTATATCTCCGCTTATTTTTTTGTTTTCTGAATTATCAAAAGTAATGATATCAGTAGAATAGTCATGATTTAAATAAGTTTTATTGAAATGAATCATTCTCTTATCGCCTACTATTAGAAAATTTAAATTTTGAATTTTACTACCTTCTTCAAATGCTACTAAATTAAGCCATTCTTTAATTCTTCTTTTTTCTTTAAGAGAATATTTTATTTCTACTTCAAACTGAATCATTATTTCTCTTTACTTATTGAATTAAAATATTTTCTTACTTCTTTCTTGTAATAAGGTTTAAGATTTAGAGGATTTATATTAATTAGTTCTAATTGTTTCTTTTTCTCTTTAAGCATTTTGTTATAATCACTATTTTGCCTACTATCATTTATCAGCCACTCATTAGATTCTCTTTTTTCTTCTTCCCCTTCTTCTTTTTTTGCTTTTTCATAATCAATAAAATTTTCTATCAACTGATCAAGTCTTTCAAAGGTCATATTCGAAATATTATTATTAATAATATCATACTCGTTTTCCTCCATTTGTTTTTTCATTTCATCAATAAGTTTAGATCCTTTTGAGCCTTGGTTATTATTCTCAAGCTTCTCAAGTTCACTTTTGATTAAGCCTTGCTTTCTTGCAAGCTGCATGAGGTCTTTGCTTGACATTTTATTTTTACCTTTATTTTTTTGTCCGTTTTGCTTCCCATTTTTCATGTTTTTATTAAGCTGTTTCTGAGCTTTTTTAATTTCGGACATTGACGGATTATTAGAGTTTTTAGGATTATTGCAATTTTTAGGTTTTTTACAGCTCGATGGCATCATGCTTAGATCCATTTGCATACTTTTTAAAATTTCTGATAAAAGCAAAGCAAGGTTGTTTGCCGATGTCATAACAAATTGTTGTTTTTCAGCTGATTTTTTAACTCTACGTTCTTCTAAAAAGTTTTTAGATTCATTCATGTTATCTTTAATTAGAGTAATTTCAGAGTTGATTTTTGATTGTATTTTAACAACTCTTTTACTTAAAGCAAATAAGGAATCTTCAATAATTTTACTATCTAAAACTAATTTTTGTTGCTGCCTAACAAGTGCAATAAATTCAGAACTTGTTACTTTAGTTTTTTGTGTTTTTTCAATCAGTTTCTCCTGACTAAATGAGAGAATAATAAGGTTATCAAGTATCTCTCGAAGTGTTTCTATATTTTCAATTTGCATTTCCTCACTATTACTTTCAAGCATTGAATTTAGCATGTTTTCAAGTTTTTCAAGTTGCTCAATACTTTCTTGTTGTTTTTTACTTGATTTTTTGTTTTGATTTTTATTTAAATCTTCCTTACTTTCTTTCATTAGTTCACTAATTTTTTCTTGTGTCTCTTCTGTTTCAGGTATTTTATTCTTGTTTTCAAGTTTATTATTTTTCTCTTTTAATTTATTAATAGATTCTTTTAATGAATCCATTTCTTTTTCAAGTTCATCTTGTTTTTTTGACAATTCATTATTATTGAGTTTTTTTGAATCCGTTTCTTCTTTTAGAGACTTTTGTTCTTCTTTAATTTTATTTATCTTTTCAACTATTTCTTCAGTTTTTTGTTCGAATTCTAATTGTTTAAATAACTCTAGCTCACGATCAAGTTCTTTTTCAAGATCCTCATTTTCAGTATCTAATTTGTCTAATAGTTCTTTTAATTTTTCTTTATCATCTTCGTCTAATAACTGTTCAAATTCTTCTAGTAATTGTTTCATTTCTTCGTCAATTACATTTTCCATCAATTCCTTTAGTTGATTTTGTTTTTCTAGTATTGAAGGATTTAGTTCAGATTGTTTTTTATTTTGTATTTCATTTAATTTTTTATTTTCTTCTATTTCTCTTAGAATTTCTTTTTGCTTATTTAAAATTTCCTTTGCTTTTTCTTTCTCTTGCCAGCTAAGCATCTTTTTATTGAGCATTTGCTTATTAAATTTTTCTATTTCATTTCTTAGATCACTAGCCTTGTTTGCTGATTTGTCAAGACTGCTTTTTAGCTCTTTATTTATTTCATCTTTTTCAACTATAAGTTCTTCTTTTGTTTTTTTCTTAAATACGAAATCTTGGCTTTTTGTTTTTTTATTTCCATTTATAAGATCATTATCCCAGACTTCAAAATAATAATTTACTTTGTCCCCCTCATTTAAATCCAAACTATTAAAGTCATATTCGTAAAAGAATGTTTCTTCTATTTCTTTCTTTATTTTAATATTTTCAAAATGTTTTTTAACTTCATTATTTGAAATTATGTCATAATTGAATGTTAATTTACTTATACCATAATCATCATTTAATATACCATCAAAAGTTACGACATTATTAATACTGTCAATTAATGGATTTATATTTATTGCTGGAAAGTTGTCTTTAATTAAATCAACTTTAAAATTTATTGTATCTCCGATATCATATATATTTTTGTAGGATACATTGATTTTTTTTATAGTTCTTATTTCAGAGCTATGTTCAAAAATACCCCTTACTTTTTCTTTGTATGTTTTTTTGTTTATTTCAAATAGAACACTGTCTACATTCTCATATTCAATTATCCATTTAACTAATGATCCTTCTGCTACGGCAATATCTTCCAGACTATTATATTTTTCATTTTCAAGCCTAGTATATTTAGGTGGAATAATTATTGTTGTAACATCTTTTATTATAGGCTTTGGTATTACTTTTATTTTATAGTTTTTTGATTTATAACCCCCACCATTTATTCTAAAGATTTTATTTTTTTGAATATTTTTAAATAAGTATTGATGTGTATTTTTATTCTTATTATGCATTAAAAAACGATTATTTTCATACTCAATTAAAAAATTATTTGGGATTTCATTTCCTTCAATTTTTATTTTTAATAAATAATCGTTGTACTGCTCGGCTAATAATTCTTGTTCAAAAATTATATTGTAAGGGGCTTCAGGCTCAAAAAAAGTATTGTGCTTAATTATTCTTTCCGAGCTATCAGTGATCACGTGTTTTTTTCCGCTGATAAATAAAACAAATAATAATATAAATGGAATTAAGAGCCAGTTACCTTTTTTAATGTTTGATTTAAAATTAATAGCATTTAAAACTGGAACTGGAGAAATTGAAGCGGTTTTTTGATCTATGCTTGCATTAATAAGATCATTATTTTCATTCATTTCAACAAGCTCCAACACATTTAATAATTTATCGTCAATTTCCTTAAAATGATTCCCAATAATTTTTGCTGCATCTTTATGCTTTAGCCCTTTGCTTATTTTTAAAAGCTGCAAAATAGGAGCTAAAATAAATTTTGAAATAATAATACTGTTAATGATTATATATGTCCAAAAAAGAAAAGTCCTGAACATTACATCAAAATTCATATAGTGCTCAAGTATAGAGATAAAGATAAATAAGACTAATAATGATAATAATGTAAGTATACCCCCTCTAATAAGCTGATTTAGATAGTATTTCCTAATAAACTTATCAAGTTTGCTATATAAAATTTTTCTGTTTTCCACTACTGCAAAAATACAATTTTAATATACTCAAATTTCCATTAAATATATCTTAAACACTATCTTTGTTAAAAATTATAATAATGTCAAAAGTTAGAGTTCGATTTGCTCCCAGTCCAACTGGACCGCTTCATATTGGTGGGGTCAGAACTGCCTTATATAATTTTTTATTTGCTAAAAAAAATAATGGAGAGCTCATATTAAGAATTGAAGATACGGATCAATCAAGATTTGTTGAAGGAGCAGAGGACTATATTATAGATTCATTAAAATGGTGTGGGATTAATTTTGATGAAAGCGTTTTGCATTCAGGTGATTATGGGCCATATAGGCAATCGGAGAGAAAGAGTATTTATTATAAGTATGCTCAGTTATTAATTGAAAGTGGTAATGCTTATTATGCTTTTGACACCACAGAAGATTTAGATGATATGCGAGAGCGTATGAAAAAAGCAGGAGTACCCTCTCCTCAATATAATACCATTACAAGAAATAGCATGAAAAATTCTATTTCACTTTCAAAAGACGAGGTCCAATCTCGTTTAGATAATGGTGAAAAATATGTTATTAGAATTAAGATGCCCCGAAATGAAGAGGTTAGGCTGCATGATTTAATAAGGGGATGGGTTGTTGTTAATACAAATAACATGGATGATAAGGTAATTTATAAATCTGATGGAATGCCAACTTATCATTTAGCTAATGTAGTAGATGATTACTTAATGAATATATCTCATGTGATTAGAGGGGAGGAGTGGCTTCCGTCAGCCCCCTTACATGTTTTATTATATAAGTATTTGGGCTGGGAAGATAAAATGCCAGAGTTTGCCCATCTTCCATTAATTTTAAAACCAGACGGAAATGGCAAGTTGAGTAAAAGAGATGGTGACAGACTTGGATTTCCTGTTTTTCCTATTGAATGGAAAAACCCTAAAAACAATGAAATAAGTTCAGGATACAGAGAAAGCGGCTATTATCCAGATGCTTTTGTAAATATGTTAGCTTTTTTAGGATGGAACCCAGGAACTACTCAAGAAATTTTTTCTTTGGAAGAGCTTGTTGATGAGTTTACATTACAAAGAGTTGGAAAAGCGGGTGCTAAGTTTGATTTTGACAAAACCAAATGGTTTAATCAACAATACTTACGAGCTAAGGATAACAGCCAGCTTGCTGCGGAATTACAAACTATTTTAAAAAATAATAATTTAGAAGTTGATAATAATTATGCTAAAAGAGTATGTAATGAACTAAAAGAAAGAGCCACTTTTGTTTTTGATATGTGGAATGAGGGAAAATATTTTTTTGAGTCACCCAAAAAATATGATGAAAAAACAATACGTAAAAAATGGAAAGCAGAAACTCCAATGAGATTATTAGAATTAAAAGAAAGATTAAAAAGCATTGTTGATTTTAGATCTGATAAAATTGAACAAATATTTAAGGACTTTTTGCTTGAAAATAATATTGGCATGGGGCAATTATTACCTGTGTTTAGGCTTGCCTTAACAGGTATAGGAATGGGACCTTCTTTATTTAATATTGCGGAAATAATAGGAAAGGAAGAAACAATCCAAAGATTAGAAAATGCATTAAAAAATATTAAATAATGGGTTTAATTAAGGTAGAAGGAATCAAATTATATGCTTACCATGGTCATTTACCAGAAGAAGCTGTCTTGGGAGGACACTTTGTTGTTAATGTTTACGCAAAAGCAGATACTTTAAAAGTCGAAAAATCAGATGATTTGAACGATACGGTTGATTATGTTAAAATTATTGAGATTGTAAAGAAGCAAATGGCTATTAGGTCAAATATGATTGAACAACCAGCAGCAAGAATAGCAGATAATATTCTTTTACTTAATCATGTAAATTCAGTAAAGGTAGAGCTTGAAAAACTAAACGTTCCAATCAATGCTAATTTTGATAGAATTTCTGTCACAATTGAAAAGAGTAAAATTTAAAAAAGATTAGATAGAGCTAATTTTTCTGAAATCTTTGATTCAAGCTCTGAAATTTTTATTCTTTCCTGAGTCATATCATCCCTATTTCTTAAAGTTATTGTGTCATTTTCAAGAGATTCATGATCTACTGTAATACAATATGGAGTCCCAATAGCGTCCTGTCTTCTATATCTTTTACCTATAGAGTCTTTTTCTTCATATTGACAAGAAAAATTAAGCTGAAGTAATTTGATAATTTCTCTTGCTTTTTCTGGTAAATTATCCTTTTTTGTAAGTGGTAGAACAGCTAATTTTACTGGGGCAATTTGAGGAGGTATCTTTAAAACAACTCTACTTTCATTATTTATTTTTTCTTCTACATAAGCACTGCTTAAGACAGCTAAGAACATTCTATCTAGTCCTATAGATGTTTCAACAACATATGGTACATAGTGCTCATTAATTTCAGAATCAAAATATTGCATCTTTTTGCCAGAATGCTGCATGTGTGCTTTTAAATCAAAATCAGTTCTGGAGTGAATCCCTTCTAATTCTTTAAATCCAAAAGGAAATTTAAATTCGATATCACAGGCAGCATTTGCATAATGGGCAAGGTTTTCATGATCATGGAATCTATAATTATCTACCCCTAGATTTAAATTTTCATGCCATTGTAGCCTAGATTTTTTCCAATAATCATACCACTTTATTTCATCGCCAGGTTTAACAAAAAATTGCATTTCCATTTGCTCAAATTCTCTCATTCTAAAAATAAATTGTCTAGCTATGATTTCATTTCTAAATGCTTTACCGATCTGTGCTATTCCAAAAGGGATTTTCATTCTTGATGATTTTTGCACATTTAAAAAATTTACAAAAATACCTTGAGCTGTTTCAGGCCTTAAATATATATCTGAACTTGTTTCTGAAGTAGACCCAAGTTCAGTTTTAAACATTAAATTAAATTGCCTTACATCAGTCCAATTTGATGTGCCTGATATTGGGCATTTAATTTCTAATTCTTCAATCAGTAGCTTAACACTTTTTAAATCATTCTTTGATAAGAACTGTGTTAATTTTTCATTAATGTCTTTAATTTTATTTTTTCTCTCAATAATTCTGGTGTTTGTAGAAACAAACTGTTCTTTGTTAAAACTATCACCAAACTTTTTGTTAGCTTTCTCTACATCTTTTTGAATCTTATTTTCAATTTTTTGAGTAAAATTTTCAATTA
>CEVP01000550.1_pt1 | contig 10074 bp, 6 predicted proteins | sample 427071 | NCBI WGS metagenome assembly CEVP01 (sample SAMEA2623808, study PRJEB7988) | marine metagenome | isolation source: saline water (ENVO:00002010), including | reverse complement strand
TATTTTATTTTCAGAGAAATACTTTGAGGAATCACAAGTGTTGCCCTCAACTAACATTGTCAGCTGGTCAGCAGTAACAGGAAACCAACTAAACCGATCCAAAGCACTAGCGACAGACTTTACAGCTATGACTGGTGCAGGGACCATAAATTTGCTTTTACCCGCTGCAGTACCAATAGTTTTAATAATCTGCTTCCATGTAAAATCCTCACCTCCAAGTTCAATTGTCTGAAATAAAGATTTTTCATTAGTTAGTGAATTAACAAAGCTTTTAGATACATCTTTAATATGGACAGGAGACATAGAAAAATTTCCAGCGTTAAATGGTATAAGGCCTTCATGAAATAGTGGAGCTGGTAATGGTAGATTAATTAAGTCTTTTTTGAGCTGTGAACAAAATTCTGGGCGGCCACTTCCTCTTGGATCACCAAATATTGTTGAAGGTCTAAAAATAGTCCACTTTAGATCAGTATTTTTAAGATATTGCTCTGACATCCATTTTGTTTTTTGATAACCTGTTCCATCAGGGCAAACACCATTAGCACTCATTAGAATAAATCTTTCAACTCCAGCTGAAGCAGCAGCATCAATGGCCTTTACAGCTCCATCAAAATGTAAATTTTCATAAGTAATTCCTTTAGACTTGAACTCCCTAATGATACCTATAGTGTAAATTACTGCATCCACTCCATCAATGGTTTTTCTAACCACATCTACATCATTTACATCTCCAATAATTAACTCACAATCACTTACAGAAGGAACTTTGTATATTGATTCTGAACGAACTAATAGTTTCGGTGAATGACCTTCATCAAGTAGACTATCAATTATGTAGGAACCCACAAAACCAGTCCCACCAAATACTGCAACTTTCATTTTTTTAATATAATCCTTATCATTTTTAAAAGTGTTTAATTATTTATATCTAAAATTAATTTAAATATGAATAGCAAGTCAAACTTAAATGAGCGTTTTAAGCGTTTTCATTTAAAGTTCCAGAGAAAAACTTTTTTATATCATCAATTATTAAATAGCTAGTAGGGACTAGGATAAGAGTGATTAAAGTAGCAAATAAAACCCCATAAGCTAGAGAGATAGCCATTGGAACTAAAAATTGAGCTTGAACACTCTTTTCAATAAGTAGCGGAAACAAACCAACAAATGTAGTTATCGAGGTAAGCAATATTGGCCTAAACCTCCTAGGTCCAGCAGCTAAAGCTGCTTCTAAACTAGTTTTACCATCTTCTCTTTTGTATCTGTTAATAAAATCAACCATTACCAAACTATCATTAACTACCACTCCAGATAATGCAACAATACCTATGATAGAAAGAACAGCTAAGTTCATACCCATTATTATATGCCCTATTACAGCACCCGTAAAACCAAAAGGAATTGCAGACATTATAATTAAAGGTTGTAAATACGATTTAAATGGAACAGCTAGAAGCACATAAACCACAAATAATGCTAATGCAAAATTTTTAAATAAAGAGCCTAAAGTATCTCTTTGCTCTCTTTGCTCTCCTTCAAAACTGTAATTAACACTGGGATAATCCCTCAATATTGGTATGATATGATCCACTTCAAACTTTGCTAAAATTTCATTTGCATTTGCTTCGCTTAGATCAACATCTGCTGTAACACTAATAGATCTTTTTCTATCCGTCCTTGTGATAGTTGAATACCCGCTAGATAGCTCTCCTGCTGCAACTTGACCAAGAGGGACTTCAATGTTATTACCTACTCGTACCATCATTTGCTCAAGATTATTTAAACTAACTCTCTCTTCCTTTGGATATCGTAAAAATACTTTTACCTCATCTCGACCACGCTGAACTCTTTGAACCTCATCTCCATAAAATGCCTGCCTAACTTGCCTAGCTAATGAAGCCATTGTAATTCCATAGTTTTGAGCCTCCGGGCGCAAATTAAGTTTGATTTCATCCTTACCCGCACTAAATGAATCTTTTATATCAAATACCCCAGCGTATGTTTGCAATTTATCCTTCAAGATAGTAGTTACGTCCTTCAAATCGTCTCTATTGACACTAGATAATTGAATCTCAATCGGGGCACCAGTGGTAAATAAATCAGAATCAAATGTTATTTGTTTAACCCCAGGAATTGGCCCAGTTAGCTCTCTCCATATTCTTGATATATCCACAGTACTTATAGACCTTTCCTCTCCAGGTGCAAGTTCTATAACACACTCAGCAAGATGAGATCCAAAAAAAGAAGCATCTAAGTTGCCGGGCCCTCTGGCAGACTGAGTTTTTATCGGTTGATCGCCAGCTGTGGAAACCATATTTATGAATACTTTATTATCTGGATATAATACCTCTAATGAATCTTTAAGTCTATATGCAGATTTTTCAACTTGCTCTAAACCAGATTTTGTTAAAGAGACCGGAGTCCCTTCAGGATATTCTACGCCCGCTATAACTATATCAGCTTCAAGAGGTGGGAAGAAATTAAATCGTATAAATCCACTTGCCACAAGACCAACAGTTAAAATAAAAATTGATATTGATATTGCAACTGTATTCCCTCTATTTCTTAAAGCTAATTCTAAAAAAGGGATATAACGATTTTTTATAAAGCTTTGTAACCGATTATGTATACTTAATTGTATTTTAGACCACCAAGCTAAAAATTTATTTTCTTTTTTCTTTTCATCTAACTTCATATGAGCTAAATGAGCAGGCAAAATTGTTAAAGATTCGATTAATGAAAACATCAATACAACAATGGTCACTACAGGTATGATTTTCCATATTTTCCCTGTGGCACCTTCAACAAGTATCATTGGTGAGAATGTAACCATCGTGGTAAGTACAGCAAATATCACAGGCTTTGCAACTTGATATGCTCCCTCTAAGGCAGCATCCACACCACTAAGGCCTCTTTTCAAGTGAATATGAATATTTTCTCCAACAACAATAGCGTCATCCACAACAATCCCAAGAACAAGAATAAATGTGAATAGAGATATCATGTTTATAGATACATCAAATAATGGAAGCAACCAAAATCCTCCCATAAATGATATTGGAATCCCAAGAGAAACCCACGCCGCTAACTTTGGCTTTAAAAATAAAGCAAGGACTATCAATACAAGAGTTAAACCCAAATATGCATTTTCTGTAAGAAGTTCAATTCTTCCTTTTAATATTACTGACTCATCTTTCATGGTAGTTAAAGAAATCCCTGGAGGCATTAAAGGATTTTTTTTCTTAATATATTTGTGAACCTCTTCAGCAATATCAAGAGCATTCTGCTCTCCTGTCCTATAAACTCTAATTAATAATGCAGGCTCTCTATTAAATTTTATATCATATTCTACATCTTGAAACCCATCATCGATTTCAGCAATATCTCTAAGCAAAACAGTGGAACCATCAGATAAAGATAAAACCGGAATAATACCAAATTCATCGCCAGTATAAGCTTGGCCCTTTGAGCGTATTAAAATTTCACCATCATAAGTTTCAATTGCACCACCTGGTACATCCATAGATGATGTTCGAATTTTATTAGCTATATAATCAAATGATATTCCATATTTTTGAAGAGTTTTTTCAGATACTTCAATTGATATTTCTCTAGGCTTTTTCCCTAACCTAGTTTGGGTGATATTTGGTAATTCACTCACTTCATCTCGAACTTTTTCTGCAATATTAAGCAGGCTTACCTCATCAACATAACCGTGCACTGCAATTGTTATAACTTCAGGCTGACCATCAAAACTTTTAATAGTCGCTTTCTCTGCATCATCGGGGAAAGAAGTAATTGCATCTACTTGAGCTTTAACTTCGTCCTTAACTTCATCTATATCGTAACCATTTTCTACTTCTATATTAATTGAGCCGTAACCTTCATTTGAAGAACTAGTAATTCTTTTTAATCCGTTTATTCCTTGGACTTGCTCTTCAACTTTAACGCATATTGATTCTTCAATATCCTCAGGAGACGCTCCCGGATATACTACGGAGACATTTATAATAGGAATCGTTATGTCTGGAAAAACTTCCATCCTTAATCTAGAGAGAGTAAAAATCCCAGCAATAATTATAAAGACCATCAACAAGTTTGCTGCAACGGTATTTAAAATGAACCATCGAATAATATTTTTCATAAAACTAATTCTCTCTTACAGGCATACCATCAACATATGAATCTAACCTAGTAACTAAAACGCGATCATTCTTGTTTAAACCATCTGCTATGAAAGCAAGATCATCTTCATACCTTATCACTTCTACTGATTTTTTTCGAAGATAATTCTTTTCTACTACCCAAATCATATCATTTTTCACTGCGCTTCTAGGAACGACAGTGATATTTTTAAATGATAGTCCATCAATTTCAGCATTTACAAACATACCTACTTTTAATTTTTTATTCATCTTATTCATAGGTATAGTAGCAATCACAGAAATCATTCTGGTTTTAGGATCAATCTGGGATTCTGAACGAACAATATATCCATTTGCTTGAAAAGTATCACCCCCGTAACTAGTTGTTAACAATACACTAGGTCGACTACTTTCTGAAAGAGTTGTCCCATCTAGGGGAATACCTAAAAAGGGAATATCCTTGTCAGCCACAGGCAATCTCACTTCATAATTTAAAGTATTGTAGATGTCTGCAATCCTTGAGCCGGGGACTAAGTTAGCACCTATATCAACCATTTTTTTTCTTACTCGCCCATCAAATGGTGCAATAACTTCAGTTCTTTTTAAATTCCTTTTAGACTGTTCGTAAGCAGCTTCTGCTGCTGCTAGCACTGCTCTGGCTTGAGCTAGCTGAGGCTCTCTTAATGTCAAACTTGAAGCATCACCTTTCCCAACTCTTTTCCACTCAATATTCGCTAGATTGGCTTCAGCCTCTTCTCTTTCAAGAGCAAGCCTAGCTTGAAACAAGCTAGACTCTCTTGATATCAAAGCGAGTTCATAGTCCCTCTTTTCAATCTTCATTAGTGTATCACCAATGCTAAATCCTGCACCATCTAAAAACTTTGTAGATATCCACTCAACCTTTCCACTTACTTCAGAGGTTATAATAATTTCATGTTCAGGCCTTATTGTACCTTGAGAATTTATTTTTGCTCTAACTTCTGAAGGATAAGCTGCCATAGTTTCTACAACCTGTGGTATAACATTAGGCTTTTGGAATTCTGCTTCAGGTTTCAACTTGATCATTAAAGTAAAAACCACTATGCTAGAAAACACAATAAGGAAAGGAGTGAGTTTTTTAAAATTTATATTCATTTTTATCTCATTTTATTTTAAAAGTTTCCGCCAAATGCCAATAATAGATTAAGGCGTGTATCTATTTTGTTTTTCTTGGCAGTCAAAACTTGCGATCTTGCTAAAAACCACCTTTGCTGACTATCCATGACCGCAATTAAATCAACTAAGCCAGAATCATATCTTTCTCTAGAAAGTTTGTAGGCTGCTTCTGCTTGTTCAGCAGCATCAGTATACGCATTAAGAAGAATATCATTAGAGGTTTCTGCAAATAAAGTTTGTTCTACTTCTGAGTAGGCATTAATAATAACTTTTACTAAGTCCTGTTTGGCAATTTCCAGTGTCTCATCTGCGATAATTTTATTTGCTCTAATACTCCCTCCCTGAAATAATGGAAGACCTATTGATAAACCTTGAGACCATATCTGGTAATCATCATTCAATATATCACTTAACTCATTGGAGGAAGTTCCTGCAGAACTAGTGAGTATGAAGCTTGGCAAAAGAGAAGTAATTGACTCAGCTTTTCTATGAGAGGCAGCTTGAAGCTTAAGCAATGAAGACTTTATATCAGGCCTTCTATTTAAAATTTGAGATGGCACGCCAGTGCTAATACTTGGTAAGTTAGATGCTAGTGTACTACTTACTTTGTATGTGCCACTTGGATACTTACCTAGCAATGACTCTAATCTCCTATTAAATCTAAGATAAGTTTGTTTTCTCATTTCCATCTGAGCTTTTGAGGACGCAACAGAAGATTTGGTTAATCTTAGATCTAACGAGGATCGTAAACCTTTATCATACCTAGCAGATACCATATCTGCAAGTTCACTAACGCTACTGTAAGTCTCTTTTGATAACTCATATTGCTCTAAAGATTCAACAGTGGAAAAATATATTTTTGCTAACTGGACTTTCATTGAAAAACTTAGAAATGAAAGGTCAGAAGAAATTGCTTCAAAATCTTTAATAGCGGCATTGGTACGATTAAATATTTTGCCCCATACATCAAGCTCCCACTGCATAGTTAGACTTAATCCAAAATTACTAGAACTAAAACTGGTAACTCCACCACCAGAGCCATTCGACTGGCTACTATCAGGTCCGCCTCCAAAAAAATCATCGGATAGACCAAATGCAGTCAAGTTTTGCTGTCTTGATGAACCACTCAAACCAAAATTAGCAGAAGGCAATCGAATTGCTTTATTTATCTTCAGAACTTGCTTAGCAACATTTAATCTAGATACTAGCGTTTTTAGATCAGGATTATTTTCATTGAATTCAGCTAATACTTCAATAAAAGATGAATCATCAAAAGCATCCCACCATCCTCCTATAACTTCAGAAGAATCAACCAATGAAATATCCCATGAAGTAGGTATAGAATCTGCTATCGAGAAATCATTGGTAGTAAATTTTTCTGCACATGAGGAGAGCAGAATAGAAAGAATTATAGCGTAAATTTTCATTAATTATTGGTTGCTGATTCAACTAGTTAAAAAATTAATCAGCAGTTATATTTTTATATATTTTATTTAATACTGTTTTAAATAAATTAATTTCTTGGTCAGTGATACCTTTGCGTACTTCATTTGAGGTTTGTTCCATTATGGGCAACGAACTTTTCATCATCTCTTTACCTTTATTACTTAGGAACACTCTTTTTATTCTTTGATCTAATTGATCAGGAACTCGAACCATTAGGTTCCTTTTTTCAAGAGTATCAATTATCTTCGTTACACTAGTTTTATCTTTACCACAGTACTCAGCTATATCTTTTTGAGATATACCTTCAGTTTTCCAAACTGGCCCTAAAACCAACCACTGGTCTTGAGAAATATTTATCCCAGCACTTTGAGCATTTTGACCAAATTTTTTAGTGCACAACCTATCGACCTGTGATAATAACATTCCAATATCAATATCACTTTTTAGTTTTTTATTATTTGACATAATATAAAATTAAAAATAAAATTGTTGCACATTCAACTTTTATTCTGATTCTTTTCGATATAGCTTTTAACATTAAATTTTCTTTTACAACCATTAAAATTCATATAACGAACCTTTCCATATACCGGTCTTTCAAACCAAGCTCTATCATGAACGCCACCAATACTCCATGCTATCCCGGTATAGCCATTTGGATCTCTACCATCAATTTGATATTTATCATTTAATTCTATCGCTGTTTGCTGAGCTATTTCTGGGCTAGGACTCCATTCTAAAATTTTTTTTGCCCAGTACATCCTCATAAAACCATGCATCTTCCCTCTAATTATCATTTCATTTTGAGCTGCATTCCATAATTCATCATGCGTTTCAGCAGATTCAAATTCTCCAGGAGAATATATAAACTCCCTCTCATCATTCCTGTGTTCATTTAATGTTTTCTGAGCCCAGGCATGAAATCCATCAAAAAAATCATAGTTTTTTTCATATAAACAAAAATTATCTGCTAACTCTCTCCTTACTATCATTTCTTCTAAAAAAGCCTCTTTGTCTTCAAATGGGAGTGTTGAATTTTTTATTTCAAAGGCAACTCTCTGTGGGGCAATTTGACCAAAATGAAAATACGGACTCATATTTGATAATTTTTTAAGATTAGGATCATTTCTTTGCAAGTTATAATCAATTAAATGTGATTTTAATTTACTAAGATGAGTTTTTGCATTTATTTCACCTGGTTTAATCCAATCAATTGGCTTTACGCTTTCATCTAGGTCTAACGATTTCAAAATTTTTCCCCAGAGAATATCCTTAGAACTATTCTTATTTTTAATTGGGTGCTTTTTTATTTTAGGCATTTCAGTTAAATATTCTGGGAGCAGCTTTTTTATTTTTGGTCTAATTGTATAGGCAGCAAACTCCTTTTTGTCTGATGTGATCCATGCTGGGATAATATTATGAGCGTCAACCTGGGAGATAGGAATCTGTGTATTTTCAAAAACTTTTTTTAAACGATTTTTATAAACTTTTAGCGGGCTAAAATCTGTAATTAAATGCCCAACTTTATTTTTTTCTATAAATTCAGGTAGTTTTATATATGTTGGCCCGAGTAATAAATGAAAATTTATATCTAAATCATCTAATGTTTTTTCAACTTCTTGAAGGCCTTTAAATAAAAACTCATACTGTCTTAAATTTGATTCTGAGTAATTATTATTAATGTTGAAACAAACTTCTAATGGAACATTATTATCTATCGCTATTTTTTGAGCTTCAATCAATGCCCAGTTATCATTAGCTCTTTTATCTCTTACCATCCAATATAGGACAGACTTACCATTAAAAGATCCCTCTCTTAAATGGCGCATTCTTCCTAATGTACTGGTCATGGGGGAAGGTTACTTTACTAAACGAGCTGTTTAAGCTCTTTGAAAGTGATGAAAGTTTTCTTTATTGTATTAGAAATATCTGGAAGCAACTCTATACCAAGTCCTCCAAAAATAACATCTACATCTAGCTTCTTTGCAGTTTTGTAAATGGATGTTACCATATCTGCTGTCTTCATAATATTATCGCCAACAACTGACATACAACATTGCATATTACATAAATAAAAAACGATTAAATCGATATTCTTGTTTTTTATTACTTTATTTAAATCTCCTAACTCAGCATGAGAACCAGTGTTATAAACATTATATCCTCTGTGTCTAAGAATAACTTCAGACATAACAACTCCTAGATCAGGAAGGTTATCTTCAAAATTTACACAGAGAGCTGATTTGCCATTAAAAGAACCATTTGGCTTATTATCATTTAATGATTCTGTAGCACGGGTGATAATTTTTCTACTGATGAAAGCTTCTGCATGAGACAAATAATTTTCATGAAGAGCCTTCTCAACTATCATACTACCAGGATCTACAACCTCATCAAATAGAGTCTCAACATCAATATTATTCATGTAAGAACCAGATATAATTGTCTTAACAGTAGATTCATCAGACTCGATACTGGAATTAGCTAACTTATGGCTTAATTCAGAGAAACTTTTTCTCTTGATTAATTCATATATTTTTTTATGTTCAAAGTTTTCTAAAGCAACATCGTCATTTTTTGAAGCTTTTTTATTTTCTTTATAGTACTCACGAACATTCTGCATTGTGAATTTTCTATGCCCACCTGCAGTTTTATGACAGCTTATAGTGCCGTTGTCAGTCCATCTCTTAAGAGTTGAGATATTTATACCCAAAATATCTGATACTTCTTTTGAATTAAGATACTTCATAAGAGAGTGTAATAATAAAACGTATAAAAAATAAAGTTTTTTTTGAGCGTTTTGAACTTTTTTTTATAATAAAGTATTTGAAAAATTATATAATGGTTTTGTATAATCTAAAATGAAATTAATTAATCAATTACTTTTACTTATTTTCTTCTCTAATCAAATTTTTGCTGAAAACGATTATGGCATTGAGAAAATGCCCCATTATGTATGGGACTCAGACTCCTCCAATGTTGGACAAACAGAAATCTGGTTTCAAGATTGGACTGACTACACCAGATTATTTATTAAGTCTATTAAAGACTCTAGCTCTATTGATAAACATCCTTATGCGAAAACTGATTATGACAAAGAATATTTAAATGCAAAAGAATATCAAAAACCAAATTATATCCAACTTTTAGGAAATATTAAATGGACCAATAAGCAAAATTGGTCCGAGAATTATTCAAACAGCTTTGAATGGTATGTCGACAGAGATCAAAACTGGTACTACAATAACAAAAAACTTAGTGGCAGTGCAAAGATCTTGAAAGGAAAGTTATATCTTCAAATTAAAGATTATGACGATATAATTATAGATAC
>CEVP01042076.1_pt1 | contig 10091 bp, 6 predicted proteins | sample 427071 | NCBI WGS metagenome assembly CEVP01 (sample SAMEA2623808, study PRJEB7988) | marine metagenome | isolation source: saline water (ENVO:00002010), including | reverse complement strand
GCATGGTGAGCATGGTGAGCATGGTGAGCATGGTGAGCATGGTGAGCCGTCTCTAGCTGTGGTCAATACAGCAACTTGGTTTATAACAGGCGGCGTTGAATTTTCCGTCGGAACACTTGTCGATGGCCCAGCAGTGATGATGTTATTTGTAGTTACTTTGGTCTCTTTATTAGTTCATATTTATTCGACGGATTACGTGGCTGGTGATAGAAGGTTCACACACTTTTTCGCCTTTCTTTCCCTCTTCAGTTCTTCGATGCTTCTACTTGTAATTTCTGAAAATACACTGCAGCTTCTGGTCTCATGGGAATTAGTAGGCTTATGCTCTTTTGCATTAATCGGTCATTGGTGGGAAGAAAAAGACAATTCAAATGCTGCATTAAAAGCGTTTCTAACCAACCGCGTTGGGGACATGGGCTTATTAATCGGGGTAACAATCCTATTCTTTGCTTCAGGGGAAATGATTCCAGACTCCTTCGGGTCCTTTTCTATAGCTACGACTAACGCATTAGCTTCGTCAGGCCTGCTTTCACAAAGTACTTTATTAATAGCTGCTTGTTGCCTTATGGCTGCAGTCATGTCGAAATCTGGACAGTTTTTCTTGCATACCTGGCTACCTGACGCAATGGCAGGACCTACACCTGTATCAGCACTTATTCATGCAGCGACGATGGTTGTAGCTGGAGTCTTTATGATTGCTCGTCTTTATGGTGTTTTCTTTGAAGGGTTTTCCATAGGGGGAAGTTCGATAAATTTAATGGCTCTTATCGGGGGATTAACAACGCTTGTGGGAGCATGTTTAGCTTTTGTTCAAAGAGATATCAAAAAAGTTCTTGCATATTCAACAATTTCACAACTTGGTTATATGGTCATGGCATTAGGTGTAGGAGCTTGGACCGCAGCAATGTTCCACCTCTTTACCCATGCTTTCTTTAAAGCTTGCCTATTTTTAGGTTCTGGATCTGTTGCACATTCGGTTCATAGTTTTGACATGAAATCAGATATGGGTGGGCTAAGGAAAGTAATGCCGCAAACCTTTCGAACTTTCATAATCGGTTCCATTGCCCTTGCGGGACTTCCACCTTTTGCTGGATTTTGGTCTAAGGATGAGATACTCGCCGGAACGGGGGGTTGGGGAATTTTGGGAGGCACAAGCGGCAATGGCTCCTATACGTTCATGTTGATAATGGGAATGATCACAGCCGCTCTGACAGCTGCGTATATGACCAGATGTGTTTATTTAACATTTTTTGGCGAATTTAGGGGTCATGGCAATCCTCATGAATCTGGCCCACGAATTACTATTCCACTTTGGATTTTGGCAGTATTAGCAATTTTTGCTGGATTTCTCAATTTGCCTAAGGGATTTCAACTCGTTCCCGCATCACTGCAGGAAAGATTCGGCCATTATGTCGAACCTGTAGCTGGTTATTTCCCAGAAATCGCACACGCTACCCCAAGCTGGTCACTAGCAATAGTTTCGACAATTGTTGTAATAGCCGGTATTTCATTTGCATGGAATTACTATTTCGTCAAAGTAGAAAAGGCCTCGAAAGAGAGTGGTGAAAGTCTGACGGAGTTACCAGATGGGCTTACCACACGGTTGACCTTAGCGAGAATGGGTCACACACTTCTCGTCAACAAATATTATTTAGATCATTTATACACCGGGATTATTACCCGAGCTGTTAAAGAACCGATAGCAGACTTGGCCTATTGGTCTAACCAAAAAATATTAGATCGTACTGTTGATACTTTTGGACGAACTGCAGTAAAAGTTGGTCAACTTAATTATGAAAAGATAGATCAAAATCTTGTTGATGGTTTTGTCAACGCTTCTGGTCGTATTTCATCGGATAGCGGTGAAGAACTTCGCAAAATTCAATCCGGAAAAGTTCAGAGCTATGCAGCCATTTTGTTTGCTGCTGCGACGATTCTAGCCGGTTTACTAATAGTCATTGTGTAGGAGATATTAAACATGGATAACTTGCTTGATAGTTGGGGCCTTACAGTGGCCACTTTCTCACCCCTTGTAGGTGCGTTAGTTATGTTTCTAATTCCAAAAGAAAAAGAATACGAGCATAAAATGATTGCTCTTATAACTTCTCTTTGGGTTGCTTTTGTGGGGTTAATGATCCTCATATGGTTTGATCTGGATGCCACAGAAAAGCTTCAATATGTTGTAGACAAAAGTTGGATAGATGCTATTCATAGTCGTTACGTTGTAGGACTTGATGGAATTTCTTTACCTTTGTTACTGCTCACAGTTCTCATAGTCCCACTTTGTATTGTTTACAGTTGGAACCATTTTCCTGATCCCAAAAACCCGAAAACATTTTTAATACTGATCCTTGTCTTGGAGACAGGCATGATAGGTACTTTCGTCGCTCAGGATATGGTTCTTTTCTTTGTTTTCTTCGAAGTAGTTTTACTGCCGATGTTCTTCATGATCGCTGTTTGGGGAGGACCAAACAGAAAATATGCTTCCTTAAAATTCTTTTTATACACCCTTTTTGGATCGGCACTGATGCTCGTCAGTTTCCTTTCCCTCTTTTTCTTGACAGGAGCGGAGTCGTTTGTTTTCAGTGAAATTGCTGACAACGTTGTTGCTAATGCTGTTTCTCGAACGGCACAGCTTTGGATATTTGGCGGAATGTTTCTTGGTTTTGGAATTAAAGTTCCTATGTTTCCATTCCATACCTGGTTGCCTGATGCCCATACTGAAGCACCAACTGTTGGTTCTGTAATACTCGCCGCTGTACTGCTTAAACTCGGAACTTATGGGTTTGTACGAATAGCAATTCCTTTACTCCCTGATGCGGCAGTTGAATGGGCACCATGGATAGGACTATTGGCCGTAATAGGAATAATTTACGGAGCATTCTGTTGTCTGGCGCAAACAGATATGAAACGATTAATTGCGTTCTCTTCAGTCGCTCATATGGGATTCGTAATGCTTGGAATTTCGACTCTTACGGATTTTGGAATTAATGCCGCCATTATGGGCATGGTTGCCCACGGTCTTATAACAGGAATGCTTTTCTTTTTAGCAGGATCGATGAAAGAGCGTTATCACACTTTAGAAATCAAGCGACTAGGTGGTCTTCTTTTACAGGCGCCCAAAATGGGTTGGGTTTTAGGGTTTTGCGCGATGGCATCTTTGGGATTACCTGGACTAGCAGGGTTCTGGGGAGAATTTCCCGCGATACTTTCCGCATATAACCCTGCCAACGGTTTGCCTGTAGAAACCTTTAGGACGTTCATGGTGATAGCAGCATTAGGAACAGTTCTTGCTGCTGGTTACTTACTATGGTTACTTCAGAGAGCAGCATTTGGCACTCCAAAAGAAGAATTCGCAGAAGATCCCAATATTCATGACGCTACAAAAACAGAATGGATCGCATGGGCTCCTCTTCTCGCTTTGATACTGGCGATAGGTATTTACCCAAATCTTGTTTTCCGAGCCACAGATGCAGCAGTAGATGCATCCTTGACTCCTTGTCTGACTATTGATGCAGATGAATTGACCCATGAAGAAATCGAGTTAGTTCAATGTTCCGAAGTTTATGGTTTAGGCAACCATGGCTCTGATCATCACACGGCATCGAAGGGTTAGTAGTGTCCACCAACCTTATGATCGTGGCGTTTGAACGCCCTGCAATTGACTGGCACGCTGTCGCTCCTGAAATAGTTCTGCTTTCTGTCGGGGTTCTTATAACACTTTTAGATATTTTATTTTTGGAAAAAGCACGGCCTTATATGGCTGCTTTATCAGGTTTGGGAGTTCTTGCCACAGCAATACCTTTATTAACTCTTGGTATCGATGGAACCGAGAGGGTTCTTTTTGATGGTGCTTATGTGGTCGACAATTTTTCACTAGTGCTAAAAGCTATTTTTCTTTTGGCAGGATATGTAGTGATTCTTCTATCAACTAACTACATAGTTGATGGAGATTATTGGGAGAGTGAATACTACGGCCTTCTTTTGGCTTCCTTGATGGGAATGATCATGATGGCTTCGTCTAGAGATTTGATATCTGTTTTTGTAGCTTTAGAACTACTTTCGATTCCCGCTTATTTAATGGTTGCTTGGAGAAAGCGTGATCCCAAATCTAACGAAGCTGGCCTTAAGTATTATCTTATGGGTGTTTTTGCGTCGGCAGTGATGCTATACGGAATGTCACTTTTGTTTGGGGTGAGTGGAACCACGTTGTTAAGTGGGATCGCTGAATCTATTGATGCTGGAAATGGTTCTAGTTCTGTAATGACATTAGGAATTGTTTTTGTAGTAGCTGGCTTTGCATTTAAAGTTTCTGCTGTTCCATTTCACACTTGGGCACCTGATGTCTATGAGGGGGCCCCTACACCTGTAACGGCTTTTCTTTCGGTTGCGTCTAAAGCAGCAGGTTTTGTTGCTTTACTAGCTTTAATTTTCGTTGGCTTCTATGAACTTTCAAATATATGGGAACCACTTATCTGGATACTTGCAGCACTCTCGATGACTGTAGGTAATTTAGTTGCGTTAAGACAAACGAACATAGTTCGACTTATGGCCTACTCAGGTGTTGCTCAGACAGGATTCATGATTGCTCCTCTAGCTGTAGCGGGACACAGTTTGACCACTGGCGATCAGGCCCTTTCTGCTGTTGTTACATATTTAGCTATTTATGCAGCTATGAACCTTGGTGCATTTGCAGTGATTATCACTTTGGCGAGGCGGACTGGTAGTGCAGAAATTGATTCATTTGCGGGAGCTTTTCACTTCGCCCCCGGGCTGACAGTTGCTATGACAGTGTTTTTATTTTCCCTTGCAGGTATACCTCCTCTGGGAGGATGGTTCGCTAAATTCGAGGTGTTTAGAGTTTTAGCAACTTCTGGAGAAACTTGGGGTTATTTGTTAGCTGTTGTTGCAGCAATTAATTCTGTTATAGCTCTTTTTTACTATGCGACTATTGCTCGTAAAATGTGGGCTGATGATCCTTCAGAAAAGGATTTAAACAACGTTGAAGTAACACCCTCACTCGTATCTGCTTTAGCGATTTGCGTATTAGTTACTTTATTATTCGGAATATTTCCTCAATTAGTAGCCCGTTTTACGGAAGTTAGCCTGTTGGCATTTGGTGTTTAAGACCATCGCACGAGTGGCATGTTAGCTGTTGATTTAAAAAATCGAATTAAAAAATCTGGACCTATTCCTTTTTCTGATTTTGTTGAATCATGTCTCTATGATTTAGATGATGGTTTTTATAGTAAAAGAGGAAGCGCGGGACGGCGAGGAGACTTTTTAACAAGTCCCGAAGTTGGGCCCTTTTTTGGTTCTCTCATCGCAAACTGGCTGGACGATGTGTGGCTGAAACTAAATAAACCTGAAAACTTTCAAGTAGTTGAGGTTGGAGCAGGTAGAGGGACCCTCGCCAGATCAGTAATTGATGCCCAACCGTGTTGCCTTGAAAATGGTACTTATACCATGGTCGAACGTTCTAATAAATTAAGAGTGGCGCAACCAGTTTCGGAAATACTTTTTTCGACCAATGAGATGCCCGAGGCTCCCGTAGTGGGTGCAGTTATTGCAAATGAACTTTTAGATAATTTACCATTTGACCTCTTAGAAGGAGACGGTGAATGTTGGAAAGAAGTGCATATAGGTCTCATAGGTGATCAATTTGTCGAGATTCTAATGGGTGAGAGCAGAGAGTCAGTTGAAGTTCCACCTCTAAAAGGATCACGTATACCAATTCAAACTGAAGCCCATAATTGGGTTCAAAGTGTATTAGAGAAGATTGTTTCGGGATCGCTACTGGTAATTGACTACGGGTCCACAACCCATGAAATGAGTCAAAGAAATCAAGACTTGTGGCTTCGAACTTTTAAAAAGCATTCACGGGGCAATAATCCTCTTGACGATATTGGAAAACAAGATCTCACAGTTGAAATAGCTATTGATCAACTCCCAGAAGGTGCGCACTTATCGACGCAAAGAGACTTTCTCAAAAAGCAAGGGGTGGATAATTTAGTAGAGCAAGGTCGTCAAATTTGGAAAGAATTTTCTTCGGTTGGTGATTTAAAAGCCGTTAAAGCGCGTAGCAGGATCGTTGAAGCAGAAGCACTTCTTGATCCCAAAGGTCTAGGGGGTTTTTTTGTTTTAGAGTGGCATAAGCCGTTGGTTGATTAGAGAATCAGAAAGTGTAAAACCCTTTAACCCCACTGGGTAAGTAACCCCCATACTTTGACTAAAATTACCTAATCAACCAAGGGAGCAATAATGAGCGAATCAACAATCGAAGAGTTCTACGTTGAGGATCGAACATTTCCACCTGATTCAGATTTTGTAAAAAAAGCATTACTTAATGATTCTTCTCACCATGAAGAAGCAGTTTATGACTATGAAGCATTTTGGGCCAGACAAGCGAGAGAGTTGATTAGCTGGGACAAGGATTTTCATACAACGCTTGAATGGAAACTACCTTTCGCAAAATGGTTCATAGGCGGTCAACTTAATATTTCCTATAACTGTTTAGACCGACACGTAGAAGCTGGTTATGGAGAGCGTGTTGCTTATTATTGGGAAGGAGAGCCTGGTGACACTCGAAAAATTACATACCAAGATCTTCTTATAGAAGTTTCGAAATTCGCAAATGTGCTGAAAGAACTTGGTTTACACAAGGGTGATCGAGTGGCTATATATATGCCGATGATTCCTGAACTTCCTATAGCCATGCTTGCCTGCGCCAGAATCGGATTGGTTCACAGTGTTATATTCGGAGGTTTTTCACCTGATGCAATAATAGATAGATGTGAAGACGCTGAAGCGAGGCTGATAATTACCGCGGATGCAGGTTATAGGCGTGGGGTCCCGTCTGCTTTAAAAACAAATGTTGATGCAGCATTAAACAATGGTGCGCCAACCGTTGAGCATGTGGTAGTTGTTAACCGATGCGATACAGAAATACAAATGATTGAAGGGCGTGACCATTGGTGGCATGAACTAGTTGCAAAAGCGGCCTCTGATTGCCCTGCCGAATCATTAGATAGCGAAGATCTTCTTTATTTGCTTTACACCTCAGGTACAACTGCAAAACCCAAAGGCATTATGCATACAACTGCAGGGTATTTAACTCAAGTCATGTACACACATAGATATACCTTTGATTTAAATCGTGAGAAGGATATTTATTGGTGTGCAGCAGACATCGGATGGGTTACAGGACATAGTTACATCGTTTACGGCCCTCTAGCTAACGGTTGCACTTCAGTGATATACGAAGGCACACCGGATACTCCTCGTTTTGATCTTCGTTTAGACGATCCATCAGAGTGGCCTAAAGACCGGCTATGGGACATCATTGAGCGTTATGGGGTTACACAGTTGTATACCGCTCCGACGGCTATAAGGACTTTCATGAAGTGGGGTGCACAAGAACCTGCTTCACATGACTTGTCCTCTTTGCGTGTTTTAGGAACAGTGGGTGAGCCGATAAACCCAGAAGCATGGATGTGGTATCACGAAAATATTGGAAGAGAAAAATGTCCAATTGTTGACACGTGGTGGCAAACAGAAACTGGAGGTCACATGATTACTCCACTTCCTGGTTTAACGACGACTAAGCCCGGATCTGCTTGTCATCCAATCCCCGGAGTGTTTGCAGAAGTAGTTGATGATGATGGAATAAAAATTGAACAAGGTGGAGGATATTTGACTATTACACACCCTTGGCCTGGAATGTTGAGAGGTATTTGGGGTGACACTGAGAGGTATAAAGAGACTTATTGGTCACGGTTTGAAGGAAAGTATTTTGCTGGTGATGGAGCGAAATTAGACAAAGATGGTTATTTGTGGCTGCTAGGAAGAGTTGACGACGTTATGAACGTTTCCGGTCACCGTATCTCGACAGCAGAAGTTGAATCAGCTTTAGTAGATCACCCTGCGGTAGCTGAAGCGGCAGTTGTTGGAGTTGCTGATTCGACCACTGGACAGGCAATTGTTGGGTATGTGATTTTGAGAGGAACTTTTGAACCATCAGATGCACTTGGGGAAGAGGTACGCTCTCATGTTGCAACCAAATTAGGGCCAATTGCCAGGCCCAAAACAGTTGTTTTAGTGCCTGACCTACCTAAAACAAGAAGTGGAAAAATAATGAGGCGACTTTTAAGAGATGTCGCTGAAGGTAGGGATCTAGGTGACACAACTACTTTGGCTGATTCAGGAGTTGTTGAAGAAATTAGAACTAGAGCAGCTGAATCTCCAGAGGAAGACTAATAACGTCAATGATGATTTTTCGGGATGTAGAACCTGATTCAGGCTCCGTTTTAGTAGTTGATATAGATGGTGTGATAGCTGACGCATCGGCCCACCAACACTTTCTAAACGGTGATATCCAAAAATGGGAAGAATTCTTTGAAGCTGGTTCAATTAATAGTCAGCTCCTAAGGGAAAGCTGGGAACTTGTGAAAAGTATTGCTGCGCTAACACCTATTTTCTTAATGACAGCACGGCCGTCGTATCTTCTTGAAAAAACCGTTTTTTGGTTGAATCAAAATAAGATTTCTTGGGATGCGCTTTTGATGAGAAAAGAAAAAGATGACCGTAGTTCCCCGGAAGTTAAATTAGATTTACTGAGAGATTTAATTGAAAGTGGGTATGAACCTAAACTCGCTCTTGATGACGATCCCAGAAATCTTTTAATGTTTTGGGAACAGAAAGTTCCTTCTATTTATGTCCATTCAGGGTATTACGAAGTAAACAAATTTTAGATATTGTTCATTTTAGAAAACGAGGTAACTAATGATAAATACAGCAAAGACTTTTAGTTTGTTAGCACTTTTGGGTGGACTCTTTATTGTTATAGGGGGCGCAATTGGTGGCTCTGGCGGGCTCATTTTTGGTCTTGTGATTGGTTTAGTGTTCGTTGGTGGAAGTTACTGGTTTAGTGACAGGCTCGCAATTGCTTCAGCTCGAGCAGTTCCAGCAGAGCCATCTGATTACCCTGAGTATCACAGAGTGATGACAGAATTATCTACGGCAGCTGGACTACCTATGCCGAAGTTATACATTTCACCTAATCAACAGCCGAATGCTTTTGCAACGGGTAGAAATCCCGAACATGCCGCTGTTGCTGTAACTCAAGGTCTTTTAGACAATCTTGACTGGTATGAAATAAGGGGAGTATTAGCCCACGAATTAAGTCATATTGAAAATCGTGATATTCTAATAGGCTCTGTCGCAGCAGCAATCGGGATGGCAATAACACTTATAGCTCGGATGGCTTTCTGGGCAGCCATGTTCAGTGGAGGTCGTGGCAGAGACAGAAATCCATTAGGTGAAATTGCATTTGCGATAATGGCCCCAATAGCAGCAATGCTTATTCAGGCAGCTATAAGTCGCACTAGGGAATATAAGGCTGATGCCACTGCAGCTCGACTTATCGGAGATGGAGAACCACTTGCGAGAGCTTTAGAGAAATTAGAAATTGCATCTGGTCGCATTCCTTCGGGAATTGATCCAAATCAGGCATCTTCCTACATCGTAAATCCACTTAAAGCAGAGGCTCGTGGTCGGGGAGGGAGTCGTGTTTTTTCAACCCATCCTCCAACTGCTGAGCGGGTAGAACGACTCCGAAATGGTTCTTGGAATCAAGGAACAGTTGGTAGCGGTCCCATTTCTTAGTCGCGAAAGTTTATAAATTGAAGCGGTAATTCAATTTTGCTGGATTTTAGAGAAGCGATTACTTCTTGAAGAGAGTCGCGCTTTTTCCCACTTACTCTTATTTGGTCACCTTGGTTTTGCGATTGAATTCCTTTAATACCTAAGTCTTTTATTTGGCGGTTAATCGATTTTGAATCTTCACTCCCAATACCTGATTGCAGTTTTGCTATTTTCTGGCTTCTTCCCCCAGCAGCAGACTCCAAATTTTGCCATAAAAGTGTTTTTAAGGAGACTTTTCTTTTTACTAATTTTTCTTCAAGTACTATCTGTAAAGCGTTAAGTCGATCTTCTGTTGATGATTCGATTTGTATGGAATCATCGGTTAGTTGAATCTCAGAGTTTGTTCCCTTGAAGTCGAAACGATTATTTATTTCACGTTCTGTTTGGTC
>CEVP01044108.1_pt1 | contig 10115 bp, 7 predicted proteins | sample 427071 | NCBI WGS metagenome assembly CEVP01 (sample SAMEA2623808, study PRJEB7988) | marine metagenome | isolation source: saline water (ENVO:00002010), including | reverse complement strand
CCATTCACTTGAACATGGTCATGAAAATTTGAGAAAAATTCCGTAGCAAACATTGAAAGTTTTATGTTCACCGGTTGTGAAAATTGATGACGGATACTTGCCTCGGAAAGTGCCGTGGAAGATTGTGAATATGTCGGGTCAGGTTCGATAACTAATACATTCCCGTCGTAGTCGGGGTTCTCTGACAGCCAATAAGCAGTGGAGCTACCCATCACAGCACCACCGATTATTAAAGTGTCGAAATGTTTCATGAGGCGCCTCAGTCGTAAATCTTAATTTAAATTTTTACTCGACATTTCTTAGGAAACATAACCCTGCGTTAGATCATTATTGATTGAATCTGGATTTCTTTCTTCTGGGTTGCCGAAACCTCCTCCACCCGGGAGTTCTAAAATTAATCTTCTTCCTTCCGGAACAGGTTGTTTTCCTTTTGCATCAAATGGTGTTCCATCGTCAAGATACACCTTTCCAGGAGAGCCATTCTCCCCACCATCACGTCCCCTCGCAGGATTTTCAACTCGATCGAACATGCAGCTAAAGAAAAACTTGTATCCCTCAGAAGGAGCTAGTTCGATTATTTGACCTAAGCCACCACGATGTCGCCCATTTCCTCCTGAATTTGGGCGTAACTCTTTTCGCCATATAACTATGGGACCCACTTGTTCAGTTGCTTCGGAGGACATCGTTCTGACGCCGCTAGGGAAAGCGGTACTGCTTAGTCCATCTAAATTTGGTCTAGCTCCTGTACCACCGCTATTGAACATCAGTATTTCTCTTGGTGGCAAATCTGCATTTGGGTCACTAGACCGTGCGCTGACATGAAAGTTCCACAGAGCTCCTGCGCCTTCTGCTGGAATAACTTCAGGGAGCGCTTCTGAAATTGCACCTAAGCAAAGGTCAGTTACGAAATGTCCAGTCACATGTCTAACTGCAACAGGGTCAGGGTGTTTGGCATTGAGTATGCAACCTTCTGGTGCACTAACAGTGAAAGCTGCCAATGAAGCATGGTTGCTGGGCATTTCTGGAGCTAATGCCACAAGCATGGCATACGAATAATAAGCATGAGCATAAACCAGAGGTACGTTAACTCCGTGTTCACAGGTTGGCGAACTTCCCGTGAAATCAGCATGAGCGCCTTCCTCGTCAACTGTTATATTTACCTTTAAGGTGACTGTTTCGTTGTAACCGTCAACTTGCATTTCGTTTTTGTACTCGCCGAGTTTCAATTTTGAAAGACGCTTTATAGTAGCTTCGTGTGTTTTTTCGAAGATAAATTCAGCTAGATCTTCTAAGTCGTCTAAATTAAACTCGTCGAGCATCCCATGTAAGCGTCTGATGCCTGTTTCATTGGATGTTGAAAGAGAATGAAGATCCCCGATCACTTGTGAAGATTCACGAACGTTATGACGCACTATATTTATTAGGTCTTCATTCAATTCGCCGCGTTCAAGAAGTTTCATAATAGGAACGAAAAGTCCTTCTTCATAGACTTCGGTTGCGTCCGGTCCGAAACCTCTGCCGCCAACATCTACTACGTGAGCGGTACAGCCGAAATAGCCAATTAGATTTGCATCTCTAAACACAGGGGTGACAACTGTAAAATCATGTAAATGACCCGTTCCCTTCCATGGGTCATTGGTTATGTAAACGTCACCTTCGTAAATCCTGTGTGGTCCTATATCTTCGATGAAGTTAACTACAGCCGCTGCCATAGTGTTTACGTGCCCCGGAGTTCCAGTTATTGCCTGTGCGATCATTCTTCCTTTAGTGTCGTAGACACCCGCTGATAGATCTCCTGCTTCTCTCACGCTCGTGCTAAAGGCTGTACGAACTAGTGCCAGAGCTTGTTCTTCGACTATTGATATAAGGCGATTCCACATCACTTGGTTTTTTAACTGGTTCATTCGACAGCCTCAGTTTTTTTTGTAATCAGTAGACAATCATCATGCTGGGTGGAGGATTTCTTCTCACTTGAAACCCAAGTCGTTGTTTGACTCTCGACAATTATGGCTGGTCCCATCACACAATCACCAGGGTTTAGATTTTCACGCTGGAAGACAGAAGCTTCAACTTTGCTATCTTTGGCGGGATCGTAGATAACACGTTTCAAATCAGTCGTAACAATATTTTCAGAGTCGACAGTAGTAGTTTTTTCAGTTTCTGGTCTTGGTGATGTGACTTTAACGGACCACCCGACGACTTCGATCTGTAGACCATCTATGGCCCTACCGAAATGTTCTTCATAAGTTTTCTCAAATTTGTTATTGAGCAATTCGATACCAAGATAGTCAAATATCTCATTTTCTAGAGGTACAGTAATTTCCCATCCTTGCCCCGCGTATCTCATAAAAGCACAACGTTCCACAAGTAGCTCCTCTGGATGAATGTTTTCGTTTGATGCTTCCATCACAAATTCTGTTGCTTCTGAAGTGAGGCTTTCAAGAAGTTGGTTCACACTTTTATGATCAAAATTTTCTATAGAAATGTAGAAGCTTTTTAAAGCTTCGTAAGAAAAAGGTGTTCGAAGAAAGCCTATGGCGGAACCTACTCCTGCTCCTGGGGGAATGAGTAGCCTTTCGATTTCAAGCTTGTCACATAAACGAGAGGCATGAAGAGGTGCTCCACCACCGAATGCAATCATTGTGTATTGAGATACATCTCTACCATTTTCCACTGCATGAACACGAGCTGCATTGGCCATATTCTCATCAACAACTTCGATTACTCCTATTGCCGCATTTTCAACGTCTGTTTTAAGCGGCTCTGCTATATCAGTTAATAGAGCTTTTCTCGATTCATCGGGAATGAGATCAATGTCATCAGCGCCGAAAGTATCTGGTGATATTCGACCAAGTAACACGTTTGCATCCGTTACTGTTGCTAAAGAACCGCCTAATCCGTATGCGGCTGGTCCTGGTTCAGAACCTGCACTTAGAGGGCCTACTCTTATTTGTTTAAGGTCATCAACATTTGCTATTGACCCACCCCCGGCTCCTATCTCAATCATTTCTATAACAGGTATTGAGATAGGCATTCCGCTTCCTTTTGTGAAGCGGTGGGTTCTTGCCACTTCAAATGTCTTTGCTGATCTTGGCGATTGTTCATCTATCAGGCATATTTTTGCAGTTGTGCCTCCCATATCGTAAGAAAGAGCGGCATCTATCCCATGGCGTGCAGCGATTTCTGAAGCGAAAATAGCTCCGCCGGCCGGGCCTGATTCTATGAGTCTTACAGGAAATTTTATGGCACTTTCTATGCTGATTAATCCACCGCCCGAGTGGATGAGATGAATATCGCATTTTGCTCCCGCTTCGGCTAATTTCGTTTTAAGTCTTTCAAGGTATGAAGCCATCATTGGCTGAACGTAAGCGTTTGCGCAGACTGTATTAAATCTTTCAAATTCTCTCATTTGAGGTGACACTTCAGAAGAAATTGAAACTTTAATGTTTGGAAGCTGGTCCAAAAGCATTTGCTTAAAGAGAGATTCATGTCTGTCGTTCATATATGAATGTATGAAACCAACCGCTACGGCTTCATACCTGTTCTCTTCAAGTGACAGGAGTTTAATCAGGTTTTTAGCTTCCGTCTGGTTAAAAGGTAAAAGCACCGAACCGTCTGCAGAGACACGTTCTGAAAGTACGTATCTGTCTTTCCGCTCGATCAGTGGTTTGGGTAATTCTAGATTGAGATCGTATTGCTCGAATCTGCTCTCCGTCCTCATCTCGATAGTGTCTCGAAAACCTTTTGTGGTTACGAAAGCTGTTTCAGCTCCCGTTCTAGAGATCAAAGCATTTGTGGCTAAAGTCGTACCATGTATGAAAGAGTCAAGTTCAGATAGATCAGATCCTGAATCTTCTGTTACAGCATGTATGCCTTGGAGGATTCCTATCTCCGGCGATTCATAAGTGGTAAGAACTTTTGTTGAAAAGATTTCTCCTTTTGCTTCGAGGACTATGTCAGTAAAAGTGCCTCCAACATCAGCTCCAATTCGCATTTTATTCCTAACCATTAGGGGTATTAGTCTCCTTCGAGAATGTCCTGTAAAGGTGGGAATGTGGAAGGTGGGACTATGTCAACGGTTGCGGATCTCTGTTGCGAAAGCATTCCTCCATCAACTTTGATTACATCTCCAGTGATGTATTTAGCATCTTCAGAGGCAAGGAAAAGTGCAGGTCCTGCCATGTCGTCAGGGTCTCCAGGGCGACCAAGAGGTATGTTCTCACCTCGGAGATTTCTTGCTTCTTCGTCCATTCCTTCAGTATCGATTGAACCCGGCATTAGGGCACAGACTCTTATGCCATAGGGACCTAGGTCAAGTGCCATTGCTCTGGTGAGGGCTTCTATGCCTCCTTTTGAGGCGTCGTACGCGGTAAAAGATCTATGGGCGCGAGTGGCACCGCCTGACGACATGTTGATAATCACACCGTGCTTTTTGGAAGCCATAATTCTTGCTGCTTGTTGAGAGCAGAGAAAGTGGCCTGTTAAATTAACGTCAATGATGCGTCTCCACCAGGCCTCATCTGCTTCGAAGAAATGAAGCATAGGACTTACGATGCCAGCATTGTTAACCAATACGTCGACAGTTCCAAAGTGTTCTAATGCTGAGTCAAAAATTATTTTCACCTGACTGCTGTCAGCTACGTCAGCAGGAACTCCAATAGAATCACCCCCAGAATCGTTTATGCCTGTTACTACTTCGCTCACGCGGTTTTCGTCAATGTCATTTACGACTACTTTGGCGCCTTCCTTTGAGAATCTTTCCGCTATAGCGCGGCCGATTCCTTTTCCTGCGCCAGTTACCACCACGACTTGATCTTTGTGACTGTCACTCATTAGTCACCTCCAAACATCCCTTAATTAAGGATATCGAAGATAGAAAGATAATCTTTAACTAGGCACTTGGGTGGAAAGCTAAATGCGTGTGTCTTCTTACATAGTTTCCGGTTGCGTAGGTAGAAGAAGTTTCATCAGCATAGAAATCAGGAAAATTTCTCAAAATTTCTCTAAGCGCTATGGAGGACTGCAGGCGAGCAACAGAAGCACCTAGGCAGAAATGTGCTCCTGACCCAAAACTTAGTATTCGCTTTATTTTCCGCTGAATGTCTAACTTTTCAGAATCTTCACCAAATTCACGCTCATCTCTATTCCCAGATCCATAACCAAGAAGAACACGCGATCCAGAAGGTATTTTTTCATCATGCAATTCGAAATCTTCCAAAAGAACTCGACTCAAGCCTTGGACAGGGGAGGTCATTCTTAGCAACTCTTCAATTGCGCCGGGTAAAAGGCGTAAATCTTCTGACAAAAGTTTTCGTTGATCAGGGTTCTCGCTCAGCAGTACTGCCGAACCACCTAATAAACCGGTTGTTGTATCGTTACCCCCAGCGATCATAGTGAAAGCCAAACCTAGGATCCACATGATAGAAACTTTCTCTTCGCCCATTTCTATGAGTTCTGAGATCAAGTCATCTCCAGGTGTTTTCTTTCTCCATTCGATTAATTCGGTAAAATAATTTGTTACTTCGTAAATAGCTTCGAGTCCCTCATTTTCTTCATTGTGTATTGCGCCCGCCACAATTTTTTCTGTCCAAGTGTCAAAAACAACGCGATCGGATGCTGGTACACCTAAGTACTTTGAAACTACGAAACTTGGTAGCGGTTTAAACAGTTCAGAAATAATGTCGCAGGTTTCGAGTTCCTTTATTCTATTTATTGCAGATTCAACAAAAGCGGAAATGTCTTCTGTCATATCCTCAGCTTTCCTGGGAGTGAAACCTTTACTTATAAGCCTTCTAAATTCAGTGTGCTCAGGCGGGTCTAAAAAAACTATCGGAGCAGAATCTCCCATATCTAGATTGTTAGAGTCCTGATCGATCGTTAGACCATGGCGAGAGGAAAACACTCGAGGATTTCGTGCAGCATTAAAAACATCTTCGAATCGAGACAAAACCCAAAAAGAACCTGTTTCCACGAAATGAACAGGAGAATTATTTCTTAGATCAGAGTACATGGGGTAAGGATTTCGCCACGATTCACCAGATCTCAGCACGTATGCACTTTCCCCCATAAGTAAGGATACTTTTTAGTAAAAAATTTTCCTTGACACCACTAAGCGTAAGTTTGAAGGCAGAATCAATTCGTATGAAAAATTTGATTAATTCGGAGACCTTTAATGAGTGATTACGACATAGTTATCGTTGGCGGAGGCTCTGCTGGATGTGTACTCGCAAATCGTTTAAGTGAAAACAGTGATGTGAGCGTTCTCTTAATCGAAGCAGGCAGGCGAGACCATCGATGGGATTTTGTAATTCATATGCCGGCAGCACTTTCTCTCGGTATAGGTAACAAATTTTACGACTGGAAGTATGAATCTGACCCTGAACCAGGACTCGGGGGCAGAAGAGTGTCTCATGCCAGAGGAAAGGTTCTGGGAGGCTCTTCAAGTATAAACGGCATGATATTCCAACGTGGTAATCCCGCTGACTATGAACGCTGGGCTGCAACACCGGGTTGCAAAGAGTGGAGCTATTCCCACTGTCTGCCTTATTTTCAACGAATGGAAACCTGTCTTCACGGAGTAGATCGATATAGAGGGGACAGTGGCCCGTTAATGTTGGAAAGAGGACCTGCTTCGAGTCCTTTATTCGGGGCTTTTTTTGATGCAGTGCAGGAAGCCGGTTATGAACTTACCGAAGATGTAAATGGATACCGACAAGAGGGGTTTTCTTCTTTTGACCGAAATATTTACCAGGGTAGACGAAACTCTGCTTCAGTTGCCTATTTACACCCTGTTGCCTCAAGAACGAACTTAGATGTCATAACAAGAGCCCATGTAACAAAAATAATTTTTGACGGCAATAAGGCGGTGGGCGTCGAGTTGAAAAAAGATAGACGAAACAAAACAATTAAGGCGGGTGAAGTAATTTGTTGTGGGGGTGCTATAAACACCCCGCAACTCCTACAACTGTCAGGAATAGGTTCAGCTAGAACTCTTGAGGAAGCCGATGTGAAGACGCTGATTGATCTGCCTGGTGTGGGTGAAAATTTGCAGGATCATCTCGAAGTTTATGTTCAGTACGCCTGTAAAAAACCTGTTTCAATGTCACCCTATTTAAAAGTTTGGAGGCGACCTTTTGTTTTCCTCCAATGGCTTTTAAGAAGAGGCCCAGGTTCCACCAACCATTTCGAAGCAGGGGGCTTTGTGAGGGGTAACGAAAGAGTTGAGTGGCCAAATCTTATGTTTCATTTTTTACCTATTGCAATTAGATATGACGGGACCACTCCGGTCGCAGGTCACGGTTACCAGTTTCACGTCGGGCCAATGTTTTCAGATAGTCGCGGAAGTATCAAAATCAAAACTAATGATCCTTTTGAAAAGCCTTCTATTAGATTTAATTATCTTTCCACTGAAGAAGATAGAAAAGAATGGATCGAGGCCATTCGTGTTGCCAGAAATATAATGGGCCAGGCAGCTTTCGAAGAATTTAACGGGGGCGAGATATCGCCAGGTCCAAATGTGAAAGATGATGATGAGATTTTGAATTGGATCAAAAAGGACTCAGAGACGGCGCTTCATCCATCCTGTTCTGCTCGAATGGGAACAGACCATATGGCAGTCGTCGATCCTTCATCAATGCGGGTTCATGGAACAGAACAACTGCGAGTGGTTGATGCCTCTGTTATGCCTAATATCACTAACGGAAATATTTATGCGCCAGTTATGATGCTTGCCGAGAAGGCAGCAGATCTAATATTGGGTAACACTCCACTAGCAAGAGACGACTCACCTATCTACAGACATAAAGGAGATGAAAAAATATGACCAGTGAAATTGCTATCGGCCCGCGAGTCAGAAAGTCCCCTTTTTACGACGCGACGATTTCACATGGAGTTAAGCAATTTTCGGTTTACAACCATATGTATATGCCAACTTCATATGGGGACCCAGTTGCTGAGTATCAGGCGTTAACTGAAAGGGTTTCCATTTGGGATGTGGCTGTAGAGCGTCAAGTCGAGATAGTCGGTTCTGGAGCTCTCGAATTAGTTGATTATTTGTCTACCAGAGGAATGAGATCATGCAAGGAAGGTAGATCTCGGTACACGCCAATTTGTGACCACACGGGAATTCTGATTAATGACCCCATAACACTGTGTCTTGAGAAAGACCGTTATTGGATGTCGATCGCAGATGGTGACCTACTACTCTGGGCACAAGCTATAAGTTATGAAAGAAACCTTGAATGTAGTGTCTTTGAGCCAGAAGTTTCACCTTTGGCAGTTCAAGGACCTAAATCCTATGAAACTATTGCTGATTTACTCGGAGATTGGGTAATGAAAATACCATTTTTTGGTTTTGTAGATACTGAGCTAGACGGCATTCCATTTTTGATTTGTCGGTCAGGTTGGAGTGGTCAAGGTGGTTTTGAATTGTTTCTGACTGATGAATCTAAAGGTATAGATCTTTGGGAAAGAGTTTGGGAAGCTGGTTTGAAATATGGCATACACCCAGGGACACCTAACGCTGTCGAAAGAATAGAAAGTGAGCTACTTTCATATAGGGCCGACTGCGCGGCTTCAGCAACTCCTCTGGAATTGGGTCTGGAACGCTTTATGAATCTAGAAAGAGAAGATCATTTCATAGGAAAAGAAGCTTTACTCTCAGAAAAAAGTAGGGGGCCCTCCAGGCGATTGGTAAAGGTCATGTTGTCAGGAGAGGGTCTGACTGCACCAAATCAAGAACCGTGGCCTGCATTTGATGAATCAGGAAATGAAATCGGGGAAATACGCGTAGTGGCATGGTCGCCTGCCATGAAAGGAAATTTGGGTTTGGCATTAGTTTCAAGTAAAAACGCCGGCGAAGATTTCAACGCAGTCAGTAAAGATGGCCAAAGTTATAGAGCAACACATCTAAGTTACTTTGGCGAAAGGTAAATATTTTTTACATATTCGAAAAATTCCATGATCTAATTTTCCCAACTGTAAAGTAGGCAAGCTTATGAACAACAATGGGTGAATGGAAAGTTCAAGCCAGTTTCTCGAACTCTCAGATGAAGACCCAGCCACTATTTATGAAGTATTTGAGAGTCATGGTTGGGGAGATGGGCTGCCACTAGTGCCACCCACTGACAAACGTGTGACTGAAATGCTCAGTCATGTGAAGGCTTCTCCGGAAGAAGTACTCGCAGTTCTTCCGCCACGGGGAGGATCCGCAACTTATAGAGCTGTGGCGGTTAACGCAGTTTTAGCGGGATGCAAACCTGAGTATTTCCCTATTGTTGTAGAAGCGGTAAAGGCTTTAGGTAGTCAAAAAATCAATTTGCGTGGGGTCAATACAACTACCCATCCTGTAGCCCCGTTATTGATAGTTCATGGCAGGGTAGTTGATGAGCTTGGCTTTAATTCAGGTTTGGGTACGTTTGGGCCCGGCAACAGGGCAAACGCGACCGTAGGTAGGGCAATGCGACTCGTGTTGCTGCACATTGCTGGGGCAGTACCCGGTCCGGGTGATGCCTCAACGCAAGGTCAGCCTTCAAAATACACTTATTGCATTGCAGAGAATCAAAAAGAAAACCCTTGGGAGTCGTATCCCGAGTCACTCGGGCTTGATTCAGAAAGTGCACTTACTATTCACTGTGGTGAAAACCCACATAATTTTCACGATATGGAATCAGAAAACATAGAGAGGGTACTTGATAAAGCAGCTTCGGTTATGACAACTTTTGGAGTAAATAATGCTTGTATCTCAGGCGGTGAATGGTTCGTAATTCTTTGTCCCGAACATGCTGCAACTGCAGTAAACCAGGGATGGAGTAGGGAAGATGTTTCTAATTACTTATTTGAGAAAGCAAGAATGCCCGCTGGCAGCTTTCGAGAACAGTTTAACTTATTAGCATGGGCAGATTGGATGACTTCACTTCCAGACAAAGAGTTAGTGCCGATGACTCAACAGGTTGAAAACATCAAAGTTTTAGTAAGTGGAGGTGCCGGAAAGCATTCGTGCGTAGTCCCCAGCTGGGGGATGACCAGAAGTGTGACAGTTCCAATATAAATGGAGAGGAGAGGTTTAATCTATGAATATGAAGATTCACAGTCCTGAGGGTGGGCTAATAGATGAA
>CEVP01040156.1_pt1 | contig 10401 bp, 10 predicted proteins | sample 427071 | NCBI WGS metagenome assembly CEVP01 (sample SAMEA2623808, study PRJEB7988) | marine metagenome | isolation source: saline water (ENVO:00002010), including | reverse complement strand
GCAGGTACAGAAAATATTAATATTGATATCACAAAAGAAAAAAATATTAAAGTAATTACTGCTCCTGAAGGAAATAGCTCAGCCGTAGCTGAACATTCAATTGGTATGTTGCTTTCTTTGATGAATAAATTAATCTATTCTCATCAAAAAATTAAAAATGGTATTTGGAATAGAAAACTATCAAGAGGTATTGAGATTGAGGGAAAAACAGTAGGTATTATAGGGTATGGTAATACAGGTAAAAGTTTCGCTAAAAAATTAAGTAGTTTTAATTGTAATGTGATTTTTTATGATATCAAAGATAATATTGGTGATAAGTTTGCTAAACAGGTAGACATTGAGACTCTAAAAAAAAAGTCTGAAATCCTAAGTCTTCATGTCCCTGAGACAAATTTAACGAAAGGATTAATTGACATAAAATTTGCATTGTCCATGAAAAATTCGTTTTGGTTAATCAATACAGCAAGGGGAAAATGTGTTGTTCTCGAAGATTTAATAAAGTGTTTAGGAAATGGGAAAATACTTGGTGCTGCTCTCGATGTATTTGAATTTGAGTCTAGTTCATTTTCTTCAATATTTTATAATGAAAAGAATTCAAGAATTATAAATGAATTAGCCAACATGGATAATGTTATTTTATCTCCTCATGTTGCTGGGTCAACCAATGAGAGCTATCGAAAACTTTCCGAGGTTATTTTAATGAAAATACTATCTGAGTTTAATTAAATAGTAACAAATTGTACTACTTGATTTGTTCTTTGCTCCAATAGTATTTTTTTCCCATTATTTTTTATTTTATCAATTGCCTTTTGATCAAAATGTCTAACTGTATGTAAATCAACATTTTCGTTGACCTCAACTTTAAATTTAGTGTTTAATTGTTTAACCAAATCCCTTAATCTACCATATTTATTATTTACACAGACAGAAAAACTTATAGCAGAGTTTTGAATCATATCTACTTTCATTTGAAATTTATGTAAAAGCTCAAATATTTCACTTATATTTTTTTCAACAATAAATGAAAAATCTAATGAAGATAATTTCAAAAGTGTTTGATTAGGTTTTATAATAAAACATGGAATCATTGGTTTTATTTTTATTTCCCTTGAAACAGTTGTACCATTCATATTTGGATTTAAAAATGATTTGACATAAAGGGGTATATCTTTTCTTTGAAGAGGTTGAAGTGTTTTTGGGTGAATTACTGAGGCTCCATAGAAAGCTAACTCTATTGCCTCAGAATATGATATGTTTGTCAACAAGGTAGTATCACTAAAAAATCTAGGATCTGCATTTAATACTCCAGGAACATCTTTCCAGATTGTAACATCTTTTGCGTCTAAGGAATAAGCAAAAATTGAGGCAGAATAATCCGAACCCTCCCTTCCCAGAGTTGTGGTGTTACCCTTATTGTCACTACCTATAAATCCTTGAGTAACATATGATCTTCCTTTTTTAATTTGTTTTTTAATTTTTTTAACTGTTAAATCCCAATCTAAATTTGAGTCTCTATAATAATTATCTGTTTTAATACATTTTCTTGCATCTAAAAAAGAAATATCAAGACCTTTAATCTTTAGATAACTAAATATTATGGTTGTAGATAAGATTTCTCCGTAACTAACCACCTGATCATAAACAAAGCTGTAATTTTTAGAATTACTTTCATTAAAAAATTTTTCTAATTCATACAAATTATTTTTTAAACTTAAAGTAACTGATTCTTTATTTTTGTCGAATAAACTATTTATTATGTTTTGATGAAAATTTTTAATTGATTTTAGATGCATCAACGTTTTACTGTTATCATTAAAGTAAAAATTAACTAACTCTTCAAAAGAGTTGGTCATTTTACCCATTGCAGAAACAAGAATAATAGTGTCTTTATAACCAGTTTGACTAAGAACTTTATATAAATTTTTTACTCCATCAGCGTCTTTTACAGATGCTCCTCCAAACTTAAATATTCTCAATTTGATTTTTATTTAAAAGGATATATTTATTAATCATTTCTTTTGACATCTGAACAGTTCTCCAATCTGATAAAATTTTGGCACCTGAATTCTCATAAAACTTTATAGCATCTATATTCCAATTCAAAACAGCCCATTCTATCCTGTTAAAGTCATTAATTTTTGCTTCTTTAATAAATTTTGAATACAATAATTTTCCTGCTCCTTTTCCCCTGAAAGATTTTGAAACTATAAGGTCTTCTAAGTGTAAGGTAGGACCCTCCCAGGTCGAATATCTGGGATAATATAGAGCCATTCCAACTACCTCTCCTTTATTTTCTGCAACAAAACAACTGAATTTAGGTGACTTTCCAAATCCATGATTTTCAATGTCAGTTTGATTTAACTTGACCGAATTTGGTTCTTTTTCAAACTCTGCTAGTTCATTAATTAAATTAATAATTGATTTTGAATCTGAAATTTTAGCTTTACGAATTATAAAATCTCTCAATGAAAAAATTTTTTTCCAAAAGTAATAATATATATTAACGAAAATCAAGAATGAAAATTTTATCTTAAAATTCTAACAAAATGTTATAAAACTATAATTTTAAAAAATTTTGAACGATCGTGTTAAAATCGGTTTTATTTTCAACATGTACCCAATGTCCTGCATTTTTAATGATTTGAATCTTAGCTTGTGGAAACAAATTTATTATTAAAGATTTATCTTCATCAATAATATAATCAGACATGTCTCCTTTAATAAATAAAACTGGACCTTTATATGAATTATGCGAGGTTATAGGTTCATAAATTGAACTACATTTTTTTAGAACATTGATATTCAATCTTAATGACAATGAGTCTGAATTATTCCAATATAAATTTTTTAATAAGAAATTTCTAATCTCGATTTCCGGGACGTTTGATAATAAATGTTTATCCGCCTCTTTTCTTGATTTAATTAAATCAAAATCCATTGAACCTAGACCCTCTAATACATTTTGATTATTTTGAATGTATTTTTTGGGTGAAATATCAACTATTATAAGTTTAGTTATCATTTTTTGATGATTTAATGCCAAATTCATAGCTGTTTTTCCACCCATTGAATGACCTAAAATTATTGAACTAGAAATCTTTAAATCTCTCATATATTTAAAGATGTCGTCAGACAAAATTTTATAATCAAATTCATCTGACCAAAAACTTCTTCCATGATTTCTTTGATCAATTAAATGAACTTTAAATCCAAGTTGTGACCAACCTAAAGCATAGCTTTTCCAATTATTTCCCGCACCAAGAAAACCATGTAAGACAATCAGGTGCTTATCGCCGTCACCTATTATTAATGAATGTAAATTCATTTTTTATTTAAAATTTTTAAGTAACTAGTAATAGTGTTTTTTAGTCCATTATATAAAGACTCACAAATTAATGCGTGCCCGATTGAAACCTCTATTAAATCAGGTATATTTTTTTTAAAATATCCAACATTTTCTAAATTTAAATCATGTCCAGCATTTAATCCAATATTTAATTCAGTTGCAAGATTTGCTGCTTGAATATATGTATTAATTTCATTTAGATTTTTAGCATATTTTTCAGTATATAATTCAATTCTATCTGTTCCTGTTTTTTTTGCATACTCTACCATTTCAGTTATTGGATCTAAAAAAATTGATGTTCTAATACCTTGAGATTTAAATTTATCAACTGTCTTTGTTAAAAAATTTAAATGTTTTTTTGTATTCCATCCCGAATTAGATGTTATATCATTAATTGAGTCGGGAACAAGAGTTACTTGAGTAGGTTTAATTTCTAATACTAATTCAACAAATCTTGGAATTGGATTGCCTTCAATATTAAACTCTGAACTTACTGTTTTAGATAATTCATAAACGTCAGAATATCTAATATGCCGTTGATCAGGTCTAGGGTGAATAGTTATGCCGTTGGCTCCAAATGATTCAATATCTTTAGCAACTTTAATAAGGTCTGGAAGATTAGATCCCCTTGAATTTCTTAGAGTGGCTATTTTATTAATATTAACGCTGAGATTTGTCATAATAATTTAAAAAGGTTTTGTGAGCTCCAAAGTTAAATAATAGATAGATTAAATATTATCAAAAAGGACTTGTATTTAAGCTTTATTTTTTAATATAATAAAAATGGGGATTAAAGTTTTGTAATATTGTATAATTAAAACTTATATATGAAAATCGGGGTTTTTAGCGGCTCAAATAAAATAAACTCCTTATCAGAGTATGAGGAAGAAGTAATAAATTATTTAAAGGCTAAAAATATTGAAATTTATTTAGATTATCGACTCAAAAATTTTTTAAAATCTGATGATTTTAAAAAATTGAAAAATGTTAAAGAGATTGATGCTCTATTTACAATTGGAGGTGACGGAACACTTTTAAGGGCCATTCCATTTATTAAAAAAAGCAAAGTCCCAATTTTAGGAATTAATACAGGACAGCTTGGTTTTCTAACCAGTTTAAATAAGGAATTTTTAATAAAAGGATTAGAAATGTTCTTTAAAAAAAAATATGTGTTAGTTGAAAGAAGCCTGATTAAGGTTGATTTAAAACCTGAAAATTCTGAAATAATTTCTTTTCCTTATGCACTAAATGAGGTTTCTATAAATAGAAAAAATAGTTCCTCTATGCTTTCAATAAAAACAACAATTGATAAAAACCTATTAACTACTTATTGGTCAGATGGATTGATTATTTCAACACCTACAGGATCAACAGGCTACTCTCTGAGCAGCGGAGGTCCGATACTGAGTCCTAATGCAAAAGTAACTATTTTAAACCCAATTGCCCCTCATAATATCAGTATTCGACCTTTAATTATAACTGATACATCTGAAATTGAAATAAATGTTAGTGGAAGATCAAAAAATCATTTGTTTTTTTTGGATAACAGAAAATTTTCTATTCCTAATGGATGTTCAATTAAAATTTCAAAAGCATCTTTTTGTATAAATACAATCCAATTGGATGGTAATGATTTTTTTAAAACCCTTCGAAACAAACTTTTTTGGGGTATGGATATGCGAAACAGACAATAAATCATGTTTTTTTTAGTTAGCAAAGCACGAAGTGCTTTAAAATGATAAAAAAAACAATATTATTACTTTTTATATCTATTTCAAGTTTCATGAATTCTCAATTTCATGAAGTTGGCTTATTTATTGGTGGAAGTAATTATATTGGAGAAGTAGGTTCGGATTATTATATTCTCCCTACTAATTCTGCTTTTGGATTAATTTATAAATGGAATATAAATACCAGATACTCTTTAAGGACTAGTTTAATAACAACTTCATTAAAAGCATCAGATTATAGAACTAATGATATAAATCGATTTGGAAGGGCTTATAGTTTTGAAAATAACTTAACTGAAGCTAGCTTAGGCATCGAATTTAATTTTGTAGACTTTAATCTTCATAATCATGAAATAAACTTTACTCCATATCTTTTTTTAGGGCTTAGTTATATAAATTATGACAAATTTTACTTTAATTCTTCACTAATCCCTATCTCAAAGCCTATTAGTAATGATGAACAGGATCAAAGTTTTTCTATACCATTAATTCTTGGTTTCAAAATAAATCCAAATCCCTTTTTTGTTGTTGGTTTTGAGATAGGTGCAAAATATTCATTAACTGATGATTTAGATGGAAGTGCTCCCGATGGGGATAATACCTTAAACCAATATTCCTATGGAAATAGTAACAATAATGATTGGTATATCTTTTCGGGAATTACAATTTCTTTTACCTTTGGAGACTTAGCATGTTATTCTAGAGAATAATGGATAATAACTTAAAAAAACATAAACTACCAAAACATATAGCCATTATAATGGATGGAAATGGTAGATGGGCCCAAGAAAAGGGTTACACCAGAATTTATGGACATAATAAAGGAGTCAAATCAGTTCAAAAAATAGTTGAGGAATCATTAAGCCTTGGTATCCAATATCTTACTCTTTATGCTTTTTCGGTAGACAATTGGAATAGACCAAAAAAAGAAATTGGAACATTAATGGACCTATTAGTAGATTCTTTAAAAAAAGAATTTGAAAAATTAATAAAAAATAATATAAGACTTAATACTATTGGAAATATAAAAACTCTTCCAAAAAAAGTACAAGATGAAATAATCAGAGTTTCTAATAAAACAAAAAATAATACTAAAATGATTCTTACCATTGCTCTCAGCTATGGAGCTAGGGAAGAAATTGAAAATGTTATTAAAAATATTGCTAGGGAAGTTAAAAATAATACAATTTCTATTGAAAATGTTGACCATTCAATTATTAATAAGCATCTTTACACTCAAAATTTACCTGATGTAGATTTATTAATTAGAACAAGTGGCGAACAAAGAATAAGTAATTTTTTACTTTGGCAAATAGCATATGCTGAGTTATATTTTACTGATGTATATTGGCCCGACTTTGGCAAAAAAGATTTTTATAAAGCATTGTTTAATTACCAAAAACGTGAGAGAAGATTTGGAAAAACTAGTGGTCAGATCAATTTTTAAGTTAAAACCCATTTTCAAAATATCACTAAATATTTTAATTATATTTTGTGTTTCAAGTCAATTAAAGGCTCAAAGTGATTTTGTAAAGGGGGGAAAGTATGAAATTGATTCGATTATAGTCTCTGGTCTTAAAACATTTAATCAAAAAACAGTAGTTTCATACAGTGGTCTTAGAAAAGGCCAAATAATTCAAGTCCCTGGGGACGAAATAACTACCACTATTAATAAGCTATGGAAGTTAGAACTTTTTAGTGATATTAATTTTTATGTCTCTGATTTAAAAAATAATAAAGTTACCCTTGAAATAGAAATTGAAGAATTGCCAACCTTAACTGATGTAAAAATAAAAGGTATTAAAAAATCAAAATCTGAAACTATAATAAATGATACTGAACTAAATAAGGGGAAAAAACTATCAAAAAGTTTCATAACAAATACTCGAAACTATATTATCAATAAATTTAAAAAAGATGGTTTTTTGAATGTAAAAGTTAACCTGAATACAATTCCCGACAGTGTTGGAAAAAACAATCTTAAGATGTTAATTAATATTGATCGTGGAGATAGAATTAAAATTAATTCAATCGATTTCTCTGGTAATGAGGTATATTCAAATTTTAAATTAAAAGGAAAATTAAAAAATACTAAGCAAAAACTTCTTGGAAGATTTTGGAAAAAATCTAAATTTATTGATGATGATTTTGATGAAGATAAAGAGAACTTAATTGATTTTTTTAAAGAAAAAGGCTACCGGGATGCAAGAATTGTATCAGACTCAATAATAATTAATGAAAATAATTCTTTAACATTAAAAATCAATATTGAAGAAGGTAAAAGATACTACTTTGGTGATATTAAATTTATTGGAAATAGTGTTTATAATAATTTTCAACTCCAACAAATATTAGGAATAAAAAAAGGTGATCCTTACAATGGAGTATTGTTAAAAAAACAAATAGCCAATGATAAAAAACCCGATGCAAATGATTTAACAAATTTGTATCAAAATAATGGATATTTATTTTCTTCTATTAACGCTGTTGAGGTAAGTGCAGAGGAGGATACTATAAATTATGAGATAAGAATTAATGAGGGTAAATTAGCTCAATTTAATAAAATATCTGTTGTTGGAAATACAAAAACTAATGACAGGGTAATTTATAGAGAAATTAGGACTAAACCTGGTGAACTTTACAGCAAAGATAAAGTTGTAAGAACTGTTAGAGAGTTAGGTCAACTTGGATTTTTTGATCCAGAGCAAATATCTCCAGATTTTAAGAATGTTGATCCTAACTCAGGTACTGTTGATATTGAATACGGTCTAGTAGAGGCTGGGGCAAGTCAAGTTGAAATTCAAGGAGGATATGGTGGAGGAGGTTTTATTGGTTCTTTTGGTTTCTCTGTAAATAACTTTTCCGTTCAAAATTTAAAAAATAAAAAAGCTTGGACTCCTTTCCCTATGGGTGATGGGCAGACGCTTAGTCTAAGACTTCAAGCGACTCAATTTTATAATGCTTATAGTTTCAGTTTTATTGAGCCCTGGCTTGGTGGCAGACAACCTTTTCAATTTTCTACATCATTTTCACACACAACTCAATACAGGTACGATTACTTTACTGGAAGAGCTGATAAATCTCAATATATGCAGATTAGCGGAATGAGTATAGGTCTAGCTAAACGACTAAGGGTACCCGATGACTATTTTACTTTGTCTCAAGTTATTCAATTTCAATATTTTGATCTGAAAAATTATTTTACTGGGTTGTTTACATTTGGAGATGGAAAAGCCAATAATTTAAATTACACAATTGCTTTATCTAGAAATAACACATTCACAAACCCAATTTTTCCTGTTGGAGGATCTACATTTACCTTAAGTGGTAAGTTTACACTTCCATATTCATTAATTACAGGAGAAGATTTTTCTGACTTGGCAAGTAATCCTTTTTATCAATTACCTAATGGGGAACCAGATGTTCAAAAGATTGATCAGGCTAAATTTTCATGGTTAGAATTTTACAAAATAAAATTCAATGGTACCTGGTATACAAGAATCATAGATAAGCTTATTCTAAAAACCCAAACCGATTTTGGTTTCTTGGGTGCCTATAATACGGATAGGGGAAACATACCATTTGAAAGATTTTATGTTGGCGGAGATGGAATGAATCAAACTTTTGCAATGGACGGAAGAGAGGTTATAGCTCTAAGGGGTTATCCAAATCAATCACTTTCAACAAGAGACGGATCACTTCTTTACAATAAGTTTACTGCCGAATTAAGATATCCAATCACTCTTAAACCGTCAGCATCAATTTTTGCTCTGACATTCTTAGAATCAGGAAATGGGTATAATAGCTTCAGGAATTTTAATCCTTTTGAATCAAAGCGATCTGCAGGAATGGGAATCAGAATATTTATGCCTGCATTTGGACTGCTTGGAATTGATTTTGCCCATGGATTTGATAGCATAATTCCAGGACAAACTTCCCCTAATGGATGGGAAACGCATTTTATAATTGGCCAGAACTTTTAAATCTGAAAATGGGTAAAGAAAATATATTTAATATTTCATCGTTTAAAATATGTAAATCACACTTAATGCGAAATATCTTAAAAGGTTTATTTAAAACTTTATTGTTGGTTTTAATTTTTAATTCTCATAATATAATTGCACAAAGAGGTGTGAGAATTGGTTACATTGATATGAATATCATTCTAGATAACAACAAAGAATATAAAAAATCGATGATTGCTCTAGATAGTAGAATATTGGAATGGAAAAAAGAAATTGAATTTAAAAAAATGAAATTATCTCAATTTCAAAATAAGTTAAATTCCGAAAGAGTTCTACTAACGCCTGAATTAATTTCCGATCGTGAAATTGAAATCAAAGACTATGCTAACGAAGTAATTGCTCTACAAGAGAAAAGGTTTGGACCAAACGGCGATAGAATAAAACAAAGAAATAAATTGATAACTCCAATTCAAGATCAAGTGCTAACTATTGTACAACAGATAGCAAAAGAAAAAAAATATGACTTTATTTTTGATCGATCTTCGGACATAGTTATGCTTTATTCAGCAAAAAATTACGATATTAGCGACCTAGTCTTAAAAAGATTAAAAATTAACGAAAAAAGAAAAGAAAAAAAAGAGAGACTAAAAGCTCTAAAAACAAAAAATAATTAGTAAAATGAAAAAATCAATACAATTGTTCGCGCTTATAACATTAATATTTAGTTCTTTAACTATTAATGCACAATCTAAAGTTGCTCACATTGATGTTCAAAAGTTAATAACTGAAATGCCGGAGGTGATTACTGCTCAGAAAGAGTTAGAAAAGCTTCAAAAAACATATACAACTGATATTCAGAATACAATTAAGGAGTTACAAGTAAAACAACAAACTTACTCTGCTGACGCTGCCAACCAAACACAAATAACAAACCAGGCACGTGCTGAAGAACTTCAGTCAATGCAGCAAAATATTCAAAAGTTTGAACAGACTGCTGCTCAGGATTTACAAAAAAAACAACAGGACATGATGGGACCACTAATCGAAAAAGCAAGAGCTGCCATAAAAAAAGTTGCTGATGGCCAAGGATTTGATTATGTATTAGACGCCTCTGCTAATGGTGCGGTTCTTATGGCAAAAGGAAAAGACTTAATGACCGATGTTAAGAGTGAGTTAGGTTTTTAATCATACTAAAACTTTTACATAAAATTAAAACCCCTACTTATCATAGGGGTTTTGTTGTTTTAAACCAGGATGAATATGTGATATAATTTTTTGCTATTCTTTTAATTTCATTAATATTTTTATTACTTATTGATTTTATTAATTTTCCAGGAACTCCTCCATATATTGAACCTGA
>CEVP01149154.1_pt1 | contig 10406 bp, 12 predicted proteins | sample 427071 | NCBI WGS metagenome assembly CEVP01 (sample SAMEA2623808, study PRJEB7988) | marine metagenome | isolation source: saline water (ENVO:00002010), including | reverse complement strand
CTCGACATTCGTGTCTACACCCTCCATATTATATAACTTGCGCTATTTTCTTTTATGCCTTTTGAGTGGCGAATGCGCAAAAAAATTGATTTGGATTTCTCTCTTACAATGCCACCAAACGAACCATACCAACCAATCATGGCTTCCTCTTGCGATATCTGCTGCGAACATTTCAACAAGACTACGCACCAGGCTGTCAAATGTATGTATACCGAGTGCGAGTTTCGGGCGTGCAAGGCCTGTATGCGTCAGTACATCCTGAGTTCGACCGGTGAGGCGCACTGTATGTCGTGCAAGAAGGCGTGGCCGACGAACTTTCTCGTCATGAACCTAAACCGGTCGTTCGTCGACAAGGAGTATGCCGAACACAAGAAGAAGCTACTACTCGAAAGAGAGGTCAGCAAGCTTCCTGACACGATGGAGACCGCGCAAATATCCAAGGAGCACAAGGACAAGTCGAAGGAAGAACGCGCAAAGGCAAACAAATACATCAAAGAAATGGCGGATTTGGAAAAACAGATACAAGAACTTACCCTGAAAAAGCAAGAGCAAGAAACGATGGCAAACCGTCATCTGCGTGCATCAGAACGGCATAAGCGGAACGCATTGCGTCCGGGTGCTGCCGAGAATACGACGGGTGCGGCCGATGCCGAGAAGAAGGAAAAGAAGCGTTTCATCATGCCATGTCCAGGAGCAGAATGTCGCGGGTTTCTTTCCACACAATACAAGTGCGAACTCTGTTCCATCCATGCGTGTCCGAAGTGCTTCGAGATCATCGGAACAGACAAGAATGCTGAGCACACGTGTAATGAAGACAATGTGAAATCGGCCGAGATGATTCGCAAGGATACCAAGCCGTGTCCTGCGTGCGGGACACGCATTTCCAAGATTGACGGATGCGACCAGATGTGGTGCGTCGAGTGCCATACGGCATTCAGTTGGAACACTGGGAAAATCGACAACGGGCGCGTCCACAATCCGCACTTCTATCAGCACAAGCGAAACCAAAACAACGGGATGATTCCGCGCGCACCCGGCGACGTGCTGTGCGGAGGACTTTGTAATGTGGACCAGCTCGAAGCAGGCATATGTAACAAGATGAAACACGAAGAAGGAGACAGCGTGTATATTCGCGAAACCCATCGTCTACCTGGTAGGAGGCGTCACGCGGAAGCGTATCACAATCATTACCACCACAATCGCGTTGTCGTATATGGCAACGTATTGATGGAAGTCGAAGGAGTCAATGGACCGGGACACGTAATCATCGACTTCAAACGCGAGGACGTGAATGAATGCCCCCATTGCCGAGGACCATGCTACGCAAACAAGTGGAAAGGAACGCAAGAAGTTCGCAAGAATCTCGTCCGTTCCACCAAACAAGATGAGTTGTTCATACTGCACCAGTTTGTGAGTCACATTACGTATGATTCGCTGCCAACCGCACGGAGGCGTGCCGCGGACGATGACCACGAAAACACGATCAAGATGCTGCGTGTGGCCTACATCTTGGGGGACCTGTCGAAAGAGGAACTCGCGTCGCAGGTATATGTCATCGAGAAAAAGAAGGAGCAGCAAGTGGAACTTCTCCATATTTACGAACTGCTTAGCGTGGTAGGAATCGAGTTGTTTACGAATATGTCCAACAGCACGAACCAAGGTGCCGAATTCAACCGCGAACTCAAGGAGCAATTGAGGAACTACCGAACGCTCTGCGATTACTGTAACGAGCAGTTCGCCAATATCAGTATCAGCTACCATGTGAAGGTCGACCAAATCGACGAAAACTGGAAAGTGAACCCGCAAAAGTTCAGCGTCCGTAATGCTCGTAAAGGAAAGGGGAAAGGGGAAATCGGCAGCGACAAAGGCAACGGCATAACAATTAGCCAAACAACATAAAGATTTGGAAGCATTCATCAATACTAAATAAATATGTATACACGAAACAAGTATTTTATAATGACAATGACACTGATGTTTGTAGTCTCTAATTGTGAAGCAGTGTATAGACCGGCGCATTCTATATTTGGTAGTAAAAATGCAAATGTAAATAGTCACCATAAATCTACAAATTTTCTTTCGGATTGTATTTCCAATAATGCTTGCTTATCAAGACTGAGGGATGTTGATTTTGGATCATTCCCTTCTAAAATTAAACCACACATTTCGAATGTTGCGATTGGAGTAACATTTACTTCATGGGCAGTCAACACATTGCGTGCAACTTCAAATCCGAATAAATTTTCGCACCAAGACTTCAACGAGACAACGCGTTCAGAGGTAGAAGAAGAACCAATTGCGTCGGAACCATGCGGTGCCCAAAATACGCCATCATCACCGCCATCAAGCCCATACCCCAAAACGAAAGATGGAACGGTTACCGATTACAAATTCAACATCGACCCCGCAATGACAACTAGCGTCTTCGTGCAATTTCAGAGTCACGAAATTGATAATACTCTTGAACATGGAGTGTGTAATTCTACTTACGTTTCACAGGATAGCGACGAGATAAGCATTGAAGAGGGCGACATCGTCACAATTCATAGTAAAACCGGACTTTTCTGGTGGCATGGTGTCAATTCCAAAGGTGAACGGGGTATGTTTCCGGCAGCCAACGTGGTAAGCATTAAAAAACAACAACAATGGCAAATAACTGCGAATAAATGCGAATAAATAAAATGTTCGATGATACTTTATTTATTTGTTTGATTGATTATTTATTTATTTTCCTGGCCCTTTTCCTCGGTAACATTTCCGAATCGCTTCTTGAACATTGTGCGAAAGAACATTCGCAAGTCCACATAAGTGGTATTTGTAATATGGGTTGGTAAGGCAATAATTCCTTGTCCGCGTTTCAAGTGCCGCGAACCTTTGAACAGCACTTTGTCAAGCACTCGTATGATTTGTTTTTCGTCGTTCGTCATTTTTGAGCGTGACACCCTATATTCGCTCTTGTATGTGAAGCGATTGTAATTTCGGTCCTTATAAATGTGGTGATACTGATTCAAAACAGGCGCGTTTCTTACCAGTCCGACACCTCGTATCTTGTTCTTATCGTTACGCATTTCAAGAACAAACATAGGAACATCAGCATTATGAGATGCGCTAACTCTTTTGGGCGTTCCATACACACAACCTGACCAATTATTAGTTTTTCGCCACGATTTGTTTTCTTTCCATGTGGTTTTATCGAATCGTGTAGTTGTAATGATATGCATGCAGCGAATAATGTATAAGAAAAAGTGTAGCATTAATATTCAATTTTTCTTATTAAACATCATACAAAGTTTTGTAGCGCGTTTCTCTCTTTTAGCCGTGCGATTTTGTTCAGAAGGACTATTCAAGAATGTATATTTTAATGAATTTGCGTATGTTTGTGACGATGCGACAGTAATAAGACATCCCTTTCCGCTACAGCAACTATTTCCTACGCGTGTAGAATTTCTATTCATAAATCTTTTACATGTTTCTTTATTTTCGAAATGAACGTAGAAGTTTCTTGTCCTGGACATTTCTGGCATAGACAATCCTGCGAAACCGGCGTTGTTCTCCTGTGACGATTCTTCATTTTGTATGGGTTCACGACAAACCGGACAATTTTGTCGTAAGTTACTCTTATAAAGTTGGCTCAAGCAACCGCGACAAAATTCGTGCGCACAGTTTAAGATACCTGTTTCGTTTTCTGTAAGCGGTTCTAGACAAATAGGACACGCATCACATTCCTTACCATCCATATGTGCAGCCATATTGAATAGTTTTATCATTTATTGCTTATATGTTTTTATTGTTGATATAATGTATACTATGCAAGGTTTATTATTGCTTGCCTTTTCTCTCCTTGTGACATATGTGGTTTCTAAAACGACCGATTTGAAACCATTAACAAACTACGAAGACTATTCAGAATACTTACCTATAGTAACATCGAATATATATGCCGACTTGTTGATTATTCTGGTAACATTTACAGGCGTTCTAGGCAATGGTAAGTCGTGGAAGGTGTTGACAAAGTGGTATAAGAAATACCGATTGTCGGCTATGATGGCCGATATATTGATCGGTGTGATTTATCTTTTGATTGCCCGATACATCGCACACACACTCCAACTAAATGTCTCGTTATTTGAATTTGGTCTTGTCGCAGTAGGCGTGCAACTAGTCTTGGATTTCTTGTTCTACATCTTTTTCACATTTGTACCCAAAGGCTCAAATCACATGCTCGATTTGTTCAAGGACTGGGCGAAATACGCAAAGCTAGATGCTTTATGGGGTGACAGCATCCTTATCTTAGTCGGCGTGGTTCTATCGTCTTACTTACACGCACAATCTTTGAATACGAATTTGTTCACAATGTTGGTGGGATTGTATTTAATACCTTACGTGATACACATGAGAGATTAAACCTTAAACATTTTGCTTGATATGTTTGAATAATGGCACACTGAGAGAAAATAGAATGCCGCCCCATAACGTATCCATCAATAATGTATTCCACTGCCATTTATCGAAGATCGCGTGATTCGTTGTTTCGTAAACACCGTAAACGAAAATGCCTAAAAAGAACATCTCGACAATCGTCATATTTTTCATGATACCAAAGTAGAATATTCCAGTTGTCAGTGCTAGATAGCAAAGGAACAGCGAAACAGGATTCAGTGTAATACTAGAGCCTTGAATCGCGTTCAGTTGTTTGTTGAAATGGCTCGAAGCTAAATACAAGTATCCAGTATCGATGCAAATAAATACGAGCGAAAACAATAAGTAATCCTTTATAAATTCTATATTGAGCATTTGTATTCTACAATATAGCTATATTTAAATAACATCACGCTTCTTTGTAGGTGAAGTCATACACCTTCCGATGTAAGGTGTTGATGCTGTGGACGTCTTCCGCATCAAAACCGAATAAGGACGCAAGCGTTTCATCCGTGATGGGTCGCGCGAGTTCATCCACCAATTGGAACAGATCTGGAATCAATTCAAACGCGTAGCGTTCCAAATACTTCATTCGATACCGCGTGGTTTCGAATAGATAGAGCGCGGTTTTGGTCGAAAACAACTCGCGCAATAAGACGAGCTCCTCCATCGAGCGCCCCGAAATCACGTAGTTGTCGCGGTTCGAGATGCCGAAATTGCCCGATGCGTCCATGTAGGGGAAACCATACATTTTATGGGGGAGCACCAACTTACAGACCCCGTGGTGATGAAGTGGTTTGTTGCTGTAGTTCACTACAAGTCGTGGGGAGACCCCTTCTAATACCGCGGTTCGAATGTTTGGAAATGGATGCGTGCTGTCCGGCGTGCTTACGAGCGATATTCCTTTGCGTGGAATGTTCGTTTTTTCCACGCGAATATGCCCCAGCGCTTCCACAAACGGCATTAATTTTGAGATAACTGCCGCACCAAACACGGGAATGGGTGCGTGGGGCTTCATGATATATTCGACGTAGTCCTTTCGGTCCCTGTCGTAAAGCCGCGTGAGATTGTCCGTGGGTCGGTTCACAAGCCAGAAGTAGCAGGTGGGTGTTTGGGCTTCGGAAGAGAATACGCGGTTTGTCTCGGTGTTGGTCAGGCATCTTAGCATCTCTATTTTATAGTATGTCAGATAGTGGTATGTTTGTGCCTTGTCAGGCTTCATCCAGATGGAAGGGACAATCACAAGGAGGTTTCCATTTGGTTTCAGGAGAGAAATGGACTTCTTAATGAATGGAATCCATATCGTGGTTCCATCCTTTTTCTTGCTCTTGGCTCCATTTGTCGGGACCTTCTTTGTGCCGTTTGAGTTGTAAGGTGGGTTGCCGATGACATAATCGAACGCGTGTGTTCCGGTGTATTTCGTAAAATCCCCGCATATTACGTTCGCATCATCCCCAAAGAGGCCTTGCAAAATCGATGCGTTGTCTTCCTGGATTTCAATCATATAAATCATATTTTTGATGATGTGATCATACCGCTCCTTTCTCTCTGGTAGTAAGGATGCTAGACCGATGTCCAACTTCCAAAAGAGGAACATCGAGAAGAATCCGGTGCCCGCGCCCGGGTCGAGCCACTTGGCGTCTGGATTTGTGAAGGCCGTTGCTGGAAGCATCTCAAACATCTCCTTAATCATGCTGAACGGAGTGAATATCTCTCCATATGCCGCCTTTTTCTCCTTTTGCGTGGAGAGATTTTGTTGGTACTCCAATCGATTGATAGTGCGGATTGCCATGATACACATTCGATACATTCAAATCAAGGTTCCCTTGCGTAAAACAGGAAAAAAAGCCCAAATGGGCTCAATTTCAATTTTTTTGTTTATTATTTTTTTTGCGGTTTTGCGTTTTATGGTTTTTCTGTTTTTTGCGCGCGCTTATTCACTCTTTGTCTCCGGTGTATACCTACTCGAGGATCTCCATGTCATACGGATCATAGTCGTAGTAGTCACATACGTTTTCCTCCCCCTCTTCTTCGCCGTAGTAGTAGTTCCACGACTCTTCCTCATGGAATCGCTGCGCATCTTCGGTATACGACTCCATCGTCTTAGGAGGAGATGTCACATCTTCTTCGCACCAAGATGGCGTCGGTGTCGGCGTCGGCTCATTCACCGGATGGCACCAAAGCGGTGCGATTTCGCTATTTGCGGATGCCGTCCATGCGTTGAGTGTTGGATCGTTCCAGTAGTTCATCTTGACCTGGTGCTCGAGAGTGCTCATCTGCGTCTCAAGACACATGATTCGGTTCAAGTGACTCACTTCCACTTTCGTTTGCAGATTGCTTTTCGCCTCCAGTTCCATGATTCGCTTTTCCAGGCGCACTTCCGTAGCCGTCATTGGATTCTTGTTTTCGAGGAGCAGCCAGTAGTTCGGGTCGTCATGGACAAGACGGGCTTGGCGGGACGGGTCCTTGATACGCTCTTGGATATTGCGTGTCGATGGGCAATCGAACCAAGACATATGAACGAATGCTTCGTTGTGCGCGGGCTTGTAAACAATGTCGACGCGCTCAACCACCCCGAGCTCGTTTGCGTGAAACACCTGCGCGATCATTGCTTCATCTGCCCACTCAGACGTGATGCGCGGGATGTAGACCGAAAGCTTGTTGTCGAAAGTATTCGCGTTGTTGAAAGTATTCATCATCATTGCTGTTGTTGATTTGTATGTGTAGGAGAGACATCTCGCAGAGCATTTCAATTTTTCTTGAAATTCACATACGAAACCGAAAACTAAACTATATCCACTCTTTTGATAGAACACGCTTTATAACTTTTTTAAGATGCTGTTTGTTTCGGCAATCTATTGCGCCCGTTTCCATTAACGCCCACGCGTTGTCGGGGGAGACCACTGCTAGATTCTCACAAAAACGCGTCACCCCCGACTTTTCAGGGGTTGAATGACTCACAACTACATGGAAGCCAGAGAGAAATGTGGAGAGGTCCGAACTGAACACGGCATCTCGACAGTCGTAAATTTCGTCTGAAAGTCGCGCGCATCCCGTGAAGCATGGAATGTAACAAGATGCCACTAGACACCGTATGAGCTCCTCACGCGAATCCCAATGACTCACCATTTTACACTTCGAATTGTTGTTTGGGTCGCATAAGATGACCCCTACATATCCGTTTGCGTACACATGGGCGTCCGGAGGCAGCGCCTTTTCCATCATAGTTGTTACGAAATTCGCCATGCCACCAAACCGGGTTCCTAGCGGCATATTTCTATAAAGGTCAACGATGGTTTCGATGTCGACATTGGAACACGTCAACAGGGTGGCGACCAACGCACCGGCGCTATACCCGGCAAAAAATGCGGGGCGATCCGTGTCTAGGAATTTCATTCCGTATCCGAGTCCATACCAAAACGCAGGAAATCCACCACCTTCAAAAACAATATTCATGTTACATTAATTCTAGATATATAACTTTATATGATGAATTAAGACACTTAATCCGATATTTGTTTGTATGCTTATTATAATATACTTGTATGTATTCACGCCCATTTCCTAGTCTAAATAAGACGATTGTGAACTCAAGCGATTACATTGCCAAAAAACGACAAGTGTCTACTTACAAAAATGCAAATCGCGAAACGAGTGGATTCGGTGTTGGGAAAATCGATGATCTAACTTCTGTTGTGGTGACCGCGCCAAATTACGAGGAACTGTTGACCCTGACTAAGGGAAGGCATCATTGTATAGTAGACAACAGCGGTGCCGAAACGCTCAAATATGACATCTGGTCGGGAAATAAGATGGTAGTAGATTACGGAACACATAACCCCGTTACCTATACCGGTGACTTGGATGCGGCAGGAGGCGCAACAAATACACGTGGTGGTAAATCAAATATGATTCCGTATCCAACCACAATCAATACAACAAGCGGCTACCCTGGGTTTATTGTTGATAATTCTGGAGCGCTCTTTGGAACGGGGGAATTAGGTGAGGGACCGGCATGGGTGGACAAAATTGCGGACGTGAGCTATACAAATACGAGTGACTATAAACGAGGTAATAAATCACAACCGCTCCACAACTTTCACTTTCCACGACGTGTTCCCCTTGATTAGACACGGCTATAAATATATATAAAATTGATTTCAACTGATATCAATAATATCATTTACAGAAATGAAATTATCGGATGAGCAACAGCAGGCATTGGCCGCATTCAAGCAGCGCAAAAACATATTTATTACGGGTCCAGGTGGAACTGGAAAAAGTGAACTAATACGGCATCTTGTGGCGGAGGCATACAATATGGGGCGTCGCGTGCAGGTATGTGCGCTTACTGGTTGTGCTGCCGTGCTCCTTCAGTGTCCGGGTGCGAAGACGATTCATTCGTGGTCGGGGATTGGATTGGGTAATGGAGACCTACATACCGTAGTAGATAGGGTATCGAAGAATAAGCGCAAGCGAATTGCGTGGACGGAAGCCGATATCTTGATCATAGATGAGGTGAGCATGATGTCGAAGAAACTATTTCATATACTAGATCGGACTGGCCGCAAGACGCGAAAGCGCCTTGATGTGCCATTTGGCGGCATACAGGTGGTCTTTTCGGGTGATTTCTACCAGCTTCCACCGGTTCCAAGTGATGACGAACCCGATTCAAACGCATTTTGTTTCGAAAGCGAAAACTGGAGCAGCACGTTTGACGAAACAATTGTGCTAACCACGATGTTTCGACAAACAGACCCCGCGTATGCAAAGGTTCTGAATCAGCTACGCGTGGGGAAAATCACCAAGAAGGGGTTACGATTGCTCGAGGGGCGTGTCGGTGTTTCTTGCGAAGACGAAATCATTCAACCTACCATCTTGCTGCCTCGGCGCCGTGATGCAGACGTGATTAACAAACGTGAGCTCGCCAAACTGAATACGGAAGAACGCCGCTTCAAACTTGCCACGCATTGGGAACCGGTAAGCGCGATTGCGAGCAACGGCAACGGAGCAGCAGAGGCTACATATGACAACGTGACGGACGAACAGCGTATGAACGAACTCAAATACTTGTCCACAAACATCATGGCGGATAGTGAACTGGTGCTCAAAGAGGGGGCTCAAGTCATGTGCGTGGCAAACGTGGACATGGAAGGACCGGAGCCATTAGTCAATGGAAGTCAAGGGGTCGTGGTAGGTTTCGAAAACGGCGCACCGCTTGTGAAGTTCCGTGGCGGAACCATTCGAAAAGTTGTGCCTCATTTGTGGGAGAGCGAAACGATCAAGGGAATCGGGGTCAAACAAATACCGCTCATTCACGCGTGGGCAATCACCATACATAAAGCGCAAGGGGTCACCCTCGATCTTGCCCAAATAAATGCGGGCAGCAGCATCTTCGAATGCGGTCAAACTTACGTGGCGCTTTCACGGGTAAAGTGTGCAAGCGGACTCTTCCTTAGTGCGTTTGATATTCACAAGATTACCACCAAGAAAAAGGTGAAGGAGTTTTATGCGTCTTTGGTTGCGTAGATTTATTCGGATAGACTGTCGTACACAGCAGCACCTGCTTCAAGACCGAAGCCAGCAAATAGATATTTGGCCCAAGGCAATAGACCAATCGCACACAAAATAATACCTACATATTGCTGTGTTCGTAGTTCTTGTAATGGTTTGGAACCAGGTTTGTTGTATTTTTTAATCAGAAAATATCCTGGAATGAAAAACACAAGACTGAATAACGCGGTTGCTGTAAGCGCGGCAACACTTCCTAGCGTTCCATAGAAAAACATTTTGAATAAACCCATAAATTCGTTCCCTTGAGATTTTTTACCACCGTATTTACAACTCCCCATAATATTTATATTCTAAATGTATATTTTAATTGAAAAAAATGGAGATGGACAATAATAATCTATGAATTTTCACTTCCAACCAACTGTTTCACTTCCTTTTCAAATTCGAGCGTAAACGACCAGTCCGTATTGTTG
>CEVP01021210.1_pt1 | contig 10480 bp, 12 predicted proteins | sample 427071 | NCBI WGS metagenome assembly CEVP01 (sample SAMEA2623808, study PRJEB7988) | marine metagenome | isolation source: saline water (ENVO:00002010), including | reverse complement strand
TTTGTTGCTGAAAAGTAAGAATCTATGATTAAGCCAGTCTTATCTTTCACTAATAATTTATTTGCATCTGAACTTATAGAGTCGCAATAGTCTGATGTTCTTCTGTCTTGCCAAACAATAGCATTATAGATTGGTTCATGAGTTTCACGATCCCAAATAATAGTGGTTTCTCTTTGATTTGTGATGCCTGCATACTTAATTTCAGATAAATCTAATTGATTTAAAGTATTCAAAACCGAATGGTATAAATCATCTGGTTGTATTTCTACCCAACCATCATTTGGGAATAATAATGGATATTCTTCTTGTGCAGATGCTTGAATATTTGCATTTTGATCAAAAATAATACTTCTTGAACTTGTAGTGCCTTGATCAATTGTTAAAATTTTACTCATATGAAAATTAAAACTATTTTAACCTTATTATTCTTAATTGTTCTAAATACTGGTTGTGCATCGACAGACAATACAGATTTCCAAGATGAAAGAAAAAAGAAACTAGATGAATTAAACGAAGATTGTGATTTTGCTACTGTTGAATTTGGTTTTCCAGAAGACATATACATCTGCTATAAATCTCCTACCAATATTAAGAAAACTAAAGTAGATAAAAGCGATGATGTAATAGATGAGGAATCTGATACAAACTCTGATACTGCTGCTAATGACTAGTTCTGAACTTTATACCGTATACTCAAAAAATAATTGTTCTTATTGCGACCGAGCAATTCATTTAATAGAAGATCAAGGCTTCCAAGTTCAAATAAAAAAAATAGATGAAAATAATGAGTATTTTCAAGAAATGAGAAATTTAGCACCAAGCATGAGAACTATGCCTGTAATATTCAAAAATAATACTCTTATTGGAGGTTATTCAGACTTAGTAAACCACTTCTCATGATATGAAAAATTTAATTTTTTACGATACAGAAACAACTGGCGTTAAAGAATTAGATTTTTTACAGGTTATACAATTTGCATGCCTTCAAACATCTTCTGATTTTCAAACTCTAAATAGTTTTGAGCAAATATGTTCCCCTTTACCATGGACTTTAGTATCACCTAAAGCACTTTTAGTTAATAAGAAAAGTGAAATATTTAAATCAGACATTAACCATTATCAAATGATCTCAAATGTTTATAAAACTTGGAAAGAATGGACAAATATTGAGCCTGGTATTTTTATTACTTATAACGGCATTAGGTTTGATGAAGAAGTAATGAGAAGGCAATTTTATTGGAATCTCTATGATCCATATTTTACTAACACTAATGGCAATCTAAGGTTAGACCTTTTTTTAAAAATGTTTGTAATTGCTCATTTTTACAAGAAAGAGTTTCCTATCCCACTTAATGATAGCCAAATTTCATTAAAACTAGAGGATTTGGCAAACGCACTTTTCATCGATACTAGCAATGCACATGATGCTTTAGCAGATTGTATTTTTTTAAAAGAACTAATGAAGGCCATATCGATAACATTGCCTAATTACTACAATGAAATTATTAATAATATTTCTAAAGATGATGTAATTAGATCCTTAAAAGATAAAGCTGTGCATTTTAATTGTTACTTTATTCCCAGATCAAAAACTACAAAATGTTATCCATTTACTGCACTTATAAGTGATTACGCTTTTAATAAATATGTTCCGGTATTCGATTTGTCGAAAGATCCTGATTTGTATTTTGATTTAAATTATTCTGAATTAGAAACACTAATTTCTAATCCAAAAGAGAACCCTTTTAAAAGAATAGCAACCAATAAAACACTTCCATTGATCTCACTTGATACGCTTGAATCTGACAATATAGAAGTAGAGGATAAAGATCTCTATATGCAAAGGGCTGATGCCATTAGAGCAAATGAAAGTTTTAAAGAAAAAGTTCTTGATATTTATAATAGTATGGAATTTTCTAGTACGCGAAAACTTAATATCGAAGAACAAATATATACCAATGGATTTCCTAGTTCCATAGAAAAAGATAGGCTCAATAACTTTCATAACGCCATGACCTATGAGGAAAAAATTAATGTCATAAATAGTTTCGAAGATGATCGGTATAAAGAGTTTGGGTACAGGATATGTGCACAAGAATATTCTGATCAAGTAGATAATAGTGTGCTAATAAATTTAAAAGATTTAGTGCATCAGAGATTTAATGAAGATGGACCCTGGCCAAATGCACAAAAAAACTTAGAGGAAGGTAAGGCCCTCTTAGAAGATGAACCTTCAGAAAGTGAGAAAAAATTGCTTCAAATTGCAATTAATTCCATTGAAAACAGTCTATAAAAATATATGTAGTCATTATGTATTTTTTTTATATACTTATGCTTGAGTTTTAAGGGTCACATTGAACAAATTATTAACTATCTTTTTCCTGCCTTTTTTTGCCTTCAGTAGCATTCAATTTGATGGTTACGTAAAAGACGATGAATGGTCAGACGCTGAAATATACGATTTACCTTACGAAATTGATCCCTCTTATAATACAGATGCAGAACATAGCACAGATGTCTTAATTAAAAATGATGACAGTAATTTGTATGTAGCTTTTAAGGCTTATGGTAATAAGGAATTTATCAGAGCAAATATACGATCACGAGATGGTATTAATTGGCTTGATGATCAAGTAGCAATAGGCATAGACACTTTTGGTGATGGAAGATATTACATAAGATTTGCTGCAAACCCTCTAGGTAGTATTGGTGATAATAAGGTAGATAATAACGATGATTTTGATGGTTCCTACAATGTCGAATTTGATGCAAAAGCCCACATAACTGATTATGGGTATGAAGTAGAATTTAAAATTCCATTTTCATCATTAAATTTTCCTGAAGCTGCGTCACAAAAATGGAAGTTAATGTTATCAAGAAAACTTTATAATAAGGGCCTTGAATCAAGATATTTAAATTACAAAAAAATTGATGGTGCAGGGTGCATTATTTGCCAATCAACTGACTCTTACTTAGTAGAAAATATAGTTAAGAAAAATAAAAAACGTCTAATTCCATCTTTTACTACAAACTCTGTTAGACAAAAAAATTCTGAGGGCAACATGAATGAAGAGCCTATTAGCTCTGATATTAGTTTAGGGGGAGAATATGAATTAAACGGTAATACATTTGAATTCACTATTAACCCTGACTTTTCTCAAGTTGAGGCGGATCAAAGTAAAATCAATATTAACTCTACAACTGCATTGAGATTTGAAGAAAGAAGAATCTTTTTTAATGAAGGTAAAGACTTTTTATCATCTGATTTATCTACAGTGTACACAAGATCAATTAATAACCCAGATTATGCTATGAAAGTTTATAACAGAGGGGAGAAGCATAGTTATTATTTTCTTGATGCTGAAGACGCTCAAACGCCAATAATCGTGCCTGGATATCAACGTTCTTATAGTGGATTGTTAGGAAAAAGCCACGCTAATATCTTTAGCTATAATTACAACATTGAGAAAGGACAAAATATTGGGTTTCTTGCAACAAATAGAGATTTTGAGGAAGGCGGTAATAGTAGTCTATATAGCTTAAAAGGAAATTTCTTATTCAATGAAATCTATAATACGCGGTTTGAATTAGTATCTACTGCTATGGATGAACCTATTAGTGACGTTATAAATACAACCAACGTTGCTAAAGAACATACTTACAATTTAGATGGTGAATCTTTTGAGGGCTATGGTGGAGTGTTTGGAATTTCTAGAGATACAGAAAATTGGTCTACTAGATATTATTTTGCTACTAAATCTCCCAACTACAGAAGTGACTTAGGTTTTACTACAGAAAATAATTGGAAAAAACATTCTGTTGAGCAGAAATATAAATATCGTTCTGATGGCTTTATTAGAAAAGGTAATGTAGAAATTAGAAAAGACTTAATGCAAGATTACGATGGAGTAATCATAGACCAAGAGACTGTATTATCTGCAAGAGTAGAGTTAAAAAATCAATTTAATATTAATTTTAGTTGGGACAATTCTCATAAAATTTCTCAAGAAGGATTTGTTTTCAACGATGTCAAAGACTATAACTTTGGAGTTAGTTACAGTCCTTCAGAAAAATTTTGGATGAGATTTGGCTATGATTGGGGAGATTCAGTGGCACGAAATATTGATGTCCCTGAAATAGGAAAAAGAACAAATTATTCATTCAATTCTAGCTTTCAAATTAATGATCAATTTAGACTGCAATATAATTTCAGAAAAAATCAATTAGAAAATCAAACTACAAAGGAGAACTATTTTTCAGGTTATATCACCTCTCTAAAAGGTACCTATCAATTAGATAAAGATTCATTCTTTAAGGTTGTGCATGAATATAATAATTTTAATGATGACTCTTATACACAAGCATTGTTTCAATGGCAGCCAGATTCAGCAACCATATTTTATTTTGGTGGCACCATAGATCAAGAAGATATTGAGGGCACTTGGGAAGTTGAAGGTAGTCAAATTTATATGAAACTGCAATATTTATTTAATTTTGATTAAATTTATGTATTTTTTTTATTAAGATAGTAACTAGGGTAAAAATGACACAGCTAACAAAAGAAATATCAAATCTAACAAAGATGCTTAAGGGTATCGAAAAAGATTTAAATATTGGTGATCTAAATCCAACAGAACACTACATATTTTTAATGATTATTTCTGAAATAGAAAAGTCTGGCCAATGCACTATGCTTAAAGCAGTAGAAGTTGCTAATAAATCAAGATCTACCGTATATAAGACTATACGTAAGCTAGTGGGTAAAGATATTTTAGATATTGAATCTTCTGCATTAGATAAAAGATCTTTTTTACTCATTCCTAAGATCTAATGCCTAAATGGCTCGAAATAAGTTTATATACATTTAGTTTTTATTGTGTGCTATTTGTCTGTTGGATGTTATTAGTACTTCCTCTAGAAGGCGATACTGATTTAAGCAAGCTAGGTAGTGCTGCATATATTCCACATGCTGGCAGAGTCCTTCCAGTTCTATTTTTTGGTGCTCCTGCAATACCAGCTATGGTTTTTGCAGAATTTATCTGTTGGCAATTCTTATGGGATGACGCTGTTTGGGAAAGACCAGAATTAGGTATACTTATAAGCTCTCTATCTATAGTATTTGCTTGGTTATTATTTAAGTACCTAGATTTAGATTTAAAATCAATGAGAGTCCTTAAAAACACAGATTGGAAACATGTAACTTTATTTATAATAGTTACTGCATTATTCAATGGTATAGGAAATGGATCTTTGTATTTATATAGATACGAAAATTTTGATCCTCTAATTTCTGTTAGATTTGCTGTTGGAGATATAGTAGGTGCAATGTCTGTATTACTGGTTATGATGATTATTGCATCGATATTAAGACAAGATGATAGAAGTTAAAAATTTATCAAAAAAATTTAAAGCACCATCTGAAGAGAAGGGTATATTTGGTTTTAAAAAGAAAGATTTTTGGGCAGTAAAAGACTTAAATTTTAATATCAAAGAAGGTTCTGTTGCTAGCATATTAGGACCGAATGGCTGTGGTAAAACAACAACATTAAGAATGATAGCTGGCATGCTTACCCCCTCAAAAGGTACAGCATTTATCGATTCTATCGATGTTAGGAAAGACAAACAAACAGTAAAATCTAAAATTGGTTATATGACCAACAATACATCTTTATACGACAGATTGAGTGTTGTTGAAACCATTAAATTCTTTGCTGAACTTAATCAGATTCCTGAAGATATATATATGCCAAGAGCAGAAAAACTTTTCCATCAATTAGATATGACTAAATATTTATCAAAAAGGATCGCTGATTTAAGTACGGGTATGAAACAAAAAACTTCTATTGTAAGAACCCTTATACATGATCCAGATTTAGTGGTTTTAGATGAACCAACAACTGGAGTTGATGTTACTGGTCAATCAGTAATTATTGACTTAATTAGAACGATTAAAGATTCTGGTAAAACTTTAATCTTTTCCACACATCAACTAAATGAAGTTAGAGATATTGCAGATCATATTGTAGTTATGAAGTCGGGGGAAAAAATCTTCGACGGCAATAATGAAGCATTTCAAGCTTTAGATTCAAATAAAAACTTTACTGAAATATTTATGGAGTTGGTCAATGAGTAAATGGCAAGTATTGTTAGTTAAAGAGATAAAACACCTCTTTAGAGATACTAAAACAATAGTACAGACTGTTATTTTACCCACATTCATAACACCAGCATTATTAGGTGCAATATTTTGGTATGTCGGTTCAATTGCTAATGAAGAAACAAAGAAAACTTATGATATAAGTGCTTACTCAACTATTGAATCTAATTTAATCACACAACTGGCTGATTCAGATAGATTAAATATCTTATCAGAAGAAAGTATTGATGATGTCATCACATCAGTAACAGATGGTAATACTGAAATTGGTTTGGTCTTAGACGAAAGTTTCTCTGAAAATTTAGCAACCAATAATAGTGCAAAAATTACAATTTATTCGAAAAATATTGATACTTTTTCTCAAGCTAAATCCTTAGTAACAAATATTATTGATGATTTTGAAGATACAGAAAGAAATGAGCGTTTACTTGCACTTAATCTTACAAATGAATACGTCAATCCAATAATAATAGATGAAGAAGATCTTACTACTGAAGAAGAATCAGCAGGATCTATATTTGGAGCAATTCTGGCACTATTCTTCGTAATGTATGTGATGTCTGGTTCAACCTATCCTGCCGTTGATCTCGGAGCAGGCGAAAAAGAAAGAGGCACGATGGAAACATTAATTTCTACTAATATATCTTCTGTAGACATTATTATTGGAAAAATGCTCTCAGTTACTACTTCAGCTGTTCTTACAGCAACCTTTTCAATGCTAGGTTTTGCTATACCAATGATAGTGATATTTTTATTCTACGCAGATTCAGTAAATGAATATTTATTCAGCTTATTGAGTGCTTTGCTCAATCCAGTAGCATTTTTAGCTGTATTTATTTTAATAATTCCACTTAGTGTCTTCATGGGAGCCTTTTTATTAGCGATTTCTGTTTATGCTAAAACCCCTAAAGAAGCAGGTTTGTTGTTAGGCAATGTACTTATTATTTTTATCGTTCCGTGCTACATACCTTTAATCAATCCAGGTTTAGAATTGGATTTCGTTGGAGCACTAATACCTTGTTATAACCTAGCTTTGCTAACCAATAATTTGATTGCTGGTACTGTCGATTGGTTCTTATATTCAGTTTCATTTGTTTCTACTATCGTTTATTGCTGCATAGCTATTTATGTTACTTATATTATGTTTGATGATGAAAATGTAATTTTTAGAAGTTAATGCAAGTAATAAATACCCCAATATCTCCTTACGTGCAAAATGCACCTATAGCATATTGTGAAGAGACTAAAGAAAGCATTTACATTGATCCGGGAGATGAATTAGATAAATTAATAGCCGTTCAAGAGAGTTTAGATCTTAAACCACAATATATATTTATAACTCATGGCCATATAGATCATGCAGCAGCAGCAAAAGAACTAGCAGATATGTATGATTTAAAAATTATTGGTCCTCACATAGCCGATGATTTTTTATTGCAAGCCTTAGAAATACAAGGGCAGATGTACAATATGAAAGCACAAAACTTTACACCTGACCAATGGCTTAAAGAAGGCGATACGTTGAGATTCGGTAATCAAATTCTCGATATAAAGCATTGTCCAGGTCATGCGCCAGGACATGTCATTGCAATTAACAATAATGCAAAAAAAGTTATAGCAGGTGATGTCTTGTTTAATGGCTCAATTGGAAGAACTGATTTACCGCAGGGAAATCACAAAGATCTAATTGATTCTATACATAAACATCTCCTAGTATTAGATGATTCCTTTACAGTCCATTGTGGTCATGGCCCAGATACAACTATTGGACATGAACGCAAGACCAATCCATTTCTAAATGCTTAATTCTGTTTCTAAAAAGATTTTCACTGAAATTATTGCTTTATCAGAACAAAATTTATCAACTAATAAAGTACCGATAGCTGCCATTATTTTTGATTATAAAAATCAAAAAATTGTATCTAAAGCAGTTAATACAGATTCACCAATAGGGCACGCTGAAATGGAAGCTATAAGAGATGCTTTAGAGAAAAAAAATACTACTAGATTAGATGATTGCGATATATATGTAAGCATAGAACCTTGTTTGATGTGTGCTACAGCTATAAGTAAATGTCACATAAGAAGAGTATATTTTGGTGCTGAAGACAAGAAGGGTGGGGCTATATTAAATGGTCCTCGTATTTATGAAAATAACAACTTAAAGAAAGTTGAAGTAATTTCACATATAGAAGAAGAAAAAACTAGTGAATTATTAAAAAAATTCTTTAGATCAAAAAGAAATAAATAAAACACAGTTATAATAAAGATCATGTCCTCTCTAGACCTTATATTAAAAAATGGTACTGTCTTTTTACCTCAAGGAAGAACTACAACAGATATTGGCGTTAAAGACGGTAAAATTACACAGATTGGTACATGTTCAGAGGCAAATCAGGTAATTGATTGTACTAACTTATTTATTTTTCCTGGTCTAATTGATACTCAGTGTCATTTTAGAGAGCCAGGTGGTGAACATAAAGAAACAATACAAACAGGCACTATGGCAGCTGCTTTAGGTGGAATAGTAGGTATCTTCGAAATGCCTAATACAAATCCATTAACAACTACTCCTGAAGCTCTTGATCATAAAATTAAGAGAGGCAATGAAACTGCTTATACAGATTTTGCCTATTATTTTGGCGGTACATATCAAAACTCTACTAATTTAAAAGAATGGGAGAATCTAGATGGTGTGTGCGGTATAAAAATCTTTATGGGTGCAAGCACAGGTAATTTACTATCTGCTACAGATGAAGAAGTAGAAGCAGTCGTTGCAAATGGCAAAAGAGTTATAGCAGTTCACGCAGAAGATGAATTCCTAATGAATGAGAATAAGAAAACAATTCTTAAAGACAGTAATGATGTTGGCATGCATTGTAAATGGCGCGATGTTAATAGTTCTTTAAATGCCACAAAACGAGTTGTAGGCCTTGCTAAGAAACACAATAGGCATGTGCATGTGTTGCATATTACAACTTCAGACGAAATGGATTTCTTAAGACAAAATAAGGATACGGCCACTGTTGAAGTATTGCCTAATCATTTAACTCTTAGTGCTCCAGAATGCTATGAACAGTTAGGTACACTTGCTCAACAAAACCCTCCTATAAGAGAAAAACATCATCAAGAAGCACTATGGAGAGCTATAGATGATGGAACTGTTGATATTGTTGCATCTGATCATGCACCTCATACATTAGATGAGAAATCTGGCACTTATCCAAATACACCAAGTGGTACTCCAGGCGTGCAAACATTGCTGCCTATAATGCTAGATCATGCTGCGAATGGTAAATTATCATATGAAAGATTGGTAGATTTAATGGCATATGGACCAATTAAAGTGCATAAAATAAAAAATAAATGTTCTATTACAAACAATTACGATGCCGACTTTACTATAGTAGATCCTAAGAAATCACATATTATCACTAATAACGAGCAAGCTTCTAAATCAGCATGGACGCCTTATGATGGAAAAAAAATACAAGGCATGCCTGTTATGACTATTATTAGAGGCAATATAGTCATGAGAGAAGGGGAGTTATTACAGAAAATTGATGCTCAAGCTATGAAGTTTGATATTGATTAATCAAGGAACTGGATCATGCCCACAACCACCCCAAGGGTGACATCTAATAATTCTGCGAAAACCTAACCACCCACCTTTAAGCGGACCATATTTTTGAATTGCTTCTATAGTGTATTGTGAACAAGTAGGAGTAAAGCGACAACTAGGTCCCAATAATGGAGATATTAGTATTTGGTAAATTTTTATTGGAACAATAAATATTAAATTGAAAAAGTTCTTCATTATGTGTCTAGAGGATTCTTTGAACCACCAACTATTTCTTTAATAAAATCATCTGCACTCATAACAGTATTTTTGTCTGAACCAAGCTTTCTAACTGAAACTGTTTTATCTGCGACCTCTTTTTTACCTACAGCTACAATATATGGCACCTTATTTAAACTATGTTCTCGTACTTTATAGCTAATTTGTTCGTTTCTAATATCAATTTCTGTTCTTATTTTATGAGATAAGAGTGTTTTATTTAGTTCCTCAGCATAATCATTAGCTTCATCAGTAATAGCAGCTATGACAGTTTGTGTAGGTGAGAGCCATAAGGGAAGTTTGCCTTCATAATTTTCCAACAATATGCCTATAAATCTCTCGAAAGATCCAAGAGCTGCTCTATGAAGTAATACAGGTGTATGTTTTGATCCATCGGCACCTACATAGGTTGAATCAAATCTTCCTGGTAGATTAAAATCAACTTGAAGGGTTCCACATTGCCATTTTCTACCTATAGCATCTGT
>CEVP01013526.1_pt1 | contig 10545 bp, 15 predicted proteins | sample 427071 | NCBI WGS metagenome assembly CEVP01 (sample SAMEA2623808, study PRJEB7988) | marine metagenome | isolation source: saline water (ENVO:00002010), including | reverse complement strand
GCAGGTGCAGGCGCAGGTGCAGGCGCAGGTGCAGGCGCAGGTGCAGGTGCAGGCGCAGGCGTATTAAGCGACTCGTAATAATAGTAACCACCACCAACCATAAGAGATATTACAAATACAAGTGCGAGCAAAGCACCTATCATATTTTAACATGTACTGAGATTATAATTTAATTACTGAGCATCTTTCATGTCTTTCCATTCCTGTGGAATTGTATAACTGTACCTTACATCTGGGTCACCCCCTGGACATGATTTTTTCCAAGCTTCATCAGTTGTATGAGTTACTTCACTATATTTACACTTGAGATCATTGGTCCAACCACCTGGGAAAGACGCCTTGAATTGGTCCTCTGTTTGCCACTGTTGGTACTCGTAATAGTCGTTATCAACTTTTATTGGTATACCTCTTGCTAAATAATTAATACACGCTGTATCGCTACCATATATATCATCACCCGCGTCTCTATAAGCTCCCTCTGCCCCTGCTCCTATGTCACACGAAACGCAACTTTCTCCTAATACTCTGTGATCCTTAGCACACTTACTACATTTCGTATTCCCATCGGTAACGACATCACCTGCTTTGTGTGTGTATTTACTTCCACATTTAACACACTTTCTATTAGATACGTGGTAATTTTCAGCGCACTGTTTACAGAATGTGTCCGTAAATTCCGCAGGGTCGTCGCCTGCTGGATTAATGTATCCTTCCCCACATGCGACACACACACCACCTTTAATGCGTTGATTCACATCACATGGTGCAGGCGCGGGACCCGAAGGTGTAGGCGCTGATGGTGTCGATGGTGTTGGGCACCCGACTCCCCAATCACACGAATTCCAGTCCTTGAAATAAAATTGGTAAGACCCCAAACCTATTAAAATTGAAAGTACAACACCAATTAAAATTAATACTGGTAATGGTAACATGATCGTATTTTATAATACAATTATATTTTTTTATCTCGAGTAGTATTAATAAACATGAGTCAATTAATGCTTGACGATGAAAAAGCCATGAGTGATATAAACCCATTTGCTGATACGAAAAATTTTTTCCCACCTGGTACGAGTCGACAAAATAATGATTATAAAAAACACAAACCACCAGTAGAGGAACCAGAGGAAGAATATGTGAGTCCTGCATGTGGTGTTCTGACAAAGGGGGTTGGTCGACTGGGGTATCGTGAAGATAAGTGTTCGTTATCTAGACCTCTCATTCCAGGAAGAAATATAGATCACGGATTCACACCTCGTGAACGAATGGATTTTGATAAAAGTCAGGTAACTAAAAAGGAAGTAAAATCACACGAAGTTTCACCAACAACTACATTGATCAGTATAACGTGTCTGATTCTATTAATTGCAGTACTCTAAACATTTTTTCGAGTCTATAATCACTAGTACACGTTTCAATAACTTTTGGTAAAGTTGTTAAACAGAATTCACGCATCATACGTTTTTGCCATCCACACGAAACGTTAATTAAAGGTGGTATGAAAGTTGGATCTAAAATCTTAACACAATTCATAATACGTATAAGTGAATATGGATTATTATTTTCTAACATGACATTTTCCAATTGTACAGAAACCATTTTACGTCTCGTTTCTGTAGTTTTGTCTACACACGTATCTAGAAATTTTTCGTATCGTATTGATGTATTTGCGTGAGGTTCGAATTTTGTAATGTGCATAGGTGTTTTCATGCACGTATCAAAATAATCTGTAAACGTTTCGTAACCGAAACCTTCTATGTACTTACTATACTTGATTTCAACCATGTATGAATTACCGTAATCTAAGTTTATGATTTCTTTAGCTATTTTTACAAAATGTGTCATAAAATTATTTAGTTTAAACTCTTTAAACCAATCCAAATTTCTTATCTGGAACAAACTCAAGTTTATTATTTAATTCTTTTAGTTCTTTTTCTTTTTTTTGTTTAATACCTTCACAGTTGTGTATTTCTAAAATAATACACCTAGAACAAAAACCATAATTACAATATTTACAATTTATCGGTATTCCTTTCTTTTTACACTTAAAACACGGCATGTTCTAATAACCTAAGTTAACTTTATATTATATTTTTTTTAAGTATTAAAAATGAGTACCATTTCATGTTTAAATCACAAAAATGATACTACTTTTAGGGGTATTGTAAATAACACCTTTTCGTATATACTAACACTAAACGAGTTCCGTGATAATATACAGAAAGAAATACGACCTTCGTGGATTAAGCTTACAACTATAACCATGATATCAAAATTTGAAAAGAAAATCGATTTAGAAAAATTCAGACGTGCTTTTCGTTTATTAAATACACTCGATCTCTCTAAGATTACCAATTCTAAATGTCATTTTGTATGGGAACAGAAACATACGACTTTTTATAATCAAATAACCATGGTTTATCGTGACGTGTACAGTACAAAATCTATTAAACTGTTTCCAAATGGGAGTATACAAGTTGCTGGGTGTTCTGATCTGATAGATTGTAAAAGAATCATAAATCAACTTTCTTATATATTCAAATTGATAATGGGTGATACATCTTTCATTGCACCTATAGAAACTTTTAAAGTTGTTATGATAAATTCCAATTTCAGTTTGAATTATAAAATAAATCTTTTGAAAGTTTCTCGACACTTTTCTAAATACGACGATGTTTTCAAAGTTTCGTTTGAACCCGATAAGTACTCGGCGGTAAAAGTTAAATTTAAACCAGCAAATGATATGAAAGAAATAACAACGAGTATTTTTGGTACCGGTAAGATTATAATAACAGGTGCAGAAACACTAAAAGAAGTTGCTTATGGGTACAATATTATAAATACCACTATCAATGATATTGAAGATGTACGAGTTTCCCCATGCGAAGAATCCAAGAAGGAATTATTCGATCAGATTTCAGGACACAAAATTGAAAGTGTTATAAAATATGCAAAAAAATTAGGGTTCAATTCATGGAAATTGACAACCGAGAATAGACAAATTAATTTCTAATGTAATACTAATATATACAAAATGTCTCAAAGATTGGGAATGGCTGACGGTCGATGTTATACTATGAACACATCTAATCAACTCTACAATAACTATATCATGAAAGAGAATGGTATCAAGTATGAAGATAACTATTCTTTTCGCAAACTTCTTCAAGAAAAGGGTCCAGAACTTTTGAAACCATCCCAGGCGCAACAAAAAGATCAATGTGGTTCTTGTGATAAAGCCCTTCTTAAAATGCCAAATATCTACTAATTTTTTAAATACACTCTTTTTTTAAATCTAGATAAACTATATAATGACCGCTATAGTAGCCGGTTTATGTTTTTTATCTACATTATCATCTTCTTTGTGTGTACAATTTACATCTCTTATACCAGGCACAAAAAACCATGTCATTAAAAAATATAAATTAGACGATTTAAAATCGATTTTCGATGATATTGATAAAACGGAGAACATGGGGAGTGATTGTAGAGTGTTTGTAGACCGTCTAGAAAAACTTAGAGAAGAAACGAGAAAAGCAGAACCAAATTTTGAGGACGTAAAATATATATGGGATTTACGCGGAACTTATGATATCGATACCTTATTTGAAGAAGCTACAAATATGAATAATATGGAAACCAGTGATTTCATGAGAACACTCGAAGAATCGTGTGCAACTGAAACAGAAGGAGATAATATCAAAGAACTTAAATCGCGATCGGAGGTTATATTGTCTTTAGAGGAAGGTAGTGATGAACTCCCGGGTGAATGTGCTAATTTCACTTCGTTTAAAGAGGAAATTGCTGGTATCGACTTTCCATCACACGAATGGGACTCCAAAGATAAAAAGTTTTTAGAAAAAAAATACGATTTTATCGATGAAGTACAGAAAATTTGTGAAGGTGCGGAACAAAGAACGAATAACGAAAATACACAGGATAATGAGTAATAATACGATTAAAAAATTCTTTAAGTCTTCTAGATAATGACTCAATGTGCCATATGTTTGAACGAAGTTCGACAGACCAGAAATAGTAAAGCTATTCGGTGCGGACACATTTTCCATTCACATTGTCTAGAAAAATGGAAAAATAAAGGTAACGTTACGTGTCCAATATGTCGAAAAGTGTTTGATGGTTCTAATTTTAGGGTACAGATTACTGTATTCAATGATTACGAATTGACTTCAAATACAGTAAGTGTGAGTAATGAATTCATTTTTGATGCATTAGATATTTTATTAGCTGTCGAACACGAGGATGATTTAACGAGTATTCTTGACGACTTTGGGGTGAGTATGACCGACTTTGATCCCTCTATTTTTAACGCAGAATGAGCTACAGTATTTCTTATAAGATAATCCAGTGTATGCTCTAGACGCTTTTCGTGGGTCTGTTATTGCTTTACCTTTAGCGTCGACTAAAAGTGGTCCAGTTGCCCAACCACGTTTATGACTAAAAACGTTAGCCTTAAACTTTAATATTCTACCGGGAATACACTTACCACCGCAGTTTTTAACACGACTCAATGGGACTTGGAAAAATCTGGCTATACTTTCATACGTGTTCCCCCTTTTCACCTTATATTCAACAAAACCATGTTGTTTATAAAAATGAAAATCCCCTTGTCTAAAGTAATTTTTCGTTTCTCCAGGAGCAACAAACATCATGATTTTGAAATGATTTGGTTTACATTTAGTTTCTGCGTCAACTTTATAAATTTTTTTAGGGTTATCTGCAATAACTCTTTGGGGTAAACCTTTACAATGTGTGTAAGTATGTTTTAAATTTCTAATACCAGCCCGTTCACCTGGTATACTTTTTTGAAGACGGGTTTTTTCATAATCTCCAACTGCATAAGCATAACAATTGTTATTGTCTATACCAATTGCACGACCCCAAAGTCGTTGAGTATATGTTGGTTCAGAACCACTCAGGGGAAGTCCCTTGTTAGATCTGTTTCTCATTAATAATATCACAGAAAAAAAATATTATTAATTAGTAAATGATTAGAGACCTTGCCAACGCCAAAAAAATGAACCAAGTTTTGACCGAAATTCTTGTATTTGCTATCACGATTCTTATCAGTACATTCGTACTTAGATTCGCGTGGAACAAATCCCTTGTTAAGCACATTACCGTGCTTAAGCCAATCAGTACGTTCCTTGATGCGTTTATTCTTTCGCTCTCGATAGCTGTTGTTCGTGGTATTTAAATTTCTTTATATCCTACAACTTCTTCTCCATCAGAACTTTTCATAACTGGAAAAGCTTCAATTCCATCGCAATTGCCTTTTTCGCAATCGATGAATTTGTGAGGTATCCCTTTCTTTTCTAAATAAGCCAATTGTTTTTTAGTCCACCCACACCAATTTGTACCGTAAACAGTCCACTCCGTTTTAGTTACAACCGCTGCCTTCGCTGCTGGTGTATCAATTTTAGTTTCTTTTTTCGTGTTCATGTTTACAAGAATATACACATCTATTAATAGAAGTAATAAAGCAGCGAACATGTTAATATACTTATTTGATATATTTTAATTTTATAGACTCACATATTTTATTTATGGTTTTACCATCTGTGTTTATACCCATACTTTTAGCTATTTTTATAAGCTCTGGTTTTCTATAAGATTGACATTTACGCGTACCTACTTTTATATACCCTTTATTTGACATAATAACTTTTTGTATTGGTTTAGGAGTTGGTTTTGGACGAATTCGAATACCGGGTCTTTTTAATGCGACCTTTTTAATATTTTTGCTGGCTAAATTTCTTTTTATTTCATTCATGGTTTTCTTCGCAGCTACTACGCTTTTTTGAGGTATTTTAACATTCACTTTTCTTCTTATAATTGTACTAATATCAATAGGTACCACCGCTTTTTTATAAGGTGAGAAATACCTATCGTTAAATATTTGTTTAAACGTTGGCAATTTCGAATGATCCTTGTCACGAAGTCGGAAATCAAGTATTTTATCAGATCTAATACCTAAATAATCTGACGGTAATATTCTTTCTATAAACTGAACTACTTCCATACCATTCCCGATTTTAAATGCTTTTATTTCCTGTCTTAAAGCATTCAAAAAGTAATGTGCATCATACATAGAATGTGACCCCCTGAATATACCCGATTTCGTTTTATAGAATAGTGTTGAATCGTTGTCTATTTCAGGATTTTTAATATCATTTACTGTGGATAACCCATAATCTGATATCAATGCATGTATACCAATGTCATGAACTTTTAATGTCGAGTTATTTATTTTTAATAGTTTAACTCGAGATGGGTTTGAAAAATTTATAAGTATATTATCCGCGTGTAAATCATGATGTCTAAAAGTTGGATATTTTATTTGTATTCTATACAAATTGTATAAAACTTGTGTAACTATAGTTCTAAAATGTATAGGTAATATATTATCTTTATTATTTTTCAAAAATGATTTTAAAGTGCCATTATTTGCGTATTCAGAATACATAAACGTGACGTTGTTACATTTTTCTATAGCGTAAGCTTTTATACCACCGTAAGGAGAAATGCGTTTACTTATTTTATATTCATGCGATATATCTTCACCCGTAACAATTTTTATAGCAATTTTCTTTTTACATTCTTTATCTATACATCCCATATAGACATCACCAAATGCGCCTTGACCAATTTTCTTAGTGCCCAAGGAGTAAGAGTCTTCTATAGAAAGTGAGATGGATTTATTAGTTGGTAAATATAAAAATTTTGCGGGGTTACACCCCATACCCTGCATACTTTTAATTAGATTTTTACCTAAATTTTTTTTCTGAATTGAATTTTTATTTTTATTTTTTGCAAGTTTAGATAATTTTTTTAAATTTTTTAAATGCTGTTCGCGTTCCATGACTAATGTAATAAAATATTTTATTCGTCAATAAGATCATTCATGATTTCTTCTACGTAATCTTCATCGTTATCCAAACCTTGGAAAGCAAACTTGGGAAGTTTATTAGATTCGCCACATAACACTTGAGATAACCGAACACTAACACCAAATTTATTATCAATGAACCAAACCTGACCAATTTCAACAATACACATACACTTCTGACCTCTTTCAATTTGATCCATGCTAATTTGATCACGATCAGAATTATAGACTTCTGATACAAATTCACCAGAAGAATTTGTTTGAACTTTTAGCTTAAGTGTATCTGCGTACCCTTCCTTACCCTGTCTAACCAATGGTTTATAAAGGGCTTCACGAATGACATTAATATCATATTTTTTACCCAACCATTCTTTAGAATTAGTTGCAACCGTATTAAGAATGATTTCATCTAATTCTCTCAGTTTATTTGCTAATTCTTGAGCTTCTTCATTGTCATTATCAAATGATAAATCGAGTGAATATGAAGTTTTGTTAGTAGATTCATCCGTGAATGCACTCAAACCAAAGGGTGAACGCATGAAAGGGAGTTGTAAGTAGAGTTTCTTTTTGTCACTGCGTGTAAGAACGACTGATTTACCACCGTTTTTATTTTTCTTCAGAGCACTAAAAATAACACCAGATGGTTCGAATTGATTGGAAACTTGAATATTATTAGACATTTTTTTTGTATATTATATATGTTCAAAAACTTTAAGTGTATTTTTTTCTAATAGTATATTAAATAAAAATGACGACTTGTACAGGTCACAAAAAAAGTTGGTTATTTAATGATTGTGGGTGTGGATGTAAAGGTAAGAAACAAGAACAAAAGTTTTTGATTTCTATTATGTCGGCCTTGGTTTTTTTTATAATCGCAAACCCCGATACATTTAGAATAACGCGTAGACTATTTGGTAAATGGATTTCCAGTCCAACTGGGTGCCCAACGGGTAAAGGTTTAATGTTTCATACATTAGTGTTTCTTCTAGTTACGTGGGGCATGATGAATATAAGAAGAGAAGGCTTTGAAATGATAGAATCCGAACCATCACCCAGTACAATGCAAATCATACCAGAAGATGCTATTTTAGTTGAAGAAAAGCCTATTAAACCATCTCCATCCCCATCCCCATCTGTAGCTCCATCCGCAGCTCCATCTTCAATGATGGAAATTGTACCACCACCAATGGTTGATATGCCTCTCCCATTACCAGATATGTCAGAAACACAATTTTCGCCAATGGATTCGGGATTATCTTTGGGTGCTTTCGATATAACAAGTGTTCCAGACTCAGCATTACCAGGAGAATTTAATAATGCGGAAACTGTGACGTGTCAGTGTAGTAACGGTAAAAGTATAACCATGAATTAAAATTCTTCATTAAACTCAATTGAAGATGAATCTTCATCAATCTTACCATAATCACCAACTCTCTTTTCAAAAAAATTAGTTTTACCATCAAGTGATATATTCTCCATAAAATCGAATGGATTTTTAGTTCCCCAGATTTTATCGTGACCACTTTGTTTTAATAATCTATCGGCGACATATTCAATATATTCCGACATCTTTTCAGAATTCATGCCAATAAGACTACATGGTAATGCATCGATTATAAAGTCTTTTTCGATAGAAACTGCATCTTTAACAATTTCTTCTATTGTAGACCTATCAGGTTTATGTTTTAACATTTTGAATAGTTCAATTGCGAATTCTAAATGTAACCCTTCATCTCGACTTATAAGTTCATTACTAAAACAAAGTCCAGGTAATAAACCCCTTTTTTTCAACCAAAAAATAGCACAAAAGCTACCAGAGAAAAATATACCTTCGACACATGCAAATGCAAGTAATCTTTCAGCGAAAGATTTATCCTTGCTAAACCATTTCATAGCCCATTTAGCTTTATTTTCTATACACGGTATGGTCTGTATAGCTTCAAAAAGTTGTTTTTTTTCAGAAGAATTTTTTATATATTTATCAATAAGTTTACTATACGTTTCTCCATGAACCATTTCATTATGTTCTTGGTAAGCATAAAATGATCTAGCTTCAGTGTACTGAACTTCGCTTGCAAAATTATTATTTAAATTTTCAAATACTATACCATCTGAACCTGCAAAAAAAGCAAGAATATATTTAATAAAATGTTTTTCGTTGTCACTTAAATTAACCCAATCATCCATGTCTTTAGAAAAGTCAATTTCTTCAGCTGTCCAATTTGACATCTGTGCCTTTTTATACATCGCCCATAGATTTTCATGTTCTATGGGAAATACAGTAAAACGATCTAATGTTGGTAACAACATTGGTTCTGCTTCTTCGAGATAGTCTTGAAAGTCATAATAAGTTCCAATGATTTTATTATTGATAAAAATTTGTGGATATACAGACGCTTGAGCACCGCAACGTTTTTTTAGTTCATCCTTATCTACCATAATTTTTTTGTTTTCTAATTTGTATTCTTTACATAAGTCAACTGCTAAATCACAGTATTGACATCCTTCTTTTGATAAAATTTCGACTCCCATGTGTGCTAATACTTATAAATATTTTTGTATGAAAACTTTAAGAATGATTAAAATTTCAGAAATCCAGCCTGGAGAATTAATAAAAGTTTTAGTCAACTTAGAGGACGATATAGAAGACGAAGCTTACGCCAAAGTAAACGAGGTTCACGATGACTATTTAGTAGTATCTTATTATTCAGAAACTTCTTTTCTGTATAAAGGAGCTAGACTTTATGAACTTGAAGAAAATGATGAGCTTGTTCAGGAAGTAAATTTATCAGAACACCACGATTCTATAGAGTATTTTGTAAATATAAAGGATCGATTGTATGCAATGATAGATGAAATAGATTCAGACGAAGAGAGTGACATAATAAATGAATCAGATGACGATGGTAGTGATCTAAACGACTTTATAGTTTCGGATAATGAAATAGACGGTATTATTATACCCCCATCTAATCACACTGTTATAGATAAAGAATGGAAAGAATGGGAACCAAAGAGTCCAGGGTCTTTGTTATATAAACAAGCAGTGGATAATATAGAAACCTTTGCTAAAATACAAGCAGATGAAAATAACTTTTAAAACCTAAGTTCGCGTGATAAATAATAAAATTTATAAAATACTTCAATATCATGGAAGAACTGGCTGCTATTTGGTCCGATGTGGAACAATTACTAAAAAAACCAATATTAATAAAGTCGGTAGATAATAATTTATGTAAAAACTGTAAATGTGCTAAAATAATAACTAAAGAAGGTTTACCAACGTGTCCCGAGTGTGGATTAGTTGATAATACATGTATAGATGAACGTCCAGAATGGACAAGTGGAATTTCAGAAGATGGAAAAATTAACGATCCTTCGCGATGTAGTGCTCCTAATGTAAACCCTGAATTATTTTCAAGTGCTTGGGGTAAAGGCACTATTATTGCAACTAATCGAAGTTCGAGTTATGCAAACAAAAGAATGGCAAAGATTAATTTTCATCATTCAATGAATCACAAAGATAGGTCATTATTTCACGCATACAAAGATATAGAAGAAGCATGTTTTAGATTACCAGACACTGTTGTCAAAGATGCAAAAATGATGTATAAAAAATTTAATGATAAAAAATTAAC
>CEVP01149575.1_pt1 | contig 10626 bp, 4 predicted proteins | sample 427071 | NCBI WGS metagenome assembly CEVP01 (sample SAMEA2623808, study PRJEB7988) | marine metagenome | isolation source: saline water (ENVO:00002010), including | reverse complement strand
CCAACTCCAAGGGCTGTACCGTGGATTACATCGGCACCAGCTTCAACCGCTGCTAGATTATTTGCAACACCTAGGCCACGGTCTTGGTGTCCGTGCCAATTAACTTCGATATCACTACGCTTGTATCCTCCATCTTTGATTACTTCCTCATCGATGAATGAAAGCAATTGCTTAACTCCATTTGGAGTAACGTGTCCGCATGTATCGCAAACACACAGTCTTCTGACTCCTAATTCCATCGCTCTTTGATAGATTAATTTCACATCTTCGGGCTTAGAACGAGTTGTATCCTCTGTAACGAACATTACAGGAATGTCATTGTCTACAGCATATGAAACGGCTTTTTCCATGGTCGAAACCAGTTTATCCATCGTCCAACCTTCTGTAAATTGACGAATTGGGCTTGTCCCAAGGAAAGCACTTGCTTGAATTTGCATTTCATGCTTGGATTGTAAATCTACCAATGGTTCGATATCATTCATCAGAGTTCTTACTGCAGCACCGGGGCGAATTTGGAAATCATTTTCTCTGATATGAGAAAGCATTGCATCGATATGCTCTAGATGGAATGGTCCAGCGCCTGGAAGACCCAAATCGACCTTTTGAACACCCAATTTTTCCATGTAAGTTAGCAACTCAATCTTCTGGTCGATGGATGGATTTAGCGCACTTGGGCTTTGTAGGCCATCTCGCAATGTCTCATCATCAAACCAAACACCGTGAGGGTGGTTTGCAGAATCTCTTGAATATTCATAATCGACAACATTCCAGTCGTATATCAGATTCTGCTCGTCCATGGAATCACCATTTAGACACTCGGTCTTGTCTTTGAGACGGGCTTTCAGTGTTTGAATGCGTCGGATAGACGAATCATTCCTCTTCTTCATCTGAAGATGGTTTCTCAGTGAGTATTTCCTCAGCAAGTTCAGCAGGCATTCTTGCACTAAAAATCAGTTCATCCAAGAATGAATCCTTACCCTTAGATCTGAGTTCCATGACACGAGTACCCTTAGAAGAGCGCCCAGAAGTTACCTTCGTTTGCTCTGCAGAAATTCTGATTACAATGCCCTTTCCAGATAGCAGGAATAATTGATCATTCAAATCTGGAACTTGATGCACTCTAGAAATTACATCTCCTTCATTGAGATTCATTGTGATCACGCCCTTGCCTCCACGCTTGGTGACACGGTAACCATCCATCTCTGTCTTTGGATTTCCTTCATCATCGTATAGTTGCTCGCCGTCACGAATAGACAAAATCTTCTCGCCTTTACCAAGGCGTGTTCTCTTACCCATTCCTTGCTTTGAAAGAGTAAGAACGCTTGTTTCAATGTCATTTGTAAGTATCATTCCTGCAAGAGAGCCTTCACCTTCTAGCCTGATTCCTCTAACTCCACTAGAAACTCTACCTTGAGTTCGAACGCTTGAAAGGTCGAATCTACATGCTCTTCCAAGGTTGGAAACCATCACAACATTGTGTTCATCTGTCCCACTTCTAACAGTTATCAATTCATCATCAGCAGCTAAATTAATCGCTTTCTTACCGTTGCGATTAATCTTGACATAATCCGATAAACGGCTCTTCTTGATGACGCCTTTCTTTGTAGCGAATGCCAAGAAATGACCTTCTGGTTCCTCGATTAACTCTTTATTCATCGGAATAATTGATACCACGATCTCATCATCTTTCAATCCCAAAACATTTCGGATGTGACTACCTCTACTGGTCCGAGAACCTTGTGGAGTTTCCCATGCTTTGAGGCCATACACTCTTCCCTCAATATATGGGACTTCATTTCCATCTTTATCCTTCTTTGTAGCAGCACGATTAGTGAATACAAGTAACCTGTCCTTACTGAAACAAGTAATCAACGTAGTAGGGAAATCTTCGTTCTTGGTTTGAACGCCCTTCATTCCTTTTCCGCCTCTATTTTGCATTCTGAATGCTTCAGCAGGCAAATGCCTGATGTAATTGTCATTAGTTAGTGTGATAACAATCGCTCTTTCTTCAATCAAATCTTCTCTGTCCATCGATAGTGGCATTGGATCAATATGAGAACGGCGTTCATCTCCGTGCTTCTCAACTACCTCATCCAGTTCTGAAAGTAAGATGCCTAAACGGCGTGCTTTTGAAGCAATGATGTCTTTCAAATCTGTAATCTTAATTTGTAAATCATCATATTCGTTCTGAACTTTTTCAACATCTAAACGGCTCAACTGATACAATCTTCGCTCAGCAATAGCCTTCGATTGAGCCTCAGTGAAACTAAACGGTGCAACGCCAGGGAATGTTTCATTTCCTTGAAGTACAGATTCAAATTGCTCGCGACTTGAGCTGCCTTTACCAACAGTTATTACATCATCAATGCGGTCTTGTGCCTTGACTAATCCTTCTAGAATATGAGCCCTAGCCTCTGCTTTACCTAAATCGAAATTTGCTCTGCGCTCAATTACTGATTCACGGTGCTCTACATAGGTGTGTAACATTACGGGAAGTGTCAATAGAACTGGCCTACCGTCAAGGATTCCCATCATATTTGCAGAATATGATTCTTGCAACCTACTCGATTTGTATAATTGATTTAGTACAGCATGAGGGTCTGCATTGTTCTTTACTTCGATTACAACGCGGATTCCTTCTTTGGAAGATTCGTCACGAATATCTCTGATACCTACTACTGTTCCTTTGGTGACTAAATCTGCAATATGTACCAACATGTCGGCTTTCTTAACTTGGTAAGGAATCTCATGAATTACGATTTTTTTACCATTACTATCGTCATGAACATCACACTTTGAACGAACGTGAAATCTACCTTTACCACTGGTATACATGTCGTATATTCCATCGATGCCATGGATTGATGCACCGGTAGGGAAATCAGGGCCTTTCACATGCTCCATGTAACTTTCTATAGATAAATCAGGCATTCCCTGATTGCCTTCACCCTCTTCTAGAATTGTTTCGACATGAAGCTTAATTGCGCCGGAAACCTCTGTCAAATTATGAGGCGGAATACGAGTTGCCATTCCTACCGCTATTCCATCACTACCATTTAGCAACAGGTTAGGTAACCTCGAAGGTAGAACTGTTGGTTCTTGCTCGGAATCGTCGAAATTTGGTTGGAAATCAACCGTATCCTTGTCGATATCTTCTAGCATATGCTTAGCAATTCTATCTAATCTGCTCTCTGTATATCGCATAGCAGCAGGCGGGTCACCATCGATTGAACCAAAATTTCCTTGCCCATCTACTAGAGGGTAACGCAATGAGAATTCTTGTGCCATCCTAACCATTGTGTCATAGATTGATTGATCTCCGTGAGGGTGATACTTACCCATTACTTCTCCAACAGAACGTGCAGATTTGCTGAATTTCTTATCTGCAGTATGGCCTCCTTCATGCATACCATACAATACTCTACGATGCACAGGCTTCAATCCATCTCTAGCATCAGGAAGAGCTCTTCCGATAATTACAGACATAGCGTAATTGATGTAAGAATTCTTCATTTCTTCATTCAATGGACGATTTAGCAGATTCGCATTTGACATTTCTGCATCCTCTTCTTTATCTTCAATCTCATCAGATGTCAAGGTTGGTCACCTCCTTTGCATGGCGCTCAATAAACGCCCTTCTATCAGGAACATCTTCTCCCATCAAAATCTCAAACATTCGATCTGATTCTTCAGCGTCCTTAACAGTAACTTTCAACATTGTACGGTTTTTTGGATCCATTGTGGTATTCCAGAGTTGGTCAGGGTTCATTTCACCAAGACCCTTGTAACGCTGTACTCCAATCTTAGCATTTGGATTATCGCCTTTCAGTTCGTCGATAATCTGGTCCCTCTCTTCATCTGAGAATGCATATTTGCTAACACGGCCTTTCGATAACTGGAACAATGGAGGTTGAGCGATGTAAACATGCCCTTCGGTAATTGCTGGGCGCATAAACCTCCACAAGAATGTCAACATAAGTGTACGAATATGTGCACCGTCAATATCTGCATCTGTCATTATAATTATCTTAGAATATCTTAACTTAGACGTATCAAACGATCCTTCATCTTCAGGATTATTTCCTACACCTGCTCCAAGTGCCCTGATCATTGTTTGAATTTCCTGATTTTGGAATACTTTGACCAAATTGTGTTTTTGTCTTTCCACATTGAGGATTTTACCACGTAAAGGTAAAATCGCCTGTATTCTGCGATCTCTGCCCGTCTTTGCAGAACCACCTGCTGAGTCACCTTCTACAAGATATACTTCACATTCGCTAGGGTCTCTTGATTGACAATCAGCAAGTTTGCCAGGTAAACCTCCACCTTCGAGAACACCTTTTCTACGAGTCAATTCTCTAGCTTTCTGGGCTGCTTTTCTAGCCTTGGAGGCCAATAGGGCCTTTTCGATGATTGTCTTAGCCACCGATGGGTTTTCTTCAAAGAAATCACCTAATTTCTCGTATACTACAGTCTGAACTACACCGGTAACTTCACTGCTCACTAGTTTATCTTTGGTTTGAGAAGAGAAAGAAGGGTCAGGGTGTTTGACGCTGACTATCGCCGCTAGCCCTTCTCTTACATCATCGCCAGACAATGCTTCGCCTTTCAGCATATTTCGCTTTTTGGCGTAAGAATTCAAGCAACTAGTCAATGCTGTGCGCAGACCCGACATGTGAGTTCCACCGTCTTTATTTCGAATGATATTGGTATAGCAACGGATAGATTCGCTGAATGCATTAGACCATTGTAAAGCTAAATCAACGGTTACAGTTCCTTTTTCGACATCTTTCTCTCCGGAAATTTGAATGACGTCAGAATGCAAAACTTCTCTTGAGGAATTAATTTGTGAAACATATTCCGACAAACCTCCTTCATAATGATGCACGCTAACGTGCGGGTCTTCGGAACGCGAATCCGTAATCTCGATTTTTAGCCCGGCATTCAAAAAGGATGTTTCCTTCAGCCTGGTATCTATTTGTTCGAAATCAAACTCAGTGATGTTTGTAAAAATACCCAAATCTGGCTTGAATACAATCAAAGTTCCTGTGTCATCACAATCACCAGTTACTTGCAAATTGCTGACTGGCACTCCGGCTTCATATCTTTGATGGTGAACCTTGCCGCTACGGTGAATAGTAACCTCCATCCATTCCGAAACTGCATTCACCGCTGAAACTCCAACGCCGTGCAGCCCTCCAGAAACCTTGTATGAACTATTATCGAATTTTCCGCCAGCGTGTAATTTAGTCATAATAACCTCGGCTGCAGAAATTCCAAATTCTTCATGCTCGCCCACTGGTATCCCTCTTCCAAAGTCTCTCACTGACAAAGATCCGTCCAGATTAAGCCCTACTTGGACTAAGTTTGTATGGCCTGCTAAATGCTCATCTACAGAGTTGTCTACAACTTCCCAAATACAGTGATGTAAAGCAGAACCATCATGGGGGTCTCCTAGATACATTCCCGGGCGTTTTCGCACCGCTTCGAGCCCTTCTAGCACTTGTATACTCTGCGCACTGTATTCATCCGTCATCGACACACCTCGAACAATATTTTTTGAGTTAGAAAAAATCTTCGTAAATTACCATTTTTACCACGTATTTCCGATCGTTTTTTTGCATAAAAAAATATTCAAAAATGTTGTCAGAATTTCGCTTCAGTCGGGCGATTTACGCCGAGCCCTCTCTACCCAAATATAAGGGTGCCAAAGGGGGTATATGAACATACTCAACACCCAGCCTTGAAAGTGAAGATTTGGAGAAAGAAAAACACACCTAATAATGTCAAAATTGAATAAAATTGCAATTCTTCATGCAACATAAATAATCGCAACCGTTAATGAACAAGGGAAGGTCGCCGACAGCATGGCTGACCCAAAAGTATGCGTTGCTCTCGACGGCACAACTGTCGAAGAAATGACTGACGAAGCTGCACGTGCGAACTTAGCAGGCGCAGACATGGTCGAAGTTAGATTTGATAGACTGTACCTAGTCAAGCCCGACCCTACTATTTCTGAAGAAGAAGAAGGCGAGAAACCAGTATTACCTCCCGAGAATGATTGGGAGACTGTAGACATGTCCGAAGTTGATGTTGATGCATCGATTGCTGCTCTAAAGGAAGGTCTTCCTTTGCCAGTAGTTTTCACCGCAAGACCAGTCTCAGAAGGTGGCTTCTTCCCAGGAGTAGAATCTGAGAGAATCGAAATACTTCAGAAAGCGATCGATTCCAAGGTATCTTGGATTGACCTAGAATTGTCCATAGAGGATTCGACTAGAAAGTCCCTTCAAGACTCAGCAAATGCCAACGGATGTCAAATTATTGCATCATCTCACGACATCAATGGAACCCCGGACGCAGAATCAATTGTTGCATTAGTCCGAGATAATCAAGGAGCAGGAGACATTGTCAAATTCTGCGGTACTGCAAACAACCACGGTGATGCACTGCAAATCGTTGAAGCGGCTACTGAACTGACTGGAGAAGGTCTGAGCCATAGCCTAATGTCAATCAACAGTGGAGGAGATTGGGCTAGAATTCATGCTCCAATGCTAGATCAAAGCCTAGTTTATGCTACCATGAAAAATGAATTCAGAATCTCAGATAAAGGCCTAGTTAATGTTCGCGACCTAAGAGATGCCTGGTCTCTTCTAGAATACTAATCTGGTTGTTTTTGCTCGAGAGAAGGCACCATGCCTTTCTGTAATTGTTGATTCTCATTAGTCAGACTCAATCCAGAATTCATGTAACGCTTGTTCATGACGATTGGGACAACTAAAATCCCCATCATCAAACCACAACACACCAATGAAACTGTCCAATTAGGGAGGACCGTCGACCTTGGTTCTGAAACAACCGAAACATAGGCTACAATCTCTGTTTCTGGATTTGCATCATAGCGGTGTGAATTATTTGTATTGTCAACTACGATGTTGAAATACTGATTTGTTTCATCTCCAAACAAACCACTACTAACCTCTGGACCATCTAAGGATACAGAAAATGAAACCTCTTTGATGTCTTCATATTGATGTGAATCTCTGAATGAATGCCAACCGACAACAGTAAAACTGCGCCATTCTGGAGGAACGTCGCTAGTTGGATCATCATCGTCTCTATGCTCTTTCAGCCCCCATGCGCCATGCGCTACATCGTAAGCTTGTGTATAACGGTCATACTGTGAAGTAGTCATCAAGTAGACATCTGCAGAAGGGTCAAACGAATTGTTTCCTGTCTCTATTGTGACACAAATCGTTGTACGTCTTTCGTGATCAAGATTAACACGCAGAGTTCCCACTGCGTCATTTCCAATCGCCATCATGGTTGTGAAATCTTCTCGTAACAATCTCAAATCATTATTCGGCTCCCAAGTCATCCAATCTTCCTCGGGCCCATCATAATCCTCCATCACTTCTGCTTGGCCCTGGCCTTGCCCTCTGCGGTCGCCTCTTTCTTCAAACTCGAAATCGTAATCATAGACATTAGGAACCTTAGCTAGTCTTTCCACAGTCTTATTCCAACTAGGAGTTACAAAATCTCCGTTGTCACAATTGGATTCAGCAGAAACAGTCCCGACTGAAGGTAATGCCGAAGGCGCGACCATCGGAAGAAAGAAAATTGTCAGAACAATAAGATTCAGCCTCAGGCCCATTTGACACCCCCCTATGGGGGGTGATACACCCCTAGGGGGTTAATCGGTTTTCCCTTCAACGTCTTCGGCGAAGAGGCCTTACATAGCCAGAAGCGCCGCTTCGACGTTCATCTTTCGAAAGTATACCTGGCGCAGGAGGGGGATTATGTTGATCCATACCCAGTACGCCACCATAAGACTGCACTTCATCGACATCATATGTAGCAGCAGCTTGCTCTGCTTCTTCTTCAATCTCGGTTGGACTTCGCATAACAGCCCATCCAAGAATTAGAACAGCAACGATTAGAGCCAGAACCAAGAATGATTCTCCACTAGCATCAACCAGCCATTCTTGCCAATCTTGAAGTGAGAAATCCGACAGACTTGGGTCGGCTACTTTTTCAGCCAAAATTGTGACTTCTGTTTCTTTGTAAATGCACACCCCCATACCATCGCAAACTGAAACTTTGACAGTCTTAATTCCAACATCATCCCAACTAGCAGCGACTCTAATTCCATCTGCTCCGGAAGGAGTAATCCAGTCGTCTGTTGCATCACCATTTCCATCTGAATCGAAATCTAGGTCGCTTTCCCACAAAACAACGATGTTCGAAGAGATCCTTTCGTCCCTGTCAGTATGTAATCCATCATTTACATCCAAATCTCGCCACACGACATACTCTGAGAGGTCTTCAGCATCAGAAATGTTAGCATCCAGAACCACAGATTCTCCGACATAAATTGTTTCAGTGATATCAAATTCACCAATCACTGGGATTTCGTTCACAACGATGTTGAATGTAGCTCTAGTGACGTCTCCTGTAAGATAGGAATCCCGAACCGTTAGTGATACTTTGTAGGTTCCAGGTCGATCGAATGCATGCCAAGGCATCGGCTCATGAGAAATCGGAGTTGCATCTCCGAAATCCCAAGAATACTCAACGATTCCATTCCAATCCGAATGATTCGATTCTAATGGGACAAATCTACCCTCGTAGGTCCTATCACCGTCTCTGGTGCCTATGGAATCGAAATACAGCATTTGCCCAGGAGTGGTGACAACATTTCCATCGTCATCGAATGTATGTGAATAATCGAATGATGCGCCTTCAGCAATTGGTGTTGTAGTGGTCACTAGATCCCCGTCATACCAAACGTCAAAGATTTTAACAGAAATTATTGGCTTAGGATTCTGAATTCTTATCGTCAAAGTCCTAGCTTCACTTTCCATTCCATTTTCATCGATAACAATCAATGTGACTGAATGTTCGCCAGGTGTTGAGAAATTGTGAATAACTAGAGAATCGTTAGATGTAGTGCCATCTGAAAAGGTCCACATGAATTCAAGATCGCTAGAATCTCCTACTTGCCCATCAGGGTCGTAACTTGTTCGTCCATTGAATGTGTAAGGAACATCAACTTGGCCGTCCTGAACTCTGAAATCAATTATCGGACTACCTGCTGAACCTGAATCTCTCACATCAAATTGTGCAACCGGTAATTGATTTAGAACTTGGACCATGACTTGGGCGATAGATTGTGCACCATCGTCATCAGTGACTGTCAAATTAACATATTTGACCCCAGGAGTGGACCATGCCACCATAGGATTTTGTTCAGTAGATAAGAAATCTACGAATAAATTGGTTCTATCGACTGCGCCGCCATCAAGATTGACGCCTTCTACGAAATCCCAATTCCAACCAACTAATTCTCCATCCACATCATCGAATATATCTGGTAGCATTGTTGCTGTGAAAGTCTCAGTGATGATAGTATCAGAGTAAATCTGTCCTGGAGCCCTGTTGTTAACAATGATATCAATGAAGGATGAAGCAGTATTGACTCCATCGCTTACTGTAAGGGTTAGATTGTAAACAGTAACTGCAGTGAGGCCATCTTCCCACAGATGGTACGCTCGAGAAACTCCTTTCCCGCCTTCAATATCGCCGTCGCCCCAATCCCAAGTAAACTCCAAATGGCTTATTGGAACGTTGTCTGTTGTCCTTTCAGCACTAAACTGTATGATTTGACCAGTTAGAATCGATAGATTGTCTGTAATTATTTGTCCATTAACAGAAATAACTGGATTCGGTAGAGAATCATCTGTCACATTGATTGAAGTTATATCTGAATCCGACCAAGTGCCACCCTGGTCTAAAATCTTCAAGGAGACATTGTACTGACCAACCTCAAGATATGGTCTAACTGGACTCTTTAGAGAGGAAGTGTTTCCATCTCCAAAGTCCCATGCATAAGCAACTGGATCATCCAAATATGGTAATGTATTGTTTGCAAGAGAAAGGCCCCAAGCATCGAATCCGTTTCCAACGAATAATACATTATCCCAAGTCTGAACTTCAACTGGTTCTACACTTGAGTTAGCAACAGGCTCCATGTTATCAAGGAACTGAGCTCCAGTTTGAGTTGTGTCGATAACATCTCCTAGCATGTCTTTCATAGTAAGATGGAAAGTATGTACTTCACTGGTTTTGGCTGTGTACCAGAATGTTGTAGGGACATTTACTCCACCACCGGCTTGTACTCTAGTTTCCAATGTGTCCAATACAACTCCCGATGAATTCTTTACTTCTACTAAAACATCTAAATCTTCAAAGAAAGCATTCGAAAGAACATTGAATTCGATTTCTGCTGTATCAATCTTTGAATCCCCATCTCTATCTGCAAGAACGGTAGAATTCATACTCAATGAAGCAGGAGAAGTAATCCTAGCCGCTTCGACATCGATGACTGCTTGTGGATAGGAACTGCCACAAGATGTGTAATCACAATCTCCTTGATTTGATGCAAACCAAGTGATTGCCCAAATTTCATCGGTTATATTACCGAAGCCAGGAACTAATGCAGTTCCAACCGCACCGTTGAAATTAATATCAGAACGTGTATAAATTCCATCAGCAGAAGCCCTGCTCATAATTACACCATCCATTCCAGGAACATCTCCAGTAAATCTCATTGTAAGAGGTGCTGGTGCT
>CEVP01131506.1_pt1 | contig 10649 bp, 9 predicted proteins | sample 427071 | NCBI WGS metagenome assembly CEVP01 (sample SAMEA2623808, study PRJEB7988) | marine metagenome | isolation source: saline water (ENVO:00002010), including | reverse complement strand
TCGCACTAATTCCGAGGTGCCAAAACATAAAGGGATGACAATGTTTCTTGTCCCTATGAATACTCCAGGAATTGAAATCCAACCTGTCGCAACTATGGCTTCAGAAAGAACCAATGCAACTTTTTATGACAATGTAGAAGTAGAAGACCAATGGCGTCTAAGTGAAGTAGACGATGGGTGGTCTGTAATGGGAATTGCTTTGGCATTAGAACGAGGCGTTATGGGAGGAACTAACCCTGCAGTCCCGCTTTTAAAACATGTAATCAACTGGGCAGAAACTACGTCTTCTAAAAACAAAAGCTTAATGATCAATAATGCTCTTATGAGAGAACGAATTGCCCGCACAGCGATAATCAACCAAGTGGGACAACTACTAACTCTCAGGGCAGCATGGATAGCTGCAACCGGAGGAATGCCAGGAGTAGAGGGTTCTATGGCAAAAATATATGCATCTGAAGAATACCAAAAAGTAGTTGGTTGGTTCCAACAAATGGCAGGAGCCGAGGGCCTTTTAAGTTTCGGTGCGGAAGATGCAGCAGCATCTGGGTGGATTGACTATGACGCTCGACACGCTCCAGTTACAACGATCTATGGGGGAACAAGCGAAATCAACCGAAATAACATCGCTGAAAGGCATCTTGGCCTTCCACGCAGCCGATAAAAAAATTTATTAGAAAATCTTAGATAAGGACTAGACTGGTATTGATCCCAAGGGTCCCTACTTCCCGTTTTATAGCCGGTTGTAGCGCACTGAGGAGGAAAAATGAAAATTCTTATAGCTGATGAACTACCACAGGACAAAATTGAAGTCCTACGTGAAAAGGGCTATGAATGCATCGTCGAACCTGACCTGAAAGCTGAGCAGATACCAGAAAGAATCTCTGGTATCGAGATTCTTGTCGTTAGAAGCACAAAAGTACTTTCCGAAGTTTTCGACAAATCTGATTCTCTTGGACTTGTTGTTCGTTCAGGTGCTGGAATTAACACAATCGACTGCCAAGGGGCAGCAGATTCGGGAATTTATGTATGCAATGTGCCCGGAACAAATTCAATCGCAGTGGCAGAACTAACTATGGGCCTTATCCTTGCAATCGATCGCCATATCCCATCTGCTACATCTGATCTGAAAGAAAACAGATGGAACAAAAAAATCTATAGTGACGCTGAAGGACTATTTGGCAAAACTCTTGGGATTGTGGGATTAGGTGAAATTGGTTTAGCAGTAGCCGAAAGAGCCCGTTCTTTTGGAATAACAGTTCTTGCAAAAAAAGCTTCACGGAAACCTGAGACAGAATCGAAAATCCGCTCAAATGGTATAAAACTCGTCGACACTATTGAAGAACTAATTAGTGAATCAGATATGATCTCTATCCATCTCCCAAGTAAATCCGAAACAAAAAATTTCGTTGACGAAGATTTTTTGAAACTTATGAAACCTAATTCGATCCTAATCAATACAAGTCGTGGGGAAGTTGTTGATGAGGCTGCTCTAATTGCATCTCTTAACGAAAAAAATATTAGGGCAGGTCTGGACGTTTTTTGCAACGAACCAACTACGGGAACAGGAAACTTTTCGTCTGAACTAGCCCAACATCCAAATGTTATAGGGACTCACCACATAGGCGCCTCTACACAACAAGCCCAAAACGCAACGGTAGAAGAAACAATTCGCGTTATAGATGCATTTAGCGAAGGAAATGTAATCAACTGTGTGAATATAGCTAAAGAACGCGTGGGGACCTCGACGCTGACTATTAGACACTATGACAAGGTCGGAGTCTTAGCTGAAGTGTTCGCAATTCTGAGAAAAGAAGACCTAAACGTAGAAACAATGGAAAATAAAATTTTCGAAGGTTCGAAAGCTGCATTGGCAATTATCGACGTTTCAGGGGACGTTTCAGAAACTGCACTTACTCATCTTAGAAAAATAGATCACATCATTCACGTCCAATCAAGCAACCGCTGATTATGTCGAGATTAAAAGGATTTCCAGGTCTTATTATCAAACCTGAGTGGGTAGAAAAAGTAACCACCGGTCCATACGATGCCTATACTCCTGAACAAAGACAAGTGATTACTTCCGAAAATCCTTTCAGTTTCCTAAATGTCACCCGATCATTTGAAGACCTACCTACCGAAAAACAAAACGATATCGAAGGACTCCTAAATGACTGTAAAGAGGCGATGGACCATCTTTATGAAACTAACGTGTACCAGACTTTTGACGAGCCGTCTCTTTTTATTTATAGAATCGATATTCCTCACAATGGAAAGACTCATTCACAAACAGGTATTGTCGGCTTAGTTCCAGTTGAAGACACCGGAAGTTTACGAATTCTTAAACATGAAGAAGTGAGACCTGAACGTTCTGATCTGATGTCACGTCACCTTGTAACAGTTGAAGCTTCATCAAGTCCGATTTCCTTGACGTGTAAGAATGATGAACAACTAAACAAAGCCATAAATAATTGCACTTCAAATAACCCAGTTCTAATAACTGAGGATAGTGAAATGAAACAGACTATTTGGAGAGTTGCTGGCGAAACAGCAAGAGAACTATCAGAACTAGTAAACAATAAAACTTTGTATATAACTGATGGGCATCATCGAATGGCTGCTGCCGAAGAGGCTCTGAAAAAATCAAAGAATCACAACAAAGCTTTGGAATCAACGCTGGCGGTACTCTTTCCAGACGATGAGATGTTGGTTCTGCCCTTTCATCGAAGAGTAGGTGACATTGAAAATAGAAGCAGTCAGGAACTCTTGAAGTCAATTAATTCGGTGTGTGAAATTGAAAAGTCTGAAGACTTTTCACCTAAGCAAGATGGAGAAGTTGCGCTCTATATAGATGGTCAGAACTACCAGATGCTTCTTCCAAAATCTAACAGAAATAATTTAGTTGATCAGCTAGATGTCGCGAGATTGCAAGAACACATACTTTCTCCAATTTTTGGAGTTGTTAATCCTGGAACTCATAAATTAATAGACTATGTGCCAGGTCCTCTGGGGGTAGATGTTGTGAAAGAACGTTGCGACAAGGATTCATGGGTCGGATTTATAATGCACCCATTGAACATCAAAAATCTGATGGACGTTGCGGAAGCTGGAGAGTTAATGCCGCCCAAGTCTTCATACCTTATGCCTAAACCGAGATCCGGCGTGTTTGTTAGAGATCTAAATAGGGAAAATAATATTCAATAAACGTTTGAATTGTCTAAGCTTCTCGCCTATTGCGAATTTCAGCAGTAATGGCCGGTATGACTTCATGAAGGTCGCCTAAAACTGCATAGCCTGCTTTAGTGACCATGTTTGCTTCAGGGTCGGTATTTATTGCGAGTATATTTTTTGCTGCCATTGCGCCCACCCAATGTTGAATTGCCCCAGAAATACCGCTAGCGATATAGATTTCTGGTGCGATTCGAGTCCCAGTCTGACCCACCTGATCACTGTGAGGGCGCCAACCGTTATTGGTTACTGCGCGTGAGCAACCAACTACTCCACCAATTTCTTCCGCGAGTTCTTCAAGTGAAGCAAATCCTTCTGCAGATCCCACGCCTCTTCCTCCACCAACTACGACTGGTGCGGTGGTTAACGTAATCCCATGTGTTCGCACAACACGATCTACTACAAGTGTTCTTGTTAACTGGGGATCTAAATCAGGTTCAAAATCGACGACACTCCCACCCCCAGAAGCAGACAGAGCTTCAGGGTCAATCGAATGATGTTCAACAGAGAATATTTGTACTTCTGCATTTGATGTTACGTCTTCAAGTAGTGACCCACCCCACTGAATCCTTGTTGCCGAAGATGAAACACCATCTATTTCGATCCTTCGACAGTTAGCCAAAAAGGGCATCTCTAAACGAGCGGCTACATGGGCTAAAACTTCATTACCTCGATCAGTGCCACTTGAAACAATGATTTTCGCTGAATTTTCATTTGCAATCTGCGTTAATGTCTCACTCCAAATCTCTGGCCCATAATCAGTTAAACATTCATGTGTCGCTACATTTACTATCTCAACTCCAAAAGAAATAATCGATTTCGCTGCCTCTTCAGCTCCTTCGCCAATAAGAACTGCTTGTAAAGAAATATTTTCATTTTCAGAAATAGGTTTTGCAAAAGTTAGAGCTTCATACGCTGAATCTGATACAACACCGCGATCATGATCACAAAGAACTAAAAGTGTCATTGGAGTACCCCCAGTTCTTCTAAAAGGTCAACAATTGCAGGTGCCGCCTCGGGGCCATTTCCTAAAATAACTGTTTCGCTAACTTGTTCTTCTGGACGATGAAGCTTGTTTCTTTGTTGACTTCCATTTTCGGCTGAAAATTCTAATGTTCTAAGTTCTGCTTTCTTTGAGGCTAAACGGCCTTTCATCGTCGGATAACGAGGTAAATTTATTCCCTCTTTGACCCCTAAAGCTGCTGGTAGCGGCAACTTATAAACTTCGAATCCGCCATCGATCTCTCTGTGAGCTTCCACTTCATGATCTGATATTTCAATATTTTTAATACCATTTACCATTGGTCTTTCCAGGCGGTGCGCCACGCGTATTCCTACTTGAAAGCCCCCAGAATTTGCTGATTCATTTCCGAAAAGAATCAAGTCAAATACGCCTTCAGAAGCTTCGATTCCAATAATTGCCTTAGTTAATGCATTCGCCGTTTTCTGTGGGTCCCAATCCGGTTCGTCTATCGGTAGAAGAACTAAATTATTAACCCCAACACTTGCTGCATATCTGAGTTGCTCTTCAGCAGCTTCAGGTCCCAGTGTAATTACAGTGACTTCACCGTCATGAGTTTCTGCTATTTGAACTGCTTCTTCAACAGCGCACTCTTCATGGGGACTAGTTGTAAATCCCAAATGTGTAGAATCCACTTCGAACCCATCTTCTGTAACATTTATTCTTGCTCCTGGCGCTGGCACCCGTTTAACACAAACAAGAATTTTCAATTCAAATCAACCCTTCATCCTTAAATCATCTGGATCAAATATTCCTCCAGATCCTACGACTGCAACTTCCACAGGAAAAACCTCATTCATATACATGACCCGTAGCTTGGTTCCTTCCACTGCATATTCCGGAGGAAGGTAGGACATCAAAACATATTCTCCAACTGACGGTGCGTTTCCAGCTGTTGTAACTCGTGAAACTCGACCTTTTGAATCAACAATTCGATCGTTATCAAGAGTTAAAATTGGCTCATTACCACCTTGCATATAGCGCTGCCTTCCTTGAGAATCAGTCAAATCGTCAACGGTTAAAGTGCAAAGAATGGCAGATGGATCTTCATCACGCATTTTTAAGTAAGCATCTTTGCCAATGAAGTCAGCTGCTTTTACTTTCGGTCTTGCTAAACCAGCTTCAACTGGATTGTATTCAGATTCAAGTTCTGCCCCCATTAGTCTGTAACTCTTTTCCATTCTTCCCGTGAGACCGTAAACCCCAATACCTACGGGGACTATCCCATATCCCTGACCAGTTTCCCAAAGAGCGTCCCACAAAGCTGGACCATCTTCCCAAGATGTATAAATCTCCCATCCTGTGTCCCCTACGTATGAAATTCGGAAAAGACTACATTCAACCTCTGCAACCTCTGCATCAACCACATGACCATATGGGGAACCCTCTTGGGATAAATCTAAGTTTGTCAACTGTTGCAAAACTTCCGGTGCTCTTGGACCCCATAATCCAATTGTGCATATTTCTCTGGTTTTATCCGTAATGACAACCGAACCATCTCTGGGCATATGTTTACGCATCCAAAAAGAATCTCGACCGCCATCAAAAGCGCCGGTAACAACTCGTACATGCTCTTCCCCAAGACGCATCATCGTTAAATCAGAATGGAAGCCTCCGTTCTGTGCGAGCCAAGGTGTATACACAGCTCTACCTACTGGAACATCTATTTTATTAACCGCCAAATACTCGGCGTATTCAACTGTGCCTGGGCCTGTGATATCAAATATTTGGAATGCACTTAAATCTACCATTCCAACATTTTCACGAAGTGCCAAATGCTCTGCATTGATGATGGGAGACCACCATCTGCTATCCCATTCTGCCTCTCGCTCTTTAATTCCATACTTATCAACTAATGGCGCATTGTGTTCATACCACTGAGGTCGTTCCCACACACGAGCTTCATAAAAAACTGCTCCAAGTTTTTCCTCTCGTGAGTAAAATGGACTTTTTGCCTGCCCCCTATTACTTTCCCACTGCTCACTAGGGTGAACGATTCCATACGTTTTGTTGAAATGCTCTGTAGCACGTGCACAAATATGGTCGTAATCTCGCTCTTCGGGATATAAGCGCGCTATATCGGATCCATGGGGATCCGTAAGATGCGGATACCCGTAAGTCATCCACTCGGCAATAAGTTGAGCAATACTGGGACCTTCTTTAACCCAAACAGCTGCTGCAGACCACAAGTTTTCTACTTCAACTGTTTCACCAAGCACTGGCATTGCATCTGGTGTTAATGACAAAAGTCCATCTATTGCATACTTTATTTCTGCATCACCAAGCATGTCCATCAATTCAATAGCTTGTTCCATCTGAGGATCAAAGTCTTCTTGACTCAGTGGTAACTCTGTTGGAGATAAAGCAGCTTCTTCATTAGAGGGAATAGAATCCGGATGATGAAGAATTGCCCTGTGGGCATAAGACCCTACCTCCATTGAACCAGCTGTCTGACGCTCATAACAAAAAGTATCCATATCACGGACAATTGGATAGCCGATTTCGTTATTTGTTTCCGCAAGTACGTCTATTGGTCCCACGTCAGCCATCTGGTGGACTGCAGGAGTTAACGGAATTGTTGCTCCTGCCATATTTGCAACCCGATTAGACCAGACTCCACACGCAATAACCACATATTCTGCTTCGATGCGTCCTCTCGTTGTAACTACAGCCGTTACCTTTGAGATGCCAACCTGATCTTCAGCCGTTTCAACATCCAAAACTTCAGTATTCGCAAAAACTTCGAGGTTTCCGGCTTGTTGAGCTTTTTGTCTCATTTTGGTTCCTGTTTCCAACGAATCAACTACAGAAACGCTGGGGGTGTAAAAACCCCCAATTATGACTTCTTCATTTATAAAAGGAACCATCTCCTTAACTTGTTCTGGAGTTAGGAGCTTAGATTCGATGCCCCAAGCTGTTGCGGAAGTCATCCTCCGCCTGAATTCTTCGAGACGAACCTCATCACGCGCTACTTCTATTCCCCCTGGAACGGTCTGCATCCCAAGTGCCCCATACTGCCGCTGGGACTCATAGGTTAGAAAAGCCATTTCTTTGTTGTGGTCTACTGGGAAAATAAAATTTGATGCGTGACCAGTTGACCCACCGGGGTTTGGCAAAGGACCCTTATCTATTTGAACAATATCAGTCCAACCTAAATCAGATAAATGACCTACTAGACAGTTTCCTACAATTCCCGCCCCAATAACGACTACTTTTGCATTTTCGGGAAAATCACTCACTCTTACTCCTAAATATCAACTCGAAACCATTAACTTATCTGCTTAGATCCTCGCAAATAAACAAAACCCGCAATGAAACGAACGAGAAATGTTACCTAATTTATTGTAAATCTCTTCGATCCAGCGAAAGTATTTATTTTTTATGCATTAACTCCTTAGACATTTTTTTTGCTTGATTAACTAATAGGTCAGAAATAGTCTTTTTCATTGATTTCTCAGGAAAGCGATAACTGGGACCATGAACATGAAGAGCTCCCAATATATTTCCATCTTCTGCAAAGACCGGAGCGGCAATAGAATTTATACCATCAGAAAACTCTTCCATGCACCAACAAAATCCATCTAATTTGATTCTTTCCAAACGATTCATTATCTCAGACTTATTCACAACTGTCTTAGGTGTGTATCGTTCCAGTTTTCTATCCAAAAATCCTCGAACAGCTTTTTTAGGCCAATGAGCTAAAATCACCAAACCTGATGGAACTACATGCATCGGAAGACGGGTCCCGGTCCAATCGCGTATCTGAACCGGATTAGCAGAATTAACTTGTCCAACATACTGAACCTCATATCCAGATGGAATTGACAAACCTGTATTTTCAAAAAGTTGATCTACCAAACTGACCATATGAGGTCTGGCTATGACCAAAAGACTTTCTGCCTTATTCGCTTGAGCTGACATTTGGAGAATTCTTGGACCAAGCTTGTACTCATAACCATCATCTACTCTTTCTACAGCATCTGAATCTTCAAGTGCAGCTAAAAGACGCGCAACCGTAGAAGTCGGTAATTCTACGCGTCTAGATAAATCGCTGATTCCTCCAGGTTTTTCGGCTAATTTTCTGAGAATTAAAAAAGCTCGATCAATACTTTGAACCATATTACTTGGACCTCTTCAAACGATATAAATAGTTTTCCGCCATACGGGAAGAAATAAGCAAAACATGGATCTTCGCGCCATTAATTGTTAGATTTATAGACTATACGGCTTTATAAGACTTTCCCGCATAATGGAAAAGGTGATTTTTAACCTCAGATCGGAGTTCAAATGAACGAAGAAAATGATGCAATTGAAATTGACGACATTGATTTATCAAGTCTTTCTGATGATGACCTAGTTGCACAAATGCACGACGATCTTTATGACGGCTTAGGTGAAGAAATCGGCGAGGGAACAGACATCCTATTATCTAGAAATTGGGATGCTAAGAAAGTTCTCGACGAAGCCTTAGTGGCTGGGATGAAAGTTGTGGGAGAAGATTTTCGCGACGGAATCTTATTTGTACCTGAAGTGTTGCTGGCAGCTAATGCGATGAAGGTGGGAATGGCTATTCTTCGTCCACTTTTAGCAGAGACAGGTGCTGAACCTATCGGAAAAGTAGTAATTGGGACAGTAAAAGGAGACATCCACGATATTGGTAAAAACCTCGTGGGTATGATGCTCGAAGGTGCCGGTTTTGAAGTAATAGATCTAGGTATCAATACTGATGTGGAAGAATTCCTTGGCGCCTTGGATGAACATAAACCTGACATTCTTGGCATGTCGGCTCTTTTAACAACAACGATGCCTTACATGAAAGTCGTTATTGAAACTCTCATAGAAAAAAGTCTCCGAGAGGAGTATCTCGTAATCGTGGGCGGAGCACCGTTAAACGAAGAATTCGGCGATGCTATAGGAGCCGATGCTTACTGCCGTGATGCGGCGGTGGCCGCTGACACAGCTCAGAGATTGATATCTGAACGCCGGGCAGCAGCTTCTGTTTAGTTATCAAATTATTCTGAAGCTATATGATGTTAACTTCCAATAAAACTCTGATTATTGCTTGTGGCGCATTAGCACGTGAGCTTTCTGAAGTCGTTTCCATAAACAATCTCAATCACATAGAAGTTGAATGTCTACCTGCTTCTTACCACAACTCTCCAGATAAAATTCCTGCTGCTTTGGAGGAACGGATTTTGAAACATTCTAATCATTACGACCAAATTTTTGTTGGGTATGCAGACTGTGGAACTGGCGGAAAAGTCGACAAAGTTTGTGAGAAGTTTGGTTTAAAGAGACTTTCCGGGTCACATTGTTATGAATTCTTTGCAGGTAGGGATAACTTCGCAAATATTCAGGAAAATAATATTGGTTCTTTCTACTTGACAGATTTCCTTGTCAGACATTTCGAACGATTAGTAATAAAGGCTCTTTGGATAGATACACATCCAGAACTTCTAAACGAATATTTTGGTAACTACACGCAAGTCGTTTATCTAGCGCAGACCGACGACCCTGAACTTGAAAAATTAGCACGCGAAGCCGCAAAAAAATTAGGATTGGAACTTGTCATCAAAAAAACTGGTTACGGCGATTTGGAACCTGAGATCATTTCATTGAGCAGCAACAAAGAACCTAAATTAAGTAACTTGAGCTAAGAGAACAGTTGAATTGAATGTCATTTAAACTAATCATTATTTACTGGCGCGATATACCCGCTCAGGTAACCGCTCAAAAAGGGCGTGTACGAGAAAAAGCACTATTGGAAGCACGCTTTCAACATGCGATTGACCGTGCTGCAGCTGTCGCAGGTTTAACAGATACTGATAGCTATATTGCTCAGTGGGAGAGAAAGACTTTTGCCGGTGAAGGAGATATGGCAGAAGCAGTTGCTAAAGAAGCTTCAAAAATAGAAAATTCCTATACAGCTGAACGACTTGAACAACTTGTACAACAAGGTGGTATTGAAAATAAATAATGATGGAAAAGTCATTGTCTAAAGGAGAAAAATGACCCAAACAGTAATCAGCTCGGCCTCAAAAGAGGTAGTAATAGGTTTTGGACAACCTTTTGTGATGATTGGCGAACGAATCAATCCAACCGGTCGGAAACTTCTTGCAGAAGAAATGAAAAACGATGATTTTAGTCGAGTTGAAGCAGATGCTATTTCACAAGTCGAAGCAGGTGCCCACATGCTCGATGTAAACGCTGGAATACCTCTGGCAGACGAACCTGCACTGCTTGCGAAAGCCATAAAAACAGTTCAAGCGGTTACAGACGTTCCTCTTTCCATAGACTCCTCAATCATTGAGGCTCTTGAATCAGGCTTATCTGTATATGAAGGGAAACCGTTAATAAATTCAGTTACAGGTGAGGAAGAAGTTCTTGAAAGAGTTCTACCTTT
>CEVP01147884.1_pt1 | contig 10695 bp, 8 predicted proteins | sample 427071 | NCBI WGS metagenome assembly CEVP01 (sample SAMEA2623808, study PRJEB7988) | marine metagenome | isolation source: saline water (ENVO:00002010), including | reverse complement strand
AAAACCCCCCTCGTGTCCTTTGCTCTTTGAGGTCAAGGATTCAGTTCCTTGATTATGAGGGAAAGGGATGTTTCTAAAATCACTCGAAGTAGAGAATTTCAAATCGTTCAAGGGCGAAGCCGTAATTCCATTTGATCGTGGATTTACTGCAATCACAGGCCCCAATGGTTCTGGGAAATCAAATTGTGGAGATGCAGTTCAGTTTGTATTAGGTGCACGTTCTGCAAAAGTATTGCGAGCTCAAAATTCCAAGGATCTGATTTTCAATGGAGGAAAATCCAACCGTCCAGCAAGAAATGCGAAAGTTACTCTGGTTTTTGCAAACCCTGTTCTATCTAACGGACGCAGGCGCCTACCATTAGATTCCGATGAAGTTAGAATGACCAGAGAAGTTAGGTTAACCAAATCGGATAATACAGTCTCAACTTACTTGTTGAATGGAGAGGAAAGTAATCAGAAATCCTTCCATCGAATTCTTGGTCAAGCAAACGCACGCCCAGATGGTTACAATATCGTCCTGCAGGGCGATGTTACTAGGCTATCTAGCATGACTGCAATGGAGAGAAGGAAAGTTCTCGATTCGGTTGCTGGAGTTACATCATATGATGACGAAATTCGTAAAGCCGAGAGACAGAAAGGGCAGGTCGAAGATTTCATTGAGAGAATTGCCTTGGTCGAAGGTGAGCAAAAAGATCAGTTGAAGAAACTCGAAAAAGAGAAAGCAGTTGCGGAAAGAGCAAAAGAAACCAAAGAGGAGTTCGATGCAGCTCACGTGACCCTTCAACAATCTCGACATCTTACAGCAAAGGCAGAAATCAAACATCATGCTGATGAACGTACAAGATATTTGGCTGAGGCGGCTGATTTAGAATCTAAAGTCAAAGAAGCAGAGATAATTTTGTTGTCTTTGGATGACCGAATTGGAGAATTAGAAAAACAAATCTCTGAAGCGATGGGCGGCGACAAAGGCGGCCTCAATACTCAAATTGGAGAATTACAAGTTTCTCTTGCATTGAAGAGAGACCATGTCGAAGAAGCAGAATCTGCAGATATTGAAGATAAAGAATTACTTGTTGAATTAGAGGAACAAATCACTGCAGCAAAGAGCGATTTAGAGTCTCATGAAAACAGTCTTCTTGCAGCAAAAGAGGCTTTAGAAGCCAGTAAAATTGCATTTGCTGAAACTGAAGCAATAGAGTTAGAAATTCGACAAACATTAGAAAACTCTGGGACTGCAAATGCAGCACTTTCTCGTGCACTTTCCAAAGCAAATGAGTCTCTGGATGCATGCCGAGAATCGGTTAATGAAGCCAAAATCGAGGCCGAGAAAGTCGCTAACCAAGCGGATTTAGTTGCTGAGCAGTTGTCTGCTGCTGAAGAGGAAGTCGAGGATGCAAGACTTGCATATGATGACTTGCAATTACAAGTTGAAGATATAGGAGACTCAAATCCTGATAATGACCGTTCAGCACTTGCAGAAGAGTTACGCAAAGCACAATCTGCTGAGAAGAAACTAATCGAGGAATCTACAGCGGTTAACACTCGCTTACAGGATGCAGAACGAAAACTGTCAGCAGCTCGTACTGAATTAGACAGGCGCTCTGGAAGTAATGGAATGGCGCCTGGTGCTGCTGCAGTAATGGCTGCAAGAGACCGTGGCGAATTGAAAGGAATAATTGGTACAATTTCCGAATTGTGTGCTCCAAAGGATTCTGGGCACGCAGATGCTCTTGCGACCGCAGTAGGTGGCGGAATGAATTCTGTTGTGGTTGAAAACGACCAGTTTGCTGCCGAAGCCATGGCTTTGTTGAAGAGTAGAAATATGGGCCGGGCTACGTTCCTTCCGCTAAACAAAATGCAGGCAAACAGGGCATCCGGGAAGGCTGCAATGTCTGTGAATAAACCTGGTGTGCTAGGATTTGCACATGAATTATTAGATTATGATCCTAGAATTGCTACCGCTGTTGCTTATGCATTAAGAAACACGCTTGTCGTAGATAATATCGGCACTGCTAGAAGATTGATGGGAGGAGTGCGCCTAGTGACTCTCGGAGGAGAAATTACAGAACCTGGTGGAGCCATGGTGGGCGGTAGCAAGCAGAAGATGAAAACAGGTTTCGGAGGAAAAATCCACGGGGCTAGCGAAGTCGACAAGTTAGTTGGCGAAGTAGATCGATTATCTGTAATGGCTCAAACTGTTTCTTCTGCATTAAGCGAGGCTAGAACTCGGCAAAACGAGATCCGTGGTAAGATTAATTCTCTTGTAGAAGACGACCATTCGATTAAGGTTGGAACTCTGAAGGCTGAAATGGAACTTGCTTCAAAGGCGTTGAATAAAGCCAAGGGAGCCGCTAGTGAACTGCAGAGAAGATTGGCAAATTTGGAATCAGAACATGTTGGTAAGGTGGAAATGATCCAGATTGCAGAATCTCGGTTGACTCAAGCAGAGGCTGCAAGAGATAAAGCGTCTGAAGATTTGCAAAATGCTAGTCCTGATGGAATCCGCCAGCGCCTTCTAGAAGCCCAATCATTGAGAGTGGAAGCAGAAGGTGCTGCAAACAAAGCTCAGGTAACTCTTGATAGCGGTAAGGAGAAAGGAGATTTACTATCCGAGAGGCTAGATTCATTGACCTCAAGGGCTGACGAAATCCAAGCAGAGATGGCGGGGAGAGAAAAGTCAATTAAGACTTGGAATTCTGCTATAGAAGAGGAAACTGTTCTGCTAAATGCTAAGATGGATGAGCGTTCATCTTTACTTGAAGAGCATGAGGAATTGGAAAACGAAAGGAAAGAATTGGTAGAAGAGCGAGCCGAAGTCAAAGCTAATGCTAACCAGAAAGCAAATTCAGCAATTAACAGCCGTTCGATGGCAGAAGATATTGCAAACAGCCTAGCAGTTAGAGAACAAAATCTCGCTGATTTGTTAGTCGAAATGGCAGCGGAATCGATTCCTGTAGCCGAAGAAGATTCAGATTTACCAAATGTAGGTGATGCACAGAAGGCGGTCAATGATCTTCGAAGAAAACTCGATAGATTTGGCGACTTCAACATGCTAGCAATCGAACAATACGATGCATGTAAGGCTCGTTTAGATGAAATGAAAGATGATTTCAAGACTTTACAGCAAAGAAGAAAGCGTTTGATTGACATCACTGACAAATTAGAGAGCCAGAGGAAGAAGCGCCTTCTAGCAACACTGAAAGATGTCAATGAGAACTTCAAGGTTGTTTACAAGCGCCTCTCTAATGGCGGGCGAGGGGAACTATTCCTCGAGAATCCTGAAGAGCCATTCAAAGGAGGACTTGACATGTGGGCACAGCCTCGTGGCAAGTCGAATAAGTCTAGATTGCAAGGTCTGTCGGGTGGAGAGAAATCCATGGCATCTTTATCTCTGATTTTCGCAATTCAAGACCACGACCCTAGTCCGTTCTACTACTTCGACGAAGTCGACCAAAATCTGGATGTACCAAATTCAAAATTGATTGCAACAGAATGCCGAAACAGAAGCGAAGCCGCTCAATTCATCATGGTTACATTGCGCAAAGTTTCGCTCGAACTTGCTGACCACCATATTGGCATTACTCATGGTGGCGACGGTTGCTCTAGGAGAATCGTCGACTTTGACCGTGACCGAGCAATCGAATTAGGTGCTCAGGCTGAAAAGGAGGCTAGCGATGCTTCTGACAAGAATCATTCACGCATCGAGGAAGCCAGGGTAATCGCAGAAGAGATGCCTGAAGTTCCTGACGCACTACCTGCTCCAAAGAGCCTCGGAGGCTTGCTGGATCACATGGCTGATGAAGAAGAAGTAGAGGAAACTGGCTTTGCAGCATTGAGTGAGAGAGCAGAAGAATTGAGCGAAGATATCGAGGAGAGGCAACAAATTGTATCGGAGTTGCTCGCTCAGGAAGAAGAAGTTGAAGAAGAACCAGAGGCAGAACAGGAGGTTTGAAGATGCAACAAGCCGTTCTTGACGATTGGTTCCTTCGCCAAGACATTCTCGACCAATTGATGAATCAAGAGGAAGAGGCGAGTGAAGCAGAACGTTACGCCGACCGCATCATGAGAATCGCACAAGAAGATAGTGCAGAGCATCAAGTATTGACCGATCCATTTGACAGGTCGGTAGCTCTCGTACTTTCTCTGGTTAAAGAAGAAGGCATGGACCCTTGGAACATAGACCTTTCAGCCTTCTTGAAATTGTTCACACAACGAGTAAGAAAAGAATCATCGGGACTAGATTTGCCTGCATGTGGCCGTTTGATTAGAATGTCCTGGGAGGTTCTAACCCAACAAGCATCGACGCTATTTGACAGAGTTATAGCAATGGATATGGAAGACGAAGATGAATTCTTTGATTTTGGCTGGGAAGCAGAATATGATGATGAAGAGTTCATTTTTACTTCTTCAGTGCTTGAAGGCAGTGCAGACCAACACCTTCCTGCATTATTTGGTGAGAGAATGCGTCGTGATGAGGGTAGGCCCTCTACGTTGGGTGAATTGTTATCTGCATTGAAAGATGCATGTGATGAAGCTGAGATTCTAAAGGCCAAAGAAGAGTACCGTAAGGTTCACGCTGAAGAACTCAAGAACATGCTTGATAATGTTGGTTCAAGAATGCATAATGAAGACATGGAAGGTGATATCCGAAGGTGTTGGATTTCCATGCGTAAAGTAACACAAGAACTTGGGCAATCTAAGGTTCCTGTAGTCAAAGTCACTAACCAATTGAAGGAAATACTCTTGGAGACATTTGGCGAAATTCCAGAAGGCTATGACGTAGAATCAAAGATTACTTCGTTTGTTGCAGGATTGTTCCTAACTCACAGAGGTTATGCTTGGATAAGCCAAGAAGGACCTGAAGATCCAATTATGTTAGAAGATAGGTGGCCAAACGCTGAAACTTTTGATGAAGTAACTGTGTTGGCTGAAAAATTGATGGAGGAAGATTCTCAATCAATTAAGGGTGATGAGACAGAATCGATGAGACATGCTGTACGTCTTGCAGAAAGGGCTCAGCAAGCGATCGAGGAAGAAAAAGAAAGGTTGAAACAGGAAGAGATGGCCAAACTGGCAGCGGAATCAGAATCCGAAAACCCAGGCGATTGGTTAGTGGAGTAAGGAGTTAGTAACATGACAGAAATACCATTGGAAACTTTACTCGAAGCCACACTGTTTAGCGCTGGACGTTCACTCAGCATAGCAGAATTTTCTGAGAATTTAGGTTACGAAGAAGATGAAATTCTTGAATCAATGACCAACCTTCAATCTACAATAAAACGACGAAGAGGTGGCGGCCTTCAAGTTGTTGAGATAGGAGGGAAGTGGGCAATGGAAGTCAAGCCAGGAATTGCTGACCACCTCCCAAAAGAGACAAAGTCCGAACTGCCACCAAAATTACTCAAAGCTGCTGCATTGATTGCATATCACCAACCAGTACCTCAATCCAGATTGGTGGAACTTCTAGGTCAACGAGCGTATGATCACATTAGGGAATTAGCACAAGCGGGCCTAATCGGGCGAAGAAGAGATGGAAATACGCGCAGATTAACGACAACTCGTAGATTCTCTGAGATGTTTGGTTGCCCGCATACTGATCGAAAGAAAGTCAAAGCCTGGTTCAGAGAAATGGTCACGTCATCCGGTATGCTTGATGGCATGGAAAGCAAACTTGCTCTAAGGGATGAAGCAGATGAAGAAGGTAGTGTTCAAACAACTTTAGATGTCTCAGAAGATGAGTAATTATCTATTGCGAATGCTTTCTAAAGTATCTTTCACTAATTGTTGGGTAACTGGTCCACTTTGAGAATTAACAATACTTGCTACCTTCTCGACCTCTTCTCCTACCGCTCCGGCGCTTACAGCCATGTTCCTTGCATGCAATTTCATATGGCCTGCTTGGATTCCACTTGTAGCCAATGCTCGCATTGCTCCAAGATTCTGGGCAATTCCTGCTGCAGCTATTATTCCTGCTAATTCTTGTGCGGATTCAACCCCTAGTATGGAAAGGTTGGCTCTGGCTGCAGGGTGCACCTTTGATGCCCCTCCTACTATACCCACAGCCATTGGAGTCTCGATACTTCCAACTAGATTTCCTTCATCATCTCTATTCCAACGAGTCATAGAAGTGTAAGTTCCCGTATTGACTGCAGCCCATGCATGACAGCCAGCCTCAATCGCTCTCCAGTCTTGGCCACAAGCTAATGCGATTGCACTTATTGCATTCATTATCCCCTTGTTGTGAGTAGTTGCTCGATATGGGTCTGCCATTGCAAAGTGATGCGCTTCAAGAATTCCAGTGATTATCTTGCTGCCGCTTTCTCTTGAACCGTCATCAGAGAGTTCTTCTGGTGTAAAAGTCGCCTCGACCTTTGCAAGCCTCTGAGTTGCCAGGTTTGATAGGATTCTCAAATGGACTCTTCCGCCGGTAATGTCCTCAATTTTTCCACTAACCAGTTCCGCCATTGTATTCACTGCATTAGCGCCCATTGCATCTCTTGTATCGACTAGTAAATGTACAACTAAGATTCTTCCAGACATTGAATCAAGACTTCGAACAATTATGTCCTTACATCCTCCTCCAAGTTTTATCATTGTAGATGGCAGAGAATTACACATCGCCATTAGTTCATATTTTGCAGTTAGAATTGATTCTCCTGCTTCATCCACGTCAGGCAAATCCATTACTTGGATTTGAGCAATCATCACAGGGTCGTCATTATTGGTCCGAAAACCGCCTTTGGATAGGCATCTTTTGGCCATATTGCTAGCAGCAGCGACAATACTTGATTCTTCTACGCAGAAGGGAATTAGGTATGGTTTACCATCGATAACGAAGTTTGTTGCAACTCCTACAGGTAGAGACATTGTCCCTATGACATTCTCAATCATACGATCAGCTGCAACTTCACTCAACTCTCCGTTTTCAGCTAATGCGGCCACATCCTCAGTAGTTAGTCCTGACAACTCTGCAACCTTGTCGCGTCTCTCTGCAACTGAAAGTTTGTAGAAGCCAGAAAGCCTGCTGTCGTCTACTGGCATATGGCTTGTCTCCATTCAATGCCAATAGGGTCTACTTGATGAAGAAACCGACGATTAACGCTTCCGCTAACGCGTTAACTATGCGTTAACATTGCGTTAATTTAGGAGATTTAGTCATTTTCGTGTTTCATTTAACGCGTACTAACGGGCATGTAATGGTGCACAACAGAGTGAAACATCATATACTCGGAAAATACCAGTGCTATCATGAGTGAAGATGTCCCCATTTTAGGCATCCCTGCGCTAAGAGAGAATCCGTTCAAAGCAAGACCTTTGGAAAGAGGCCAATCTAGTATGCTGATTGGGCGTGATGAGATCAGCGCTAGATGGACCCGATTCCTCAAAGCTAGAACAGCAAGAATGGTGCTACTGATCGGAGAGAGCGGTTCTGGGCGCTCATCACTGATGAGATGTGTATCAGAGGAGACTAGCAAAAGCGTTCATTTGGACATGTTTCCTACTTCTGAACATGCTCACAAAATTCTCCATGAAATATTCGCATCATTAATCGGTTTTGATGTACCATCTAGTACTCAAGAGATGGTATCCAGGTTAGTTAGCGAAACCGAGAATTTCGAAGGCCCCCTGCCTCTAATTTCTCTGGACTTTTCTAATGTGGATGGAAAGCATCTTTCAGAAGTCCTTTCGACATTAACAGCGCCCCTTGAAAGGCTGAATGCATTAGTGGTAGTAGTTCTGTCAACAGAGCAGAGGGCCCAATGGCCAAACGCTCTAGTCAATCGTTTTGATCATGCTGACGTAATCCAGCCATTAGACCAAGAGCAGGTCAAAGAGTTATGTCAATCAAGAATCGCTAGTGCCTCCAAAGTCTCATGGGAGATTCCAGAGGCTGCTCTAGAGTCTATTTTTGAGAAAACATCGGGGACTCCGTCTAAGGTAATGCGCTTGATGCGTGACCTTGTCGACGAAGAAAGGGCCAACCCTAGGGAAATCAAGTATGACGACCCCACTCCAGAGATTGTCGCAAACCCAGTGGAAGAAGATTACATTTCTGAAGAAGAAATAGAAGAAGATTCAGGTCCTGCATTTGATTTAGATTTGGACGAATTGGCTAAAGAACCCGAAGTGATGGTTGCAGAATCCTCTCCATCATCATTTTCTATGCCCAGGGGGCCCTTCAGAGCATTAGCTGCTAGAAACCGTGTAAACAAGCAGGATGCCCCTCCTTTTGACAAGAGTTCTACAAAGAAGCAATCTAGAGAGCCTATCGGCGTTGATGCCAATAAACTCTGGCTATCAGATGAACCTGGAGGGATGTTAGTCCAAGAAAATCATCAAATAATGGATGAAGATTTAGATGAATTCCCCTTGGAGGATTTCCAAGATAGCGATGAAAACGGTACTTTTGTCGAGCCTACTGCTCAACCATCTGGTGATGTAGAGGGATTATTTGGGCAACTGCTTGATGCACTAAATGTACCAGAAGGTTTGGGACTGGCCGAACTGTTGTCTGCGATGAGAAGGCCCACTATAGGCCAGAAAGAAAGTAATGCTCTGGATATTCACACTCTGAGAAACCTATCAAAAAATGAAGCTGTGTTAGTTGAAGTAGGATCGAACAGAGAATTCTCACCATCCGATAATAGATTACAGGACAAGTTGAACGTAAGGAGGCCGAGGATGTCGCAGATGTGTAACCGGCTCTATAGAGCAGGAATTTTATCGGTCCAACAAAAAGGAAGAACAAGAATGTTCAAACTAACTAATGATGCAAGAGCACAATTAATTGCATGGGGAATGATGGAGGCGATAGTATGAGTTGGTCAGTTTCGAGGTCTTGGCAAGCGCCTGATTTGATATCCACAGCATGTAATGTCGGCAATGAACTGCTGGTATCGTGTGGACTTGAATTAATTCTTCTAGATGAAGAGACTAATCAAAGATGGAAACGATCTTTGCCATTCCGCGTACATTCAGCTGCTCATGATTCCGGTAAAATCGGCGCACTGTGCGGCCACGGGTTCCATTTATTGCGAGTTAGTGATGGAACGCAAATAGGAGAAGGCCGTTCTACAACTGGTGGTTTTAGTGATATTCTTGCTAGACCGGGAGGAGGTTGGGTTCTATCTTGTAGAAAGGGCCAACTGCATGTTTTCAACCAAGAAGGGCGCGGTTTGAAGCGTCTCGATGTTGGTGGAGTTCGTAGATTGATAGGATGGTTTGACCGGGAACACTTGATGTGGCAGGATGAGGATGGAAAATTGCGATGTGCAAGGCTTGCAAATGACGATTCACAACGCTTGCTAGAAGACAGAGTTTGGTCTTGGGTAAGTCGGATGTCTGGGGGCAAAATTTTGCTTCAATCAGCTGATGGCATGCTATGGGAGGGTACACCTCACCCCTATGGCTGGGATAGTTTGGAAACAATAGACACACGTTCTCTTGAGCCATTATCTGCTCACAGAGCAGGCGATGGGTGGTGGGTACTGTCTATCGAGGGCGGAATTCATTGTATGACTGAGGATGTCGCAATTAAATCCACAAATGCTGAACTTGGAGATTTCCTAATTGGATTGGCAGCAGATACTATGGCTACTGTGAAGCGAAATGGCTTGGTTAGGTTGTGGCAATCTCCAGAGTTGTCTCAATTAAGAAGAGTAGAGATGCAGAAAATGGTTGCAGAAGCGAAGGTTGCAAGCGATTGGGAAGAAAGACGTAGGATCTTCAAAAGAGCGTGCGATGCTGAAGATGAGGGCAGGATTTCCCTTGCTATCGATTTGTATGAATCTCTAGGAAGAACTTCTGATGTAAATCGGCTACTCGCAAGGCAGAGAGGTGATTGAATGGACGATACGGTTACTCAAGAGAGATTGACTCATTATCTTAATCTCACCAAAATGGCTAGAGAGAAAGCCACCCCTATTCCTAAAGAAGGAAGCCATGAATCACACCAACTAGCAATATTGTTACGAATGGCTGATGATTATGCAAGTGATGCTAAACATTTCATGGATACTGGAGACTATGTTCGTGCTTTTGGTGCAATCAATTATGCGCATGCATGGATTGATGCTGGAGTAAAATTGAGGCTATTAGATGGCCATGGTGATGACGAATTATTCACCCTGCCCTAATCGCTGGTCGAATCAGCAAGTTCTGAAAGGCGGGATAATTGATTTTGTAGAATGGCCAATTTTTCCTTTGCTTGGTTTCTAAACGGGATTAATGCTTGATTGAGCGGTACTGCTAACTCATAGATTTGAGAAGGTCTTCCTCTCCCTCTACTAGCAGAAGTAACAACACGAACGATTTCTAATTTTTTCAACTTGTTAATTGAAATTGAAACATCTGGTTGTCTCAAATCGCATCTTGATTGTAAATCGCTAGATTTTGACGGACCGTGTACATAGAGGCACATCATAGTTTTTGCAGTATTCAAATCTGAACCTAATGAAACAAGTAATTCAACCATTTCGTTTGAATCATTAATGGCTTCATCAGTGGATAGTGGTACATCATTACCAACATCTGCAGCCATGAACTTCCTGCATTTCTTGGACTATATGAATTAATCACCGGCATAATTCATTCAACGAGTCTCAAGTGTGACCTTCCACTTACCTCAACCCAGGAAATGTTAGATTGAGATAATCTCCTTTTTAATTCGGTATCTACTGTTAAAATAGGCCAGTT
>CEVP01017568.1_pt1 | contig 10833 bp, 9 predicted proteins | sample 427071 | NCBI WGS metagenome assembly CEVP01 (sample SAMEA2623808, study PRJEB7988) | marine metagenome | isolation source: saline water (ENVO:00002010), including | reverse complement strand
AAAAAATGTATTAATGACTTCTTTTAATAAACAAAGAAACATTGCAATAGTTGTTGATACTTTTTATCCAGCAAAAACTTCTGCAGCGATTCAAATCCTTGATTTATCGACAGCATTAGAATCTCTTGGTGTAAAAGTTACAGTTTTCGTTCCAAATTCTGATTTAAAAAAAGATTTAGATTTTTCTGAAATTAAAGGTATAAAAGTTATATCAATAAGAACTCCTCAAATTAAAAATATAAATTTATTAAAGAGAGCAATTAATGAGATATTACTCCCTTTTGTAATGATAAGAAGATTAAAGTTTTCTTCATTCAAGAAAAATACTTTTGAAGGAATTATTTGGTACAGCCCCTCAATATTCATAAGTATTTTTGCAAATCACTTATCAAAGAATTCTAAATGTAAAAGTTATTTAATTTTAAGAGATATTTTCCCAAAATGGTCTGTTGATATGGGCCTTATCTCAAAGTGGAGCCCTGTTTATGTTTTATTTAGATTTTTTGAGAATCTTCAATATAAGTTTGCAGACAATATAGGGATTCAAAGCGAGGGTGACTTTGATTATTTTGAGTCATATAAAAAAAAGATTAAAAAAAAGGTTCATGTTCTAGATAATTGGAGAGCTAAACCAAGCTCTCAAAACACTAATATTAATATATCAAATACGATCTTAAGAAATAGAAAAATTTTTATTTATTCTGGCAATATTGGTTTAGCTCAAAACTTTCCACTTTTCCTGGAATCTGTCAAAACTCTTCAAGATAATAAAGAAATCGGATTCCTTATAATTGGGAGTGGAAGTGAAGTCATATACTTAAAAAACTATATAGAAGAGAATGAACTTGACAATATTTTGTATATAGATGAAGTTCCTCATGAGCAACTACCTGAACTGTATACCCAATGTCATTATGGCTTGATTTTATTAGATTTAAAGTTAGAAACTCATAATATTCCTGGAAAGTTTCTTTCTTATCTTTATGCAGGATTGCCGGTATTTGCGAGCATTAACAAAGGAAATGATCTTGAAAAAATAATTGACGAGAATGAATTAGGTAAATATTCTGCTGATAATAATCATAATGAAGTTGCTTCGAAAATGTTAGAATTGGCAGCAATTTCTTATGACAGAGAAGAAAATAAGTTAAAAAGCATAAGATTGCTTGAACAGAGATTTTCACCAGAGAGTGCTGCAGAAAAAATAATAAATACTTTATATGGGATAACGTAAATAGTGATAATTAAAAAGCTATCAAATCTTAATAGATTTAATAAAACAATATTAATGATCTTAAATGATTTTCTAATTATCTATGCATCGTTTTTGATTGCTATATATTTAGTTAATAACTTCGACTATTTTGTTTTTTACATTAGTCATTCAACAACAGTTGCCTTATTTTCATTACCAGTCTTTATCTTTATTGGACTATACAAATCTCAAGTGAGATATATGGGTTACAAAGCTATGCTTAATATAATCTATGCAACTTTAATATTATCTTTAATTAAATACTCTGTCGTTGCATTTAGTTTTTACAAAGGAGGTGGAGTTTTTATTGATTATGTAGCTAAAAATGAGATATATCTAAGAGAGACTATTATTTTTTGGCTCGTCTTAAGCTTTTTTATTATTGGCTCAAGACAAATTGCAAGGTGGGCAATTAATTCTATTGGAATAAGCTCAATAAAGAGAGAGTTTATAATTTATGGAGCTGGAAGTGCAGGACGTTCGGTTGTCTCAGCGTTATTAACAAACAATGAAGTTAGAATTTTAGGATATGTTGATGATGACTATAATTTGCATGGCATGTATGTCAATAATTATCCTGTATTAGGTGGATTAGGATATTTAGAAAATATTGAAACTAAAAGAGAAAAAGTATCGGTATTACTTGCTGTGCCAAGTATGAAAATTAGCAGAAGAAGAGAGGTTTTAAGAATATTAGAACAAAATTCAATTTCAGTTAGATCTTTACCTCCATTAAATGAAATTGCAATTGGCATGACAAATGCGCAAAAAATAGAAAATTTAAGACCAGAAGAGCTCCTTGATAGAGAGCCAATTGAATTAGATTTAAAAAAACTTCAACAGAGTATCAATGGAAAGAACATCTTAATAACAGGAGCTGGTGGATCAATTGGGTCTGAGTTAAGCCGTCAGATTTTTAAATTAAACCCTAAACAAATTATTTTACTAGACCATTCAGAATTAAATTTGTACAACATTCATAATGAATTAATAGAATATCTAAATCACGGCAGTTTAAAAGTAGATTTAGTTCCAAAACTTGGTTCGATATTAGATGAAGAATTTTTACAAAGAATATTTCAGAATCATGAAATAGATTCAATTTATCACGCCGCAGCATATAAGCATGTTTCTCTAGTAGAACAAAATATAATTCAAGGCACCAAAAATAATGTTATAGGAACATATAACTTAGTAACAATTGCAGCAAAAAATAAAATTAAATCTCTAATACATATTTCTACTGACAAAGCTGTAAGACCAACAAATTTTATGGGAGCTTCTAAAAGACTGGCTGAGCTGGTTATTCAAGGTATAGTTGATCAAGCAGATTCAAATTTAAAATACACAATGGTTAGATTTGGAAATGTATTAGGGTCATCAGGATCCGTTATTCCCTTGTTTAAGAAACAAATCGAGGAAGGGGGCCCTGTTACCGTTACCCATAAAGATGTTACTAGATTCTTTATGACTATTAGCGAAGCATCACAGTTAGTTATTGAAGCAGGAACCCAAGCTGAAGGCGGGGAAGTTTTTGTATTAGATATGGGCGAGTCAGTTAAAATTAATGATTTAGCTAAGAGAATGATTAGATTATCTGGATATTCCGTAGGCAATAACTCTCAAGATGATTATTCTATTGATATAGATTATATTGGATTAAGAGCTGGAGAAAAACTTAAAGAAGAGTTAATTTTAGGTAATAATTTGGGACCTACAAATAATCCAAAAGTTATGAAGGCAAATGAAGAATTTTTAAATTGGAAGAAAGTGCAACATATGATTGATAACATTAGGGCTGCAATTTTAGATAATGATACTGAAAAGATTAAGAAACTAATGCTCGAATATGTTACTGACTATAAACCATCAAATAACTATCAATAATTTAGAGAGAAATAAATGTTAGCAATAATTCCAGCTAGAGGAGGTTCAAAGGGACTGCCAAGAAAAAATATTAAAATGCTTGGAAATAAACCATTAATATTTTGGACAATCGAGGCTGCGCTCAAAGCTAAAAACATCTCTAAGGTTATATTATCAACTGAAGATAAAGAAATTGCTGATGTGTGTTCTCAAACAGATATTGAAATACCATTCATGAGACCAAATAGTCTTGCTGGGGATAATTCTTCAGCTATTGATGTTTATATATATACAATTAACAAACTAAAAAAAGAAAATATTTATAATCAAGATGAATATGTTGTTTTGCTGCCAACTGTCCCATTTGTTTCTGCGAAAGATATAGATAATGCAATCAATCTTTTTAAAAAAAATGATGCAGACTCTGTTATATCAACCACAAAATTAGATTTTCCAAAAGAATGGATTTTTGATATAGAAAATGATTCAAAACTAATAGGTAAAGTAAATTATGATATAAGCTCTAAGAATAGACAGGATTATAAATATAGCTTTATTCCTAATGGAGGCATCTATGTTTTAAAACATAGTTTAGTAAGCAAAGAAAGAACTTACTATTTTAAAAAAACATTATCTTATGAAATGCCACAAGAAAGATCTGTAGATATTGATACGGAATTTAATTTTAAGTTTGCTGAATTTTTATATAAGGAAGATTATGTTTAAAGACATATATAAGATTGTTGAAGAATATAAAAAAGGAAATAATTTAATAAAGTTTCTAAAAGAAAACTATTCTAAAATTCTAAATAATAATGAAATAACTCAACTCTCCTATGACATTCAAGCTGGTTCATATGTAAAAAAAGCAGTTGAAAATCCAGATTTTGAAAAAGAAAGAGGTAAGGCATATGCAGAAGTTATTCAAAGCTTAGGTAGTTTTGATTCAATTCTAGAAGCTGGTGTTGGTGAAGCAACTTCAATGGCTGCATTAATAAAAGAATTAAAGAATCCACCTCTTGAATTGAAAGGTTTTGATATCTCTCTTTCCAGAATACTTTATGCTCAAGACTTTATTAAAGATAAAACTAAATCAAAAATTAGTTTTTCTGTCGGAGATATTTGCGATTGCCCTTTGTCGGATAATGCTATTGAATTGGTGTATACAATTCATGCTCTTGAACCCAACGGTGGTAATGAATTAAAACTTGTTCAAGAGTTAATCAGAATAACAAGTAAATATTTGGTCTTATTTGAGCCTCATTATGAATTTGGAAATGATAAATCTAGGAAACATATTGAAAATCATGGTTATGTTAAGAACTTAGCTGGTATAGCTGAACAACTTGGGCATCGGGTCATAGATAATAAGATTTTGTTTGAGTCAAATCCATGGACTTATAATAATACTGGGGCTGTCGTTATTGAAAAAAATCAAAAAAATAAGATTGTTAAAAATAAAGAAACCAGCCTATCTAATTGGGCATGTCCAATATCTAAAGAAAATCTTTTAGATGAAGGTAACTTTTTATATTCAGAAAAATCAATGACCATTTATCCTGTATTAAAAACAATCCCAATTTTATTAAAGAGTAAATCAATATTAGCATCTCATTTAAAAAATTTTATTGATTAAAGTTAATTGTTGAAACCTTGAAGAAAATATAGAATCTAAATATGCATCTTAAAAAAAACTTAAAAGAAGTTACTGTCAAAAAAGATATTAATCTAAGAGATTCATTAGCAAATCTAAATAACGGAGGCATTCAGGCACTTTTAGTAATCAATGAAGACGATACATTCGCAGGTATTATTACTGATGGTGATATTAGAAGACATCTTCTTAAGGATGGAAACCTTGATACATCAATAGGATCTATTATTAAAGGAGACTCAACTGTTGCAATGACCGAAGATGAGAATCAGTTAAATGAGTTGTTCCAAAGTAATAAAATTAATCATATTCCAGTATTAGATAAAAAGAATCAGATAATCTGTTTAGCAATGAGAGCTGATTTAAATAATAAAAATACCAAAAACACTAACTCCTCAGTTGTTGTAATGGCAGGAGGAAAAGGAAGCAGACTAGCGCCTTTAACTAACATTATCCCAAAACCTCTTATACCAATAGGATATTCTACTATTGTTGAAAAGATTTTTGATTCTTTCCAAAATCAAGGCTTTAATGACTTCAAATTAATTGTTAATTATAAAAAAGAATTAATTAGAAGTTATTTTAATGAATTAGAGCATTCATATAATTTAGAATTCTTAGAAGAATCAAAATTCTTGGGAACAATAGGAGGTATAAAGGAGTTCTCAAACAAATTAACTGATAATTTTGTTGTAACAAATTGTGATGTTGTAACAGATATAAATTATCATAAATTTTTTGAGCACCATATAAAAAAAGATGCTTATATATCAATACTAGGGCTTAAAAAATCTACGAAAGTTCCATATGGCGTTCTTAAATTAGACAATGAATCAAATGTTGAGGGAATAAAAGAAAAACCAAAACAAACTCATACTATTATGACTGGTATTTACATCATTAATAAAAAAGCTTTAGATTTTATTCCAAGTCAAGTTGAGTTTGGTATGGATGAATTAATTGAGACATTAATCTCTAATAACAAAGTTGTAACAAGCTTTGTAATCAAGGATGGTTGGTATGACATGGGTCAGTTTTCGGAATATAAGAAATTATTAATGCATATTGATAACTAAATAAGATATAAGACAAATGGAAAATGATTTCTTCGAGAGCGTAATGTATGAATATACAGAATGGCCTGGAGATTTGATTCCTTTAAACGATCTTCACTTCATTTCGCATAGATACAAGAAAGTTTTGGGTTTATGTCATTCAAAAGATATTCTAGAAATTGGTGTTGGTTCATCGATAGGAAAAAAAGAGATTATTAATTCATCAAAAAGTTATACAGGAATTGATATATCTGAACAGAATATATCTAGACTATCAAGAGAGTGTAAGGGCTTAAATTTATCAGTTTATGTAGATAATGCTGAAAGTATGCAATTCAAAGATAATTCTTATGATCTAGTTATTGCACTCGCTATGGTTTATTACCTAGATGTAGATAAATTCTTATCTGAGGTTAAAAGGGTTTTAAGACCAGGAGGTGTTTTATTTTTTTGCACTAGTAATGAAGATGTGCCTGGATTTAATCCAGCACCAGGGTCAAAAAAGTACCTGAGCATAGGAGAATGGGACGAAATTTTAAGGCAATATAATTTTACCGCTGAATTTGAAGGAGCTTTCCCTCAGAAATCAATTATTAAACTTGGTTTAAGGGCTAAAATAATATCTTATTTAAAATCATTTATAGTAGCTACTCTTGGATTAAATCATTTGTGGAGAAAAGCTAGAGAATTTTCAAAAGGATCGCTAATAACAATTCCAAAAGATTTAGATGACTTTCCTGAATATAATGAAGAATTAGTTGAAATAAAAAAGTACGAAGATAATATTCATAAAGTTATATACTGCAAATCTATAAATGCTTCTTAATTTACATAAACAATAATGAATACTAAAATATCAATCAAAATTACATAATAATTTATGAAAGTTCCATTTTTCCCATACTCAGATTTATATTTAGAAGACAAAGATGAGTATCAAATCATTTTTAATGATGTATCTTCGAAAGGGGCATTCATTATGCAAAAAGAACTTGAAGATTTTGAAAAGCTATTATGTGAGTTCACCGGCTCAAACTATGCTTTAGGAATGGGGAATGCTACTGATGCTCTGGAAATTGGTTTAAGTGCAGGAGACTTGGAGAAGGAAACTGAAGTTATCATTTCTTCACACACTATGATAGCAACCGCATCCGCGATAGTTGTAGCTGGTGCAATACCTGTTCCAATTGATTGTGGAAATGATCACATGATTGATGTTTCAAAAATTGAATCAGCCATAACAGAAAAAACAAGCGCAATTATGCCAACACAACTTAATGGAAGAGTTTGCGAAATGGATACAATTTTTGATATTGCTGATAAGCATAATTTACAGGTTTACGAAGACTCTGCACAAGCTCTAGGTGCAAAGTATAAAAATAAAACTGCAGGAACATTTGGTATAGCGGGCTGCATTAGTTTTTATCCTGCAAAAACTATGGGCTGTTTTGGAGATGGTGGAGCATTATTGATTCAAGATGAAGAAGTATACAAGAAAGCAAAGTTAATAAGAGACCATGGAAGAAATGAGGAAAACAAAATTGTAATGTGGGGAAGAAATTCAAGGCTTGATAATATTCAAGCAGCAATAATGGTTTATAAAATGAAAAACTATGAAAAGTGGATTAATAGAAGAAGAGAAATCGCAGTTATGTATAATGAAGGACTATCTCACATAGACAATCTTTTATTACCACCACCACCAGAGACAAATACCCACTTTGATATCTTTCAGAATTATGAGGTACAAGCTGAAAAAAGAGATGAATTAAAGATTTTTCTTTCAGACAATGGCATAGGTAGTCTGCAACAATGGAGTGGAGTTGCAATTCATCAGTGCAGAGAATTAGGATTTGATCAAGACTTAAATGCAACAGATGAAATCTTCTCAAAAATCTTAATGATACCAATGAATCACTTGTTATCTAACGATCAAGTCCAGCATGTTATAAATACCTTAAAGAGATTTTATAAATAGTAGAGTGAAAAATTGGATACTATAAATTTAGCAAAAAATATTAGAATTCATGTCCTTAAAATGACAAGCAAGGGGAAAAGTTCTCATGTAGGATCAGCTCTATCAATAGCAGATATCTTGGCGGTTCTCTATACAAACATTAATATTGATCCAAAAGATCCTTTACATCATGAAAGGGATCGATTTATCCTAAGCAAAGGACATGCTGGAGCTGCGGTTTATGCTGTTCTTGCAGAGTTAGGCTTCTTCTCAAAAGAGGTGTTAGATACTCACTATCAAGACGGATCAATCTTAAGTGGACATGTTTCTCATAAAGGAGTACCAGGTGTTGAATTTTCGACTGGGTCACTTGGACATGGGCTTTCAGTAGCTACGGGATTTGCATTGGCTGCAAAAAGGAGATCATTAAAGTTTAATTCTTATGCATTGTTAAGTGACGGCGAACTTGATGAAGGCTCAAATTGGGAGGCAATTTTATTTGCACCACACCATAATTTAGATAACTTAACTTGCATAGTTGATTACAACAAATTACAAAGCCTCACTACTGTAAAAGAAACTTTAAATATAGAACCATTAAAAGATAAGCTTTTATCTTTTGGCTGGGATGTTTTTGATATCGATGGCCATAAACATGATCATATTAAAGATGCTTTAACAGCGAAGGCCACTAAACCTAAATTTATTATTGCAAACACCATTAAAGGGAAGGGCGTAAGCTTTATGGAAAATAAAGTTGTTTGGCATTACAGAAGCGCAAATGAAGACGAGCTTAGTAAAGGCATTAAAGAGTTAGAGGAATAATGCTGTGAGAGATGCTTTTATAGAATCATTATCAAAAATAGCTGAAAATGATGAAGATGTATTTTTGATAACTGGTGACTTAGGCTTTGGTGTTTTAGATAATTTTGCTGAAAAGTTTCCTTCACAGTTCCTTAATGTTGGAGTAGCTGAACAAAATATGACAGGTATGGCAACTGGCCTAGCTTTATCAGGCTATAAAGTTTTTACTTATTCAATTGCAAATTTCACAACCTTAAGATGTCTTGAGCAAATAAGAAATGATGCTTGCTACCATAATGCAAATGTTAATGTTGTGAGTATTGGTGGTGGTTTTGGATATGGAGCATTAGGAATGTCTCATCATGCAACAGAAGATTTAAGCATTATGAGATCTTTACCAAATATTGAAGTAATTGCGCCAGGTGATGATTTTGAAACAAAGGAAGCCACAAAGCATGTTATAAATTCATGTAAACCAAGCTATCTAAGATTAGAAAGAGCCTCTCATACTCATGATGATGATTTGGGGAATATTTTTGAATACGGAAAGATTCGTCAAATAAGAGAAGGAAATGATGTTGCTATATTTTGTGCTGGCGGCGTAACAAAAGTTGCAATGAATGCAGCCAAAAAACTATCAGAAAAGAATATTACTTTAGGTGTGTATAGTGTTCATAGTCTCAAGGCAATTGATGTCGAAACTATTTCAAATGTTTTTGAAAATTACTTTGGAGTAATTACCATAGAAGAAAATAATCTCATAGGTGGACTTGGATCTGCAATTAGCGAGATTTGTATTGATAATAGAATTTTTCCTAAATCATTTAAGCGTATGGGTCTTCAAGATATATATTCATCTGTAGTTGGAAGCCAAGAATACCTTAGAGATTATTATAATCTTGGCGAAGAAGATTTAATAAAAAATGTTTTGGAAATTTTAGATAAATAAATATGAAAATTCTCCATGCTTTTATATTCTTTTCAATCAAGCATGCTGGTGGGACCTCAGACCTGATGTATAAAATTGTAAAAGCACAGAACAAAGCAGGCCTCTCACCAATAATACTTTCAGGTGATTATAAGTTTGATCATGGTCTAGCAAAAAAATTAGAGGGCGTGGATTTTATTATATGTAAGTCTTTTTTCGATAAATTAGGATTTTCAATAATGCCTTCAATGGTTTGGAAGCTTATTAAAGTATCAAAAGATATCGATGTAGTTCATATGCATGTTTTCAGAACTTTTCAAAATGTTATTCTTTACTTTTTTTGCAAAATATACTCAATTCCATATGTAATGGATGCACATGGTGCAGTTCCATATCATGAGAATAAAAGATTTCTAAAGAAAATATTTGATTTTGTAATTGGAAAAAGAATACTTCGTGATGCAAAGGTTCTAGTTGCTGAAACAGATGTTGGTAGGCAAGAATATATCGAAATTATGCCCGAATTAGACAAAAATGAAATTATTATCCTTTCCCCACCTTTTGATACTGATGAGTTTATCGATTTACCTCAAAGGGGTGAATTTAGAAAAAAATTTAATTTAGGCTCTGAAAGAAAGATTGTTATGTTTTTAGGAAGAATTCATTACATAAAAGGTAATGATTTCTTGATTAAAGGATTTGCTGAGGCACTAAAGAAACGAGATGATTTGTTTCTTGTGCTTGTTGGGCCTGATGATGGGCATATGAAAGAATGTAAAGATTTAGTAAATAATTTAGGCATTAATAATCAAGTTTTATTTACTGGCTTCTTAGGTGGTGAGCATAAAAATTCAGCATTAGTTGATGCTGAGATAGTAGTTCAATTATCTAGATTTGAGCAGGGTGCTTGGGCTCCTCTTGAGGGCGTATTGTGTAAAACACCAATTATTGTTACTGCAGATACTGGAACAGGGGAAGATGTTAAAAGATTGAATGCGGGATATTTAGTTGATTTTGATAACGATGAAATGTTGGCCCAAACTATTATTGATATTCTTAATGATTATGAAGATGCAAAAAAGTTAACACTAACAGCACGTGATTTTATTATTGAAAACTTATCAATGAATGCAAGGATTGGAGAATATACTGAATTATATAATTAGATTTATTAAAGATTTTGTTAGGATCGATCTTATAGAAAGATTAAGGCTTTTCTTTATAAGGATTTCAAGACTTCTTTCAAAAAAAAACATAGTTATAAATAATATTGATAAAAAGAAATTCTTATTCAATACTCAATATATTTGGGGC
>CEVP01091760.1_pt1 | contig 10863 bp, 12 predicted proteins | sample 427071 | NCBI WGS metagenome assembly CEVP01 (sample SAMEA2623808, study PRJEB7988) | marine metagenome | isolation source: saline water (ENVO:00002010), including | reverse complement strand
GGTGATCAACTTACTTCTGTAAATAAAGAATGGTGGTACCATTGGCATCAACCAGAAAATAGCATAGGTAAGGTTCAGCAATGGCACGGAAATAGTGGTGCTGTAATTCGTTGTTGGGCGTACTACAGGCGCTATGGTCGAGAACTCAAGACCATGTCCGAGCACGCTGTTCTAAATGCAAACTATCTACGTCACAAAATCATTGAAGAAGCTGAGAAAATAGGAGTTAGACACCTGTTTGCCGATGGTGCACCCGTTGATGTTGTGAAGCACGAATTTACGATTTCAATGGCTCCGATGAAGGAAGAATGTGGAATAGGTGCTATGGATATTGCCAAGGGATTACTTGACAAGGGATATATGGCTCCAACGGTTTACTTCCCACTCATTGTTCCTGAATGTATGATGGTTGAACCGACTGAGACTGAATCTAAGGAAACTCTTGATGAATTTGCGAAAAAATTTGTTGAGGTTCTACAAGAAGATCCAGACGTACTGCACAATGCACCAGTCACGACAAAAGTACGCCGTGTTGATGAAGTGTATGCAGCTCGTAACCTGACTCTATCATACCCTTTTGATGAGTGAAGACTTGATTTCATGAAATGTTTCAAGGCTGATGGCTATCAGCCAAATACATGGAGTGGACGGAAGTGGACATCGTCGGCCCTGGGCCTAAGATGCTCTTTCCTATGGCGTGGTCGCTCCTTCCACTTGTAGCAGGCTTACTCCTTTTCATCAAATCGGATAATCTTCTAGCCACCTCCCTTTTGGCAGCGGGAATCATGCTTTCTTTGTTTGCAGTATGGAGAGGTGCAACCTCTATGCCTGGCAGAGTCGATATGTTGGTATTGCTGGTTTCACCATTTGCCGCATTTTCCTTATTCTTTCAGCCTCCTGCATTTGTTCAAGCAATAATTGCATTAACTGTGTGGACAATTAATTACCGTACTGCATCATTCTTGTCAGCACTTTCAGGTAAGAGTTACCGCTGTTTATGGGACCCAAGAATACCATTGCCCGAGATATCTGGGGCGACTTACATGCACAAGAAATGGGCTGCAAGGCCACTTTTCCGTATTGGAAATAACATAGTCAGAGGCGTTAGAGTGGATAACGAAATCATGTTGGAAGCCGATGCTCCTATTACTTTCACATTCAGTGAAGAGTGAGCAAAATAATTGCTTACTTAATCTAGTATATACAAAGACATGCGTGATTATCCTTTAGACATAAGAGGCCTCATACTTCGTCATATTTATCCCGATTTAGAATGCCGTTGGATTGCACCTTTTCTTTGGCAAGAGCAACTTGATGTTAGAAGTCATGTTGCATGTGTTCGCCTTGCGAGAAGATATGAAATTCTAATCGAAGTAGACTGTTTGGGCCATGGCAGAATTATTCCGCGTGCTGCAGGAATAGCCGCGAGACAAGGTAGAATCACTCTTGCCAACCTATTCATGACAACACATCTCTATGGTCGTCAACCAGAACCCGAATTAGAAGCCCGTGCTTTGAGTTTGTTAAATGATGAAAAAAGGAAGATTAGGCGGCTGTTGAATCGTAATCGAGAATGGCCCCAAGATGTTTGGAATTTGCAAGATACCCCCGCTTGGATTATCCCTTCTTTCATCAGAAGATTTCGTACATTGGTAAACAGTAGAGCGGTATCTATTATTTCGGGAGGGCATCTTTTGGCCGAAGGTAATTGGTTATGGGAATTTGAAAGTAAATCACATATTGCTTCACAAATAAGAGCCCATGAAATTACATCTTCGGGATAATTTCTGAGGAGTTTGAAATTCGATTTAGCGCGGTACGTTGATGAACCACCGTCGATGGCGCAACTGTCATGGACGTAACTATACTACTTGGTTCCAAATCCGATATGCCTGTTGCTGAAAAGTGTACAAAGATACTCGAGCAATTCGATGTATCCTACCAACTACGTGTTGCTAGCGCACACAGATCACCTGCCTTCGTAGAGCAAATTGTTCACGATGCTGAAGCAGATGGTTGCACTGTGTTCATCGCTATGGCAGGACTTGCTGCAGCACTTCCTGGCGCAGTTGCTGCGCTTACAACAAAACCTGTAATTGGAGTTCCTTGCGGTGGAAGAGTACCTTATGACAGCCTGCTTTCAATTGCACAATTGCCACCAGGAGTCCCTGCTGCAACAGTGGGTGTCGACCGTGGTGATAATGCGGGATACCTTGCGACACAGATTCTTGCGCTTGGAAATCAAAAGTATGCCGCTGCTCTGAAGCAAAATAAGCTTGACCAAGTCGAGAGAGTCAAGCAGATGGATGCTGAGGTCAACGGTAGGGATGCTTGATGTTCGATTCAGCATCATTCATTGAAGAGTCCGCTCAGAAAATGAAAGATGAAATTGACGACATTGCAATCATTGCTTGTAGTGGCGGAGTTGATTCTACAGTTGCAGCAGTTATTGCAAACCAAGCAATTGGAGACCGTTTACACTGTGTATATGTCGACACTGGTTTGATGAGAAAAAATGAGACCAAAGAGATCCAAGAAATGCTGGCTGCACATGGTTTGAATTTGACAACCATATTCGCTGAAGATCGATATTTCGAAGCACTTGGCGATGTTACTGAACCAGAACGCAAACGCAAAATCATTGGTGAACTATTCATCCGAATTTTTGAGGAAGAACAAGAAAAAGTCGGGGCTAAGTATCTGGTTCAAGGGACTATCGCACCAGACTGGATTGAATCTGGAGGTGGAGTGCGTGATACTATCAAGAGCCATCACAATGTTGGTGGATTACCAGAAGATATGACTTTGGAAGTTGTTGAACCACTTCGTGATTTGTACAAAGACGAAGTTAGAGATTTGGCAAGAGAACTCAAGATTCGTGTCGCTGACCGACAACCTTTCCCCGGCCCTGGTTTAGCAGTTCGTTGCCTTGGTCCGTTGACTAAGGAAAGAGTACATGTTGTTAGAGAAGCGTGTGCAATAGTTGAGGAAGAACTAGAGGCAGCAGCGGCTGAAGGTAAGATGGAGATTCCTTGGCAGTATTTTGCTGCATTACTTCCTGTAAGGTCTGTGGGTGTTCATGGAGATGTTCGAGCATATGGGGAAACAGTAGTTGTTAGAGCAGTACAATCCTTAGATGGGATGTCTGCAAGATATTCCACCATTCCGCATGATATTCTAGCAAAAATCAGCACTAGAATCACAAATACCGTGAAAGGTGCAGTAAACCGTGTCGTTTACGATATAACTCACAAACCGCCTGGTACTATTGAGTGGGAATGAAATCATAATGGGGTTTTGAATCCCATTGCACGCACAATACACCAACCAGTTCTTGCTTCCCAGATAGAGAACAGTCCTCCAAAGGTTGCACCAGCAACGCCTAACCACCATATTGTTCCTTCAAGAAAACCAGTTAGGACGATTATGGCCAGAGTAAGAGCACCAGCTAGTGCCATAAGCCCTAATCTCAATCGTACTGCTTTACCCTTAGCTCCAATGTTGCACTCCATAACTTCACCTTAATCGACTGAGAATTTTGCTCGTAATTTCATGTAATTGATTTTCATCCACAAGGATAATTTCGACCTCTTGGATAATTTTAGAGGAGTAGAGAAAACATCTCCGGAGCGTCTGACAATCTCATTGGAAATCTTGGAATAAGCATCCAACATAATTCTTGGTTGGATGCGCGAACGTGAATCTAGATATTCGAATAGGTGGATTGCTGATGACTGGTGTCGACGAATAACCTCTAGGTATTCTCGTATGAATGAGTTCCATGAAGGATTTTGAGGAAGATTAGGGTTGGTCAAATCATCTATCGAGATGTTATGCGATGCCAATACTTCCTTAGGCAAGTAAATCCTACCTCTTTCGTAATCTTCAGAAACATCTCTGAGGACATTAATCAATTGCATCTGGATGCCTAAATCAATTGCATGCAATCTTGCAGCTCTATCTTCATAGCCATAGATTTCGATTAGAATTAACCCTACGGCAGAAGCAACTTTGTAGCAGTATGATCGCAATTCATCCCAAGTGTTACACATGACCGGGAACAGGTCATCTTCCATTCCCTCGATGATTGTCTCGAAGTCTTGTAATCGAATCGTATAACGCTTGAAAACATCTTGTAGAGCAATGAATACCGGTTCATCATTTTTGTTAATTTGACCTTGACTAGCTCTCTGCAACTTGTTTCGAATTGCAACTAGTGCCATCAGTCTCTGAAGGTGCACTTCTTCTGGGTTAGAAGGTTCACTATTGGAGTGTAATTCACGTAGGAACAAATCACGTTGTGTGGTTTGCTCCAATAGTTCTTCAGTGAATTCAACTATTGGCTCTTCATCTCCGTCAACGATGTCATCTACCCAGCGGCAGAGGGCATAAACAGCATGTACAGCGCGTCTCTTTTCGTAACCAAGAGTCGAGAAAGAACTGTAAAATGTAGTCGAGGCGTTTCGGCAAATTTGTTGGCACGCCAAATATGCATCCTCGATTATTTCATCACGCATACTTTCACCTCATGTTTGAGTTGGATTACTTGTAGGAATTTCGGCATTAGTAACAATATTTTTGCCATTAGATTTACTTCTTCGCTTTCGACTTGCAAACCAAGTATCGACCCCATTCCAATCGGGCCTTATTCCGAGGCTGTCAAGAATTAATTTTGAACTTATCCGTGCGGACTCGTAAATTACGGGAAGACCACTTCCTGGATGAGTCCCTCCACCTACAAGGTACAAATTATTGATCTCATCGAATTCATTTTTCGGTCTACGCCATAGCATTTGGTCTAATCCATGGGCTAAGTTGAATACTGCTCCACGGTAGCAATGTTCACCCCAATCTTCTGGAGTAATCACCAATTCCGAGACGATGTTTTCGCTAAGGTTTTTGAATCCTAATTTGGTTTCGATTTGCTCAACGATTCGATTGCGGAATGGGTCTTTTTCATCATCCCAATTGATGTTTTCATGAATATGTGAAACAGGTACAAGAGCGTAGACAGTAGAGTGCCCTTCTGGGGCCATCTGCGGGTCGGTTACACATGCGTTTTGAACATACACTGATGGATCATCCCATGTTAAGCGGTGATGATTTTCGATATCCTCAAGGTTTGAAACATAATCTTTCGAAGCGTAGATTTGGTGATGGGGGAGTTCGTCATAGGTTCCTTTAACACCGAGGTAAAGCATGAATGTAGAGCAAGAATATTTCTTTTTGTCAATCTTCTTATTGGACCATTTCTTTCTAATCTTGTCAGGGAAAAGCGAAGTCATACCTTGAGCGAAATCAGCATTCATTACAACTTTGTCCGCATAGAATTCACCATTTTCGGTAACGACACCTTTGATCGTTTTCTTGTCCATGATTACTTCGGTTACGGCCTCACCCATACGGAATTCTACACCGAGGTCTTTGGCTATTTGACCCATTCTTTCAGATACACTACCAAGGCCACCCATCGGATGGAAAATTCCGTATTCATACTCAAGGAATGCTAGCATAGTGAATAGACTTGGACAATTGAAAGGCGACATTCCAAGGTACTTGGTTTGGAAAGACATAGCCAGCATCAAGCGGTCATCATCAAAAATTTTCATTAAATCTTTAGCTACTGAACGCTGAGGGCGTAGAACTGTTGCAACTCGCAATGCTCTTTTGGAAAGAAGGTCAGATGCTCCAAACCAAGGTTCTTGCAAACACTGTTTTGATTTGTCAAGTTTCAATCGATTGTCTTCAAGATACTTCCTAAATCCTTGCGCATTCTTTTCGCCAGATAACTCAGCGATACGCTCACACATTTGGTCTACATCACTGGTGCAATCTAGCACTCCTCCTTGTCCAAAAATCAATCTGTAATTGATGTCTAGTTTCTTGAGTTTGAGTTCTTGATGCGCATCAAGGCCAATTGCCTGAAAAATATCTTCGATTACTTCTGGGTAATGGAAGAAGGTTGGACCTAGGTCAAATTTGAATCCATCTCTTTCGAAAACTTTGTTTCGTCCTCCGACACGTTCAGACCTTTCGAAAACGGTTACTTTCACTCCTGATTTGGCTAGCAGTAATGCAGATGCGAGTCCCCCTGGTCCTGCTCCAATAATTGCTACTGATGGTTGTTTTACGCTAGACATAATTTTCACGCCGTTGTTTTAGTTATTAAAGGACGGTTTTTCCCCACCGTTTTCCACCCACTTTCAGGCTCTCTGTCAAGTAGAGTTGATGTGTCGATTAAGGTAGAAAATTCGTCAAGATATGGACCCATAGATGAAATCAAATCTACCTCGGGATGGCCTTTCAAAACCATGCCATCCATGTACATCAAAGAACGTATAATTGGAAATGCTTCATCTCCGAATGAACAACCTGCTAAAACCGCAGCTTTGACAGTCTTCATCATTTGCTGTGTAAGCGAAACTTCACTCACAGAGGTCCCAACGAATCCGTCATAGAGTTCATACATTGATTGGTAATATGTTTCTAGAACTTTACCAGTAGGTTCTACTTCTGCCATAGTTAGCATGGCATCGAATGCATTTTGCAACTCACCTTTGGCTAGGAAGTAGAAAAATCCAAACAGGGCTTTTCTTACATGGTCCGGTGCTTCACATATGGCACCTGTATCTATGAAGATGAAATTTTTGTCGCTGCCCATCATGGCATTCCCTGGATGCAAATCGCCGTGAAAAACTCCCATTCCAAACATGTAAGCGCCATGGATTCTGAATAGTTGCAATAGATCGTCCCATTCCATCGAACCTGCATTGAGGTGAGATTCCAATGTAGGTTCTGTAATCTCTTCCATTACCAACACATTTTCGTTTGAGAGGTCTTTCCAAATTTTTGGGAATCGCAATTTTGGCATAGGAAATGTTTCGCTATATTGTTCGGCCAGCTTTTCCAGTCTCTCTTTACCTGAAATTTCGTTGAGTAGATTCAACTCGCGAAGAGTATAGTCTTCGATGTGATTCAGTAGGCCAATCGGGTTTCCAACTTTCTTTAATTTGGGATTAAACAGCAACCCCATCTTCATCCACCGTTTCATGCGTCGAACATCCTTTTTGAATGATTTCTTGAAATCACCTTTGATGAGTTTGATAACGACTGGAGAACCATCGTTTAATTCAGCACGATGTATCTGCCCTATGCTGGCTGCAGCAAAGGGAGTAGAGTCGATATGCTTGAAATTAGAACGGAAGTTTTCTTCCGTATACATGTCGAGCAACTTGTCGAAGTTTTCAGAAGGAATCGTAGGAGCTCTGCTGTATAGTTTCTGTAATTGTATACATCTATCAGGCTCTAGCAAATCAGGCCGCAATGCGCAAATTTGACCCAACTTGACAGCTAATAGCCCCATTGATTGTATTTTATCGATATCAACGGGCTTCTTGCCCCTAAGTTCTCTTGCAAAACGTAACAAGGTCCCAAGGCGCATGGATAGGGTTTAGTGGTTCAGTATATTAATTACCGTATACACTCTAATCGGTTAGTTCCATTGAACTGCCAGCATGTTTGTGGATTATGTAGTGCCACAAATCCTCAGGATCACCAGAACCTTCGATTCTCTGGATTGCAATTTGAGAATCCTTAGAGAACCTACTAGAAAGTGCACCCTCGATAATTCCATCATCCATTTCCCACATAGGTAGGGCATCTGGGTCATCTACTGGAGGGTGGTGCAATCCAACTCTTACATGGAAATGAGGGTCTACATCATACTGTAGCCTACCCAATCCTGCATGTTCCCACCAATCCATCATCTCATCCAGGAATTCAATGTCATGTTCAAAGCCTCGAAGTGAGAATGCAATCTCTCTTCCAATTCTATTTCCAATTTGTCGAAGCATCAATGCAATATCGATTCCCAAAACTTTGAGATTGGATAATTTTCCTTCTGTCAGTTTTTTCCTGGCTTGGTTGACTTCATTTCCAGCGGCAAAGAAAGCCTCGGGGTCGAATGGAGTGTCCTCTTCTGGTAATTGATCACCAATTCCTAATACTGAAGAGATATTCTTCAAGAATGAACCTTCTCCGATTGTTAAGCGCAATGGATCGTTAATTTGGTTGTCTGTATATCTTGCAACAGCAGTATCGAATAGAACTGCATTTTCCCAAATTGTATCGATGAGATTGACATGAGATTCAGCAAATGCAGGTGATTCGATAATCAATGCAGCATCGTCTTTACCTCTTCCAACAGGGTTGTCTTCGATGTTCAGATACTGAATCACTTCGAAACCATCTTTGACAAAGCCCAGAGATTCCAACTCATCAGAATGCCTTACTTCAATCGATTCATGTAAGTCATTAAAGAATCGAATGGTTCTTTTATCTAAGTGAGTAATAATTTGACAAACTACACCACTCACGGCAGCGTTGTTGACGGCTTCTAATGCTTCAGGATTACGACATAGGTGTAATATTCCATATTGTCCAAGCAACAGAATCAGCCTTTCTTCCGATTCTTCTGCCATCTTCTTGAGTCGGCTGTAGATGTTTCCTCTTTCTTTCAGGACAGCGAAACGAGGGTCGTCTGTATTCCGAGTAGTAGTCTGTGATGACTTAACCTCGTTTGTGACATCTTTGGAGATCTCATCATATCCTTCAACTAAACGATTTAATTGCTGCTTCCTCATTCCAATAATATGTTCAATCGCCTGATGAACATTCATGCTGGAGAAGCGCATTGGCCTATCTGCTGTTACGGTTACAATTCCCATTTCTTGAAGACGAGATAAACTGTTGTAGGCATCTAATCTTGTAGTGTTAAGTTCCTTGGCTAACTCTGATGCTTTCATCTTTGGATTAGAACCTAGGACCATAATCGAGCGCACTTCACGTTCGTTTAACCCGGAGTCGATAAGGAGTTCTTCCCACATCTAATATCCCCCAGAAACCTTTGAGATATCCGCCAGAATTTTTGCAACATGCCTTCTAGGTCTAAACAACCAGTCGTAAACATAGTGCACTTTGTTGTCAGGTCCTATCACGAATGATGATTTTGTGGGGAACTGTCCCAAGTGTAACGGTATGTTGTAGGATTCTCCTACAGTACGGTCAACATCTGCAAGCAGTGGGAAAGGAAGTTCACCAATTGTAGATTTGAAATCCTTCAGTTTCTCATAAGCTCCAGGGCCGATCCCTACGATTGTACAACCTGACGATTTGAACAATTCATATTGTTCTTTGAAAGTTAGACATCCTCTTTTACAGGTCGGAGAATTGTTCCGTGAATAGAAGAAAAAAACTCTCCATTGACCGTGTAAAGATGTGCTATCAAACATACTTCCATCATCTGCTTGTAAGACAAAGTCTGGAGCAGTCTGACCAATTATACTGTTTCCCATTTCAACCACTCAGACTTCTAGGATGTGACCCATTCTTGAGGCCTTAGTTCTGAGATATGAAAGGTTGTGTTCGCTAGGTACTACAATAATCGGCACTCTGTTCTTTATGTCGATACCGTTTTCAGCTAATTGCAATCTCTTTTCAGGGTTGTTAGTGAGCAGGTATAGTTCATCATATCCAATAGATTTCAGCATCTCAGCTGCAATCTCATACGTTCTAGCATCCGCAGGCAAACCGAGTTGTAAGTTTGCATCCAAAGTGTCGAGTCCTTGATCTTGTAATGCATATGCTTGCATTTTAGCGTAAAGGCCAATTCCTCTGCCTTCTTGCTTTAGATAAACAATAGCACCACTTCCGTGTGCTTGAATTTCTTTCATTGAGGTTTCCAGTTGAGGACCACAATCACACCTTAGACTGCCGAAAGCGTCTCCAGTCAGACATTCAGAATGAACTCTAACCAGCGGAGTTATTTCCGGGTTTTCGAGGTACAGCAAGGCATGTTCCTTGTTGTTTTTATGGTCATGAAACGCCCTAATTCTAAACGTTCCGTACTTTGTAGGCAATATCGCATCGGCTTCTACAATGCTAGTCTCTCGCTTCTTGCTGAGCATGATATGTTTTCACAACTCCAGTTTATAATAACCTGTTCTGAAGCCTAACGGTCGAAAACGGTGGTATATATACCATGTATCATTCTTAGATATCATGTCTGGCGTAGTTTGCGATTTAGGTGTAGCAGCCAGGGCAATCCACAAGGGCAAGATATTGCTTGTTAAAGAGGCTCGAGGAAACTACCAGAATCTCTGGGGTCTTCCTAAGGGAAGTGTCGATGAAGGAGAATCTCCTGAATCGGCAGTATTGCGCGAACTCTCTGAAGAAACAGGAGTCAATGGAACAATCATTGGTTTATCAGCAGTCAGATCGACACTCTACAAAAGAAAACCAGCAGTTTTCTTGTGCTACGACGTTAGTATTGAGTCGAATCAAACAAGCATTTCCACTGACGAAATTGATGAAATCAAATGGGTTGACCTTGAGGAATTGAAAACTTTAGATTGGGTTTCCCAAACTATGCACAATCTTGCATTGGATGGGCTGAGTGGAAAACGAATGTCGCTGAAATCGTCCAGGCCAATTACAAAATCAGATACGTACCATGTGTACAGCGTAAATAGTCAATCAAAGAATGTAGGTTAGTGATTAAATGATTCCAGAAAACCGTTTGAGAGTATTCAACCAAGGGCAAGGCTCTGGTGAATGCGTTCTGTACTGGATGATCTCAGCCAGGAGAACCAGATGGAATCATGGTCTACAGCACGCTATTGATTTAGCTAACGAACGCAATCTTCCATTGGTAGTGGTGGAAGCACTTGCCATATCACACGAGTGGGCTAATGACAGGTCTCACACTTTTGTGATTCAAGGGATGATGGATAACAAAAGGTCGTTGGAGGATTCTCCTATCACCTACGTCCCATATGTGGAAACCAAGCCTAACGAGGCTAGGGG
>CEVP01025570.1_pt1 | contig 10915 bp, 8 predicted proteins | sample 427071 | NCBI WGS metagenome assembly CEVP01 (sample SAMEA2623808, study PRJEB7988) | marine metagenome | isolation source: saline water (ENVO:00002010), including | reverse complement strand
GCGTGTGCTACATGTGATGGTTTTTTTTACAAAAACAAAAAAGTAGCAGTAATTGGCGGAGGTAACACGGCGGCTGAAGAGGCGCTATATCTAAGCAATATTGCAGAAAAAGTATATCTTGTTCATAGAAGAGATCAAATGAGAGCAGAAAAAATTCTTCAGGACCATATATTCCAAAAACAAAAAGAAGGAAAAATATCCATTCATTGGGATCATGTGGTAGATGAGATTCTTGGTGACGAAAGCGGAGTAAATGGCCTTAAGATAAAAAATGCAATCAATAGTAAGGAGACGACAATTGAGCTTTACGGTGTATTTATTGCTATTGGTCATAAACCAAACACTGAATTATTCAAGAATCAACTAGATATGAAGAATGACTATATTAAAATCAAATCTGGTCTTAATGGAGATGCAACTGCAACAAGTATCAAAGGTGTTTTTGCTGTAGGTGATGTGTCAGATCAAATATACAGACAAGCAATAACATCAGCAGGTGCTGGATGCATGGGTGCATTAGATGCAGAAAAATACCTTGATTCATTGAATATTTCAAAATCTTAACTAAAATAAATTTAACGAGATTAACTATCTAAAAAATACAGATAAAAAAGGGGAAATTTTGGCTAAAGAAGAAGCAATTGAAATGGAGGGCATTGTGACAGAAGCACTCCCTAACACGACATTTCGGGTAGAGTTAGAAAACGGTCATAACATAATCGCTCATATCTCTGGTAAGATGAGAAAACACTATATAAGAATTTTAACTGGAGATACCGTAACAGTAGAAATGACTCCTTATGATTTAACTAAAGGTCGAATTACATTTAGAGGAAAATAGTTATTTTTTGCTTCTTCTTAGGCAATCTATTGTAACTTTATCTTTTTTAACTGAAACTTCCACAGTTCCGCCCTTTTTTAAGCGATCATATAATAATTCATTTGCAAGTGGCTTCTTTATATATTTGTTGATTATCCTAGATAGAGGTCTTGCACCCATTTTGTTATCGTAGCCTTTTTCTGCAATCCATGATTTTGCTTTTTTATTCAAATTTATTGTTATCTGATCTTTCTCTAACTTTTGCTCTAACTCGATTATGAGTTTATCTATAACTCGGTTAATTGAATATCTATCGAGAGCAGAAAACTCAATTACTGAATCCAGTCTATTCCTAAACTCTGGCGAAAAAATCTTCTCTAATTCATAAATACTGTCTTTAGTATGATCTTGATTGGTAAAACCCATAGAAGATCTGCTCATTTGCTCTGCACCAGCATTGGTCGTCATGATAAGCAGGATGTTCCTAAAATCAATCTTCCTTCCATTACTGTCCGTTAAAACACCATGATCCATTATCTGCAGCAGAATATTAAAAATATCAGGATGTGCTTTTTCAATCTCGTCTAACAGTACGATGCTATGTGGGTTTTGATTAACCGAATCAGTCAGCAAACCTCCTTGCTCATATCCAACATATCCAGGTGGCGCACCAATTAATCTGGAGACACTATGTTTTTCCATATATTCAGACATATCTATTCTGATTAAATCTATACCCATCAAAAATGATAATTGTTTTGATATCTCTGTCTTTCCAACACCTGTAGGGCCAGAAAATAAGAATGAACCAATTGGCTTATCATCATCAGATATTATAGAACGAGAGATCTTGATTGATGAGACAAGTGATTCAATAGCCTTATCCTGACCGAAAATAACTAATTTAAGATCTCTTTCAAGAGTTTTTATTATATCCCTATCAGATCGCGAGACATTCTTTGATGGAATCTGAGCCATTAAAGCTACCACATCCTCGATATTGGATCTTGAGATTGTAGTTTGATTTTTTTTATTGGCTTGGAGCTTGAAGTGAGCTCCTGCTTCATCAATTACATCGATTGCCTTATCGGGAAAATTTCTGTCATTTAAATATTTTTCAGACAGTTCCACAGAAGCATAAATTGATTCCTGTTCATATTTAACATCATGGAATGATTCAAACTTTGAAATAATACCCTCGATTATCTTAATAGTATCTTGAGTTGATGGCTCATCTATATCAATTTTTTGAAATCTCCTAGAGAATGCATGATCTTTTTCAAATATCTTTCGATATTCCGAATAAGTGGTAGATCCAATACAGCAGACATCACCATTAGTAAGAAAAGGTTTTAGGATATTGGACGCATCCATCACGCTTCCGGATACTGCTCCTGCTCCAATTACAGTATGAATTTCATCTATAAATAAAATGGCTTTTGACTTTTCTTTTATCTCTTCTATTATATTTTTTAATCGTTTTTCGAAATCTCCTCTATATTTTGATCCCGCAAGAAGAGCGCCCATATCCAATGACAGTATCTCTATACTCGACAATGATTCATGTGCCTTATTCTCAGAAATTAATCTTGCTAACCCTTCAACAATTGCAGTTTTGCCCACACCGGTATCTCCGACCAATAAGGGGTTATTTTTTTTGCGTCTTGATAGGACCTGAATAATCCTATTCAGCTCATCTTCTCTTCCAATGAGAAGATCATTTTTATTTTCAGTAACTAGCTGATTAAGATTAACAGTGTATTTCGAGAGAAAATTTGTATTTTCTTTTGTATCCTTTTCTTTGGTTTTATCACTCTCGATCCTGTATTGCTGCTTAACATCATTGCCGTGAGATATATAACTCACAATATCCAATCGAGTTATGTCTTGCTTGGATAGAAGGTATGCAGCCTGGGATTGTTTTTCGCTAAAGAGGGCGACCAACACATTTTTACCTTTAACCTCTTTTTGCCCTGAAGATTGAACCTGAAATACCGCTCTTTGAAGCACTCTCTGAAAACCCAGAGTTGTCTGAATCTCTTGTGATTCATTGTTTTCAATTTTTGGGGTATTCTTATCAATAAAAATCTTTAACTGCTCTCGAAGCTGACTAATATCCCCATTACAATTTTCTATTATCTCCGATATCTCAGGCATATCCAACAATGAGAGCAACAGGTGCTCCAATGTCACAAATTCATGATGTTTGTTCTGCGCGTTAAGAAAAGCCTCATTAAGATAAAATTCAAGCTCGTTACTAATCATATTTGCATTAATATCACGTGTTTATTCTTTTTCCAATGAGCACAACAATGGATACTGATTATCCTTGGCCATCTTCTTAACTTGAGCAACTTTTGTCTCAGCTATTTCATATGTGTATAAACCGCAAATTCCTTTTCCTTTCGTATGCACATTAAGCATAGTCTTTGTTGCATTTTGTTTATCCATATGAAAAATACTCATCAAAACATCAACAACAAATTCCATCGGAGTAAAATCATCATTTATTAGTATTACTCGATATAGAGTGGGTTTCTCTGTTTCCATCTCTTGCTTTGAGAAAAGATCACTTTGACTTATATTTATTAGGTCTTTATCGTTCATTTTGTTTTTTGAGCCTGTTTTCTAGATTTTTATAGACTGCATCTATCATCCTAAAATCACTGTTGAAGATCTATCTTTTTCTTATTTCATATTAACTATTTTGTAATAAATTTAATATATCTTGTTATCAAATTAGTATTAATAATGTTAAATTTATCAGCATATGAGAAATATAATAAAATCCTCCTACAGCGGTGTCATGAATTCAAACTCACTTATAAGCTTGAATATAAAAAGGAGCGCAAACTTTTTTTCTTGGGTGATTTTATTGCTTTTATGTTTCCAGATCTCACAAATATTGTGGAAAAGTTTTACACCAAAACCAACAATTGAAAAAATTGGAATTCCTGAAAATATGCATCAGAAATCAATTAACATAGAAAACAATGTTAGAAGGATAGACTCAAGCAACATAATTAATCAAAATCTATTTGGAGCTTCTGAATACAAGCAAGATAAAACTTTTGCTGAGACAGCACGAGAATTACAGACGATATCGAATGTAAAAGAAACGTCTCTGAATCTCAAGCTAAAAGGTATTATCCACGATGCTATAAACTTAGAGTCAGTAGCCTTAATCTCAAGTAATGAAGAAGATGCAAAAGTTTTTAAAATTAATGATACAGTGGTTCAAGGGACTCGGTTGCATTCCATTTATGCTGACCGCATCATACTTGACAATAGAAGTGATTTAGAAAGTTTGAAATTACCCAAAGAAGAGGTGCCAACTTCAGTAACTAAAATTGTACATAGCGAGATAAAACCTTTAAATCAGTTTGGAGCTAAGCTGGCAGACACAATAAGACCAACGCCTTATTTCACATCCGGCAAACAAGCTGGTTATAGGGTTTATCCTGGGAATGACAGAAAGCAATTTATGTCTTTGGGCTTGATGTCAGGCGATCTTATAACAAGTGTCAATGGCATGGTTTTAAATGACCCGCAAGAAGCAATGATGATTTTTCAAGATATTGAAAAAGAAAGCCAGGTTACTCTCACAATCAGAAGAAATAATGAATCCATTGAGCTAAAAATTAATAGTGATCAATTTAATGAACAGACATAGAGTCAACAAAAGAAGTAATAATTTTAGGGGATTTTTATTTATCCTATTCACATCTTTTCTGGTTTTTGGGAAAGTGGCCTCACAGCAACAATCCATAACTCCAAATTATATAGGTGTTGAGTTAAGATCTGTAATTGAAGCAGTCAGCTCAATAACTGGGAAAAACTTCATTATTGATCCAAGAGTTAGGGCTGAAGTAACGCTCCTCTCTTCCACCCCAATGTCATCTGAAGCATTCTATGAAGCCTTTTTGTCCTTATTGCAAGTTCACGGATTTGTCGCTGTAACTTCAGGTGAAATAATAAAAATTGTACCCGATGCCAGTTCAAGGCAATACCCTGGTTCTCCTAATATAGAGGACGCTTCAAATGAAGATTTTGTGACTCAAGTCATAGAAATTAATAATATTAGTGCGACACAACTTGTGCCTATACTAAGGCCTCTTCTACCTCAATATGGTCACCTGGCTGCACATGCTGGATCAAATGTACTGATAATATCCGATAGAGCAAATAATGTAGATCGGATAATTGACATAGTTCGTAGAATAGATCAGTCAGACGAAAATGAGATAGAGGTTATCAAACTTAACTATGCTTCAGCATCTGAAATCGTACGTGTTTTAACTGTTCTAGCTAATGCCCCAAGAACGGATGGAGCACCTTCGAGAATATCAATGGTCGCAGATTCCAGAACAAATAGCGTTCTAATTGGAGGAGAAAAAAATGGAAGATTAAAAATTCGAGCTCTTATTGCTCACCTAGATACATCTACTGAAGAAGGTGACACAACTAGAGTAAGGTACCTCAGATATGCTGATGCTGAGACCCTAGCAACAAATCTCAAACAGCATTTTACCCAGCAAAGCCAAGTTAATAATTCGAGCACCTCAAATACTTCAGAAAATATGAACGTTTGGGCTGATCAACAAACTAATGCAATTATTGTGAATGCACCTCCAAAGACAATGCGCTCACTAATGAGCATTGTTGATCAGCTAGATATAAGGCGAATGCAAGTTCTTGTGGAAGCTATCATTGTCGAAGTAGTGGCTGATAGGACATCAGAATTGGGTGTAACATGGGCTACCGATGGAAGCAATAATGACAATGTTATTGGAGCAACAAATTTTCCTGACATGGGGCCTGGGGTCATTCAGCTTGCTGGTCTTACAAATAACAATAATAATATCAATATCAATCCATCTAATTTCATTGGGCAAGGAATGTCTATCGGGGTTGGAAAAATCACCAAACAAGGAACTAGCTTTGCATCAATATTGAGAGCATTAGAGGGTATTGCAGATACAAATATAATTTCAACTCCTTCAATTGTCACAACTGACAATGAAGAAGCTAGCTTAAACGTTGGCCAAGAAGTCCCTTTTGTAACGGGGTCGTTCTCCAATACCGGGAGTACTGGTGGCGCCATCAACCCTTTTCAAACTATTCAACGTGAGCAAGTTGGTGTTAGCTTAACGATAACCCCACAAATAAATGAGGGGGATTCAATACTTTTAAGTATTGCACAAGAGATCTCTAATATTTCAGCCTCTTCTAGTGGCGCTGTTGACTTGATTACTAATGAAAGAACCATTGATACCACTGTGATTGTAAATGATGGAGATATTTTAGTGCTTGGGGGATTGCTTGAAGATCAATTAAGAGAATCTGATCAAAGAGTTCCGGTATTAGGGAATATCCCATTATTAGGAAATTTATTTAAGAGTAAAAAAACAACAAAAGTAAAAACCAATCTCATGGTTTTTATAAGACCAAAAATTCTAGATACGGATGAGCAAGCTTCCTTTGAGACAAATAAAAAATATAACTACATAAGAAATTTACAGATTGAAGAAAAAAGCTCAAACCCAAAAAAGAATGAACTATTGAGCGATAGCCCCCTGCTTCCAGAAATTGAAAGTTATATTGAAAATAATCAATAGCATCTTCAGATGAATACAAACGGTGATAATTCAAATTCATTCAATATCGATAAGCTTCCTTACTCTTATGCTAAAAAAAATAAGATTCTGATAACTTCATCCAAAGATAATATAGCGCAAGTATATTATCATGGTGATATTAAAGCAGAGCAAATTGTCGAAACGAGGCGATTTATTGGTATCCCAATAAGCTTAAATCAAGCATCGAGTAATGAATTTGATAAATTACTTCGTGAAATATATGAAGAATCATCAATATCAAATCTAGATGTCGCGAATGAAATAAAAGATGATGATGACTTATTGAGTTTAGCCGAGGATCTTCCTGAGCCTGCTGACTTATTGGATAGCGATAATGATGCACCAATAATAAAATTCATTAATGCGGTATTGACAGAAGCGCTCAAAAATAAGGCTTCAGACATTCACATAGAACCATACGATAATAGGCTAACGGTAAGATACAGAATAGATGGAGTCTTGCAAGAAATTCTTGATACAAAAAAAGCTTTAACTACACTCATAGTATCTAGAATAAAAGTCATGTCTAAACTTGATATTGCAGAGAAAAGGCTTCCTCAGGATGGAAGAATTTCTCTTGCCATCGCTGGAAGATCAATTGATATAAGAGTTTCTACAATACCTTCTGGTCACGGTGAGCGAGTAGTCATGAGATTACTGGATAAGCAAGCTGGTAGATTAGAGATCTCATCGCTTGGCATGGAAGAAAAAACACTAATCTCAATTGATAGATTAATTCAAAAGCCACACGGAATATTGCTTGTAACGGGACCAACAGGTTCAGGCAAGACAACGACACTTTATGCTGCCCTTGAGAGGATTAATGACAACACAAGAAATATCATGACAGTAGAAGATCCAGTTGAGTATTTGATAGATGGTATTGGGCAAACACAAGTAAATAAAAAAATTGATATGACCTTTGCAAAGGGTTTGAGGGCCATACTCAGACAAGATCCAGATGTTGTAATGATTGGAGAGATACGTGATCTTGAGACAGCTGAAATTGCTATTCAAGCTAGCTTAACAGGCCATCTAGTAATGGCGACACTACATACCAATACTTCAGTAGGCGCTATAACAAGACTAAGAGACATGGGTATTGAGCCGTATCTGATATCGTCAACTCTCATTGGTGTTATAGCACAGAGATTGGTCAGAGTTCTTAACCCATCAACAAAAAAATCAAAAGAAGCTAAATCTTATGAATGTGAAACCCTCGGAATCAATCCTTCTGATCCACCAATTATCTATCATGCAGATGGGGCATCTGGATTTTCTGGAAGGACCGGTATTTATGAATTACTGCAAGTTGATGACAACGTGAGAGAGCTTATTCATGAAGGTGCCAGTGAGAGAGAAATTGAGAAATATATAAGAAAAAGCAATCCCAGCATAAGAGAAGATGGTAAAAACAAGGTTCTCTCTGGAATCACTACATTAGATGAAATTCTTCGAGTAACGCAAAACGATTGACCAAATAAATGCCAGCGTACGAATATACAGCAGTTAAAAAAGATGGCTCAGAAATGAATGGTTCCATCGAGGGAGACAATGAAAGACATATTAGAGTGATACTAAGAGAGAGAGGTTTGCATCCTATATCTATAGTTAGAGTGAAGAATACTCAAAATTACACCAAGAAAATTACCTTCAATAGAAAGAAATTTAACACAACTGAATTAGCCCTTTTTACAAGACAGTTTGCTACACTTATTGAATCTGGTATTCCTTTAACAGATGCTTTGATTTCAATCGAAAATCAGCAAAAAAAACGATATCAGAAAAATATAATACTTGATGTTCATTCTAAAATTATGGAGGGATATTCTCTTTCTGACAGCTTTGCTGAATACCCTGACTCTTTTCCCGGTATCTACATAAAAACTCTAGCTGCTGGAGAAAACTCTGGAAATTTAGGATTAGTGCTAAAAAGACTGGCAGATTATATTGAATCAAAAAATAAACTTCAGCAATCAATAAAAAATGCACTTATTTATCCTTCGGCATTGATCATTACATCCATTTTAGTTATTTCTTTTATGTTGGTTTACGTAGTGCCCAAAGTAATATATATATTTGAAAATTTTGATCAAGATTTGCCTATCATTACACAAGCGGTGATAGTTATTAGCGAATTTATAAGAGATCAATTTATAGTGATAGCTCTATTAGTTTTAGCTTTGATTGCTGGGGCAAATATTATGTTACAAAAAAAAGAAGTAAAAATGTGGTGTCATAATTTATTATTAAATATACCTATCTTCGGTAAACTAATCATGAATTCTAATAGTGCAAGGTATATGCAAACACTCAGTACCCTCTCAGCAAGCGGTGTGCCGATTTTGGACGCACTAAAAATATCAGCAGAAGTCATAATAAATGTGCCAATGAGAAATACAGCCATTGAGACAGTAACTAGAGTCAGTGAAGGAGAGTCAATTAGCAAATCTTTGTCCTCGAAAAATTTATTCCCTTCAATGATGATATACATGATAGCGAGCGGAGAAAAAAGCGGGAAATTAGAGGAAATGCTCGATAAAGCCACCGAAAATCAAGAAGAAGAATTCAAAAATACCATTGAATCTTTACTGGGTATACTTCAACCTCTAACGGTAGTCATAATGGCAATAATCGTTCTTTTGATTGTCCTGGCTATCCTTCTTCCTATTTTCGAAATTAATAATCTAATTGCTTAGAGTTATTCAACATTTGATCTAAGCACCCCAACTACTACGCCCTCTATAACCATTTCTTCTGATTCTAGATCAACATTGATTGGTAAAAATTCATCATTTTCAGGGAGCAATGTGACTATCGAGTTATTTTGAGTATATCTTTTTACAGTAACCTCATCATTTATTCTGGCTACAACAATTTGACGACTTCTTATTTCACTGGTTCTATGAACAGCAACAATATCATTATCAAAAATACCGGCATCTTTCATGCTCATTCCATTTATCCTTAGCAAATAGTGAGGCTTCGGACTAAAGTAATTCGGATCAATATTCACATAAGATTCAAAATTTTCTTCTGCAAATACTGGATTTCCTGCTGCTACCTGCCCTATTAATGGAAGACCAATCTGCTCTCTTAATGAATCTTTGAGTCTTATTCCTCTGGACGAGGATTTTATCAATTCAATTACCCCTTTTTTCTGAAGTGCTCTCAAGTGCTCTTCTGCAGAGTTGGGTGATTTAAATTTTAGCTCAGTCGCAATTTCCATCCTCGTGGGAGGTATACCGTATTCATCCATAAAATCTCTTATCATATTCAGGACGATACGTTGTTTTGGGGTCAAATCATTCATGGCGTAACGCTCTAATATACTGTATATAAAAACACATGTAATTATATACAGTATTACAATTTACGCAATATCTTTATTCCAAAATATTGATTTGATTGCTTGCTCGTATCAAAAATAACGATCAATTAAACTCTCTACAGCACGTCTTCCCTCACCAGCTGCTCCATTCCAGTATTGATGCCCTCTAAGTTCCGAATGTCCTATTGCAATCCTTCCGTATGATTGTCTAAGGATATCAGATGGAGTTTCACTTCCGTCTTTTGTGTGTATGAAGTTTAAACCAGGATTAACATAAGCATGACCCCAGCGGTTTAATATAATGCCGGCAATATCTCTTGTCGGGTCAAAACCGCCTGCAGAAAACATTGATGTCATTTGTTCTCGTATCTGTCGCTCATAACTGAGAAATGAAGTACTAAGTAGTTCTGCCCTGCACATAGCTCCCTGTTCTCTCGCATTTAATCCAGGCTTAATTATTGGAATATAAAATGTCATGACTATTGGTTTATCTGGATCCAATGGTTGAGACTTGCCTCCTACAATCATAGGTCTTCGAATATTGCAGGTAAACCCAATACCTTCCGTCCAAAATGCAGCTGATATACCCAATCTTTCGAGAAAACGCCAATTTGTGAGCGCAACATTCGCAACAAGTACAGGAGAATGATTAATTTTGTTGTAGGCCTCGTGGTACTTTGCTGGCAAATCCCTGAGAATCCTTCTGTTTACCCACCCTCCAGAAGCCATAACGACTGTTTTTGATTTTACTTGGTATAGTTTATTTTTATTGTTATATGTTACCTTCACGCCCTCTTGGTCACTGCCTTTACCAATGTGTTGAACGTCGACAGCCGTTGAATTCAGACGCATACGGATTGGATTAACTTCCTTATCTAGCTGTGTGAAATCAACTGGATTGAATAATATATCTTCAAAAGTGTTTCCCTTAATTGAATTGGGAATTAATTTCTTTATGAAGTGTCTGGCTATTCCCGTGTTGCCACCAGGGAAACTTTGCAAAAAAGGTGCTTTTATTTGGCTTGTTTTTAAAAAGCCTGGCATCTCAAAATATTTCCCCCAGTATGCACTGAGGGCATCGCATCCAAATCCAATAATACTTGCCATTATTGGATCATAGAATGA